>FUFK010036776.1_pt1 | contig 11967 bp, 11 predicted proteins | sample 1021851 | NCBI WGS metagenome assembly FUFK01 (sample SAMEA51879418, study PRJEB19060) | metagenome
GTAATATCATCTTCTGATAATCAGATACTAAGCAAATTAAGCCGTAAATTTGAAATAGATAATAGTAAACATAAAATTCCATTTTTTCTTAAACATTCTTTCATATCTGCTGAGGATAAAAGATTTTATAAACATAATGGAATAGATTTAAAAAGTATTTCACGTGCCCTTATTCAAAATATTAGAAGTGGTTATTTTAAAGAGGGGGGAAGTACGATTACACAACAAGTTGCGCGATTACTTTTTCTAAATAATGATTTAAGTTTCCAAAGAAAAATCAAAGAAATCTTTATATCACTCATACTTGAATATAGCTATGACAAAAATCAAATTTTAAAATTATATTTAAATAATATTTATCTAGGATCAGGAGCATACGGGGTAAACGAGGCTGCCCAAGTTTATTTTGGGAAATTTATAGAAGAATTGACATTATCAGAGATCGCATTAATTGCAGGATTAGCTCCAGCTCCATCAATTTATTCACCTTATCAAAATTTAGAACTAGCTATAAAAAATAGAAATAAAGTTCTTGAATCAATGTATCTTGATGGATATATTACTCTGGCAACTAAGAATAAGGCTATTAAAGAAAAAATAAACTTAAATTATCAAACTGCTTCTAATTTTTTAGATGATAAATTACTAATAAACTTTATACTTCAGGAAACAGATAAAAGAATTGAATATAAAAATGATTATAAGTTTTTAAGAATTAAATCTTCTATCAACAAAGACTGGCAAGAAAAAGGTCAAAAAATATCAAGATATGCTGGGCCTAAAGAACTTGAATTCGCTATGTTATCGATCGAATCAAACACAGGACTAATCAGGACAATGATAACCAGCAAAAATCCATTAGTTAATGAATATAACAGAGTGATTTCATCTATAAGACCTTTAGGTTCAACTTTTAAGATAATTCCTTATGCTGCTGCATTGATAGAAGGGATAAAATTAAGTGATAAATTTGAAGACTTACCGAGATGCTGGGAAAGTTATTGCCCAAAAAATTTTTCAGAGGACTATAAAGGTTCAATATCTTTGATTGAATCATTTAAAAGTTCATCCAATATAGTTCCAATATCAATAACAAAAAAAATCGGCTTAAAAAAAATTATTAATCTAGCAAATTCTTTTGGTCTAGGATTTAAGCAAGAGTTTAAGGAATTCCCATCACTAGCTATTGGTTCATATGGAGATAATCTAATAAACATTACAAATGCATATTCTGCAATAAATAATAATGGTAAGATTCAAAGCCCTAGTATCTTAGAAAAAATAGAATCATTTAATAATAAACCTATTTGGAAAAACAAATTTATTTCGAAGAAAATATTAGATTCAAAGGTAAATAAAAAAATAAATAAACTTCTTGAAAAATCTGTAAAAGAAGGAACTTCTAAAGCAGCTTCTATAAAAGGAAAGAAAATTTATGGAAAAACAGGTACATCTGATGGGAACAGAGATCTTTGGTTTATTGGCTCTTTTGATAACCTTACAACAGGTATTTGGATAGGTTTCGACAATAACAAAGAAACAGCATTATCTAGTGGAAATGCAGCTTATTTATGGAAGAAATTTATATCTGAAATCTATAAAATCCCAATTAAAAAATAAATTTTATTTTTAAGATTTATAAGAAATTATTGCAGAATAAAATCCGTCACCAGGATAGTCTAAGCTAGGTAAAATTTGCTTTTGGCTGACCAATTTTAGCGCTTTATTTTTTTCAATAAATCGTTCAATTAATACATTATTTTCATCAGGACAGATAGTACAAGTTGAATAAACTAAAGTTCCATCTTTTTTCAAAAGAGGAAAAATACTCTCTAATAGTTTTTCCTGCAATAAAGTTAAGGATTTTATTTTTTCTTTACTTAAAGACCATCTAGAATCTGGATTCCTGGAAAGAGTTCCAATCCCAGAACATGGAACATCTAACAATATTTTATCAAAATAAGATATAAAATTTGGATTTAATTCAGGCAAAATTGTTGCATCAGCCTTAAGGGTATTTACAGATTTTAAATTTAACCTTTCTAAATTTGATTNAAGTATTTNCAATCTTTTTGCTGATCTATCTACAGCNANNATTTCAGCATTATCATTTGNTAANTCTGCNAGGTGNGTAGANTTACTTCCNGGNGCTGCACAAGCATCTAAAATCTTTTCACCTTCTTTNGGATTTAAAAGAGGTGCTATCCACTGAGAAGATCTATCNTGAATNGNCCAAAGTCCATCACTATATCCTGGTAAATTTTTAATAGATCTTGGATTAGATTTTAAAGTAATTCCATTATNTAANTCNTTAATAATTTCNGCATCAATNTTATTTTCATGAAGTACTTTCAAAAATTCATCTAAATTTGTTTTTAGTGGATTAATTCTCAAATCGATTGATGGTTTTTTATTAAATGCCTTAACTATATTTTCACCCTTTTTATTGCCTAACCATTTATAAAGATCATTTACAAGCCATAATGGCAATGACTCAAGATATGAAATTCTTTCTTTTTTTTCAGAAGATAATTTTGGAAAAATTTCATATTTTAATTTTCTAGATGCATTCCTCAATATCGCATTAACAGTTCCTGCTAAACCCTTTAAATCTGTTTTTTTAGCTACTTCTACAGTGGTTGAAATAGCTGCAGGAAATGGAATTTTATCCATTTTTAATAGTTGATATAAACCTATGTGTAAAAGCCATCTTAATTTTGGAGGCTGCTTTATATGAGTTATTTTTGATGTATGATCCACCCAAAGATCAAGAAATTTTCTATACCTTATAGATCCAAAAGACAATTCAGTAATAAAAGCAATATCAAGAGGATTAAATTGATAATTTTTTAAAACTTTATCAAGAGCATGATCAGAAAAATCACCAGAACTAACTTTTAATAAAATTTCCCAAGCTGCTTTCCGTTGTAAATAACCGATACTCAAAATATAAATTTATTTTTAAATATAACTTTAATATACAAAAAATTTAAAAAATTTAAACTACTTTTTCAATTGATGAATTGAACCAAATAAAACCTAAGATAGAGATAAGTGATAGATTAAATCCTAAAAAAAGAAAGATATTTAAAGAATGAATTCTTTCCCGAAAAAATAATTTTTTCTCTTCTTTATACTTCATTAGTAAAATAAAACTTTATCAGGAATTTAAACGGCAACCTATATTTATAGATCCTGCATCAAGCATTCTTCCTAGCTTAATGGCTATAGATTCCTCTAATCTTGTGAAATTAGATTGATGGGTTGTTATCCAATCTAATTCAGAAAAAGTAATAATACCAGTCAAATTACTTTTCAAAAAAAGTATTCCAATATGCATTTTTAAACTTTATTTTCCTTAATTTAACATCGGTCTGTAATATTTCGTAATAATATAATATTCTTTTAATTTTTCAAANACAACTGTAGGTTATTACTCTTAATTTATTGAATATCTCTTAAAAATTTATCGGCCGTTTTTAAGTGATTATTTAATTTTTCCTCTGACATTTTATCGAGATTTCTCGTTAACATTGCCAGACGATATTGCTTTCTAAAAAAGCTTTCATTATCTTTAATAAATTTCCAAAATAAGCCATCCCATATTTCACACCATGGGCCACTTTTAAAATTAGACATTTTTTTTACATAATTAGAGCTTGATATATATGGCTTTGTTGAAAAGATACCACCATCACTAAACTGACTCATTCCGTAAACATTTGGGACCATAACCCAATCATAGGAATCAATAAACATTTCCATAAACCATTTATAAACTTGGTTGGGGTGAATTCTACATAAAAGCATAAAGTTGCCAACAATCATTAGCCGCTCAATATGATGACAATAACCAAATTTAATAATATTTTTTATAACAACGTCTACTGGTTCAATTCCTGTATTTCCTTGATAAAAAGATTTTGGAATTGGCTTATCTTCAAAATTCCAAAAATTACTATTTCGCATCTTTGTTCCNTACTTTTTATAGACGAGGCAAATAAATTCTCTCCATCCAATAATTTGACGAATAAAACCCTCTAAAGAGTTAATAGGAACATTATTATTTTTTGCAAAAAGTAATGCTTTATTTACTACTACATCTGGGGTTAATAAGCCGCTATTTAAAAGAGGAGAAAGTAAACTGTGCCATAAAAAAGAATTTTCTTTAGAAATAGCATCCTCATAATCTCCAAATAAGAAAAATCTATGTTTAAAAAAATCATTTAACCATTCATCTGCCTCTTCAAAATTAGTTGGATATAAAAAGTTATTACTTTCTCCAATAAACTCAATATCAAAATTGGCNAATGACCTTTCTGCATTAACTACAAATTTATTTTTTTGTAATTTAGGTGTATCAGGAATATTTATTTTTTTTGGTAATTTTTTTCTGTTCATTTCATCGAAACTCCATTTACCACCTTCAGGTGTATCATCAGGATTAACTAATATCTTTTGNCTCTTTCTTTGATTCTCATAAAATCTNCCCATAAGNGGTTTTTTTGTATTTGATGCAAATAAATCTTTTAAATCTTCACTGCTCATAAACATAGGAGAAGGCAAAATATTTAAAGCTAAATTATTANTTTCAACAAAATTATTAATCCTCTTCATTATTAAAAAATCATGAGGGTCAATGAGATTTATTTTCTGATATTTATNTTTAATAAATTCCGATAAGTANTCAACTGTAGAAANATTATTCTTGTTTTCGATATATAAAACTTTAAAGCCAGATATTTCTAAATAATTTTTATAAGCGAGCATAGATGCTCTATGAAAAACTAACTTNTTTTTATGGTTAATTAATTTATGAAATTTATCATTTCCAAAAAATAATGAGTCTTCCAAAATCAAAATTTCACAATTTATTTTTAAGATTGGGCTTTCTCTAAAAAGTTGATTCGGGAAAATAATTGATACTTGTTTCATCTTTGCGACTTCCTGTTACTGCATCTTTTTGAACAGTAGATAACTTCATCCCAACAGTTTCTCCATTTTTTTCGCCACTCAAAAGGCCTATTGCAAACAGGACAAGTTTTAGTAGAAATATTTTTCAAAATTTATAATTTTCTTTTATGAGTAGATTTAAATCTAGTTGAATCTTTAAGCGCCATATGTTTTGTATTTCTTCCCGAAACTCTCTTTCTCCAGACTTTGAAAGATTTGGGTTTAAGATTTTGACGCATAATTTTTATCGCATCTTCCTCTTTTAAACCAAATTGATACTCGATAGCTTCAAAGGGTGTTCTATCTTCCCAACACATTTCTATTATTCTNTCTANATCAATACTTTCCATATTTATTGTTCACATTGTGAGGTACAAAGTTTTTCAATATCGGATCTACCTGTAATTTGAAGTCTATATTTTGCCCAATATCTGTAAANCAGTCTCAATAATGGAGATAAGAGCTTAATCTTCAAGGGATAATAAACCCAACCTAAACCAANTAATTCATAAGAATATGCAAGTACATCTAGTCCCCTAATAATTTCACCATTTTCCATAATCCCATGCAGGTTTGACATAGCTTCTGAATATGAGATGTCATTAAAAAGACTTTGATCATAATCCTTACTATTAATATCTATAAATGAAATTTGATTTAAGNTATCTCTTTTTTTTAGAAAATTTGTTTCTCTCAAACAAAGTGGACAACCACCATCGAATAAAAAGGTTAATTTATTTTTCATATTTTTATTCAAATATAGAAATTAAATAACTTTTTTGTGGAATAAAAAATTTTTTTTAGAGTACAAGCTTTATAAAGCCTTAATAATTGCCAGTTCTAATTTNGTGAAATTATATTATCTTATTAATTAATAAGCCATTGATTAAGGGATACATCAATGGTTTAAAACTATTTATGATCAGTCATCTAGAAGATGAACTCCTTCTCCTACGTCAGGAGTAAATTTACAATATTTTTCAAAAATAAGTCCAACACCTCTCATTTTTTCTCCTAATTCATCGTTAAATTTATTCCATTCTTCCGATTCACGATCAGGTAAATCCCACCCTTGTTTTTCTACCATACTTGTTATTACTGTATAGTCCCATTCTATGTATGCCATTNAGTTAATTCAAACTACCAAAATATTATAAACCAAGAGATTTAATAGGTAATCAATATTTTTTGAATATAATTTAAAAGTGTGAAAAAATTATAAATGTCAATTTTGCCAAGAAGATTTGAACGAATCAAAAGTGTTTTAGATTGCAGAATGAAAAACTTGACTGTTTTAGTTGAGGATGTCAATAAACCACATAATTTATCTGCGATATTAAGGACATGTGATGCAGCAGGAGTTTTCGAAGCAAATTTTATTAGCAAAACGAATGCNGTTAAGACTTTTAATAGTACTGCTCAAGGAAGTCAAAAATGGGTAAAACTNAATAATCATGAAAACACTATCAAGGCNATATCTGATTTAAAGAATAAGGGTTTTAAATTATATGGAACGACTCTTAATAGTGAATCAGTAGATTATAGNAATTTTGATTATTCTCAAAATACATGTTTTGTTTTAGGAGCAGAAAAATGGGGACTAAGTAATGAACTTATATCAATGGTTGATCAATCAATTTTTATACCTATGAGAGGTATGGTTCAATCTCTGAATGTTTCAGTTGCTGCTTCCATATTATTATTTGAAGCTATTCGCCAAAGAAAAAATAAAGGTATATTGCCCTCTAATGGAGAAGGGTTAAATATAGATGAATATCAAAAAACACTTTTTGAATGGTGTTACCCAGAATTAGCTTCGGTGTATAAAAAATCAAGCAAAGAATATCCAAAGTTGAATGATCAAGGTGAATTTGATCCTATTAAAGAAAACTAAATTTATTAAGACTTTTGACTATCAAAAATTTCTTCTAGATCCTCTCCTATAAAAGAAAGACCTAAAACTAAAAAAAACATTGCCAAACCTGGAAACAAAGCTGTCCACCATATACCTGTAGGCAAAGCGGCAAGAGCAAGATTTAAATCACTTCCCCACTCTGGGACATCTGCAGGAACACCAAGACCTAAAAATCCTAAACTTCCTAATACCAAGACAGCATCAGCTGCATTCAAGGTAAGCAGAATAGGCAAAGGTGTTATTACATTTGGGAGAATATATTTAAAAATAATTTTCTTAACATCAGCACCTGAAACTTGAGCTGCCTCTACATAAGTTTCAGTTTTGACCAAGATTGTCTGATTTCTAATTAATCTGAAATATTGAGGAGAGTAAACAATACACAATGCTAAAGCAGCGTTGAGGATGCCCTTACCTAATACAAAAGCTACAACTACTGAAAGCAAAATTACAGGTATTGAAAAAATAGTATCCATTATTAGTGACAAGCATTTATCAAAAAAACCTCCAAAATAACCACTTAATAATCCCAATGGCAAACCCAAAGTTAATGAAAAAAGAATAGCCAAGAAAACAACCTCTATAGCTAAGGAAGATCCTTGCAAAGTTCTTAAGCAAACATCTCTGCCTAATCTATCTGTGCCACAGAAATGCTTGATCGAAGGAGGGGAAAAGATATCATTGCTTAACATTGAAAATGAATAACCAAAATAATTATTAATCTCTAGAAATTTCATAATTACAGCAACAAGAAGATAAAAAAGTACAATTAAAAATCCAGCTTTTCTGATATTTTCGCCGACACGATTAGATGAATTAATATCCAAAATCTTTTTTTACAGATATGACTGAAATATACCCAATTCTTTGAAAAAGAATAGCTATTGATTTTAAATTTGTAAATATTACTGATTTAATTTCAGGACTGCCATAAAAGCTTCTTGGGGAACTTCAACTTTACCCATTGCTTTCATCCTCTTTTTACCTTTGGCTTGTTTCTTTAAAAGTTTCTTTTTCCTAGAAATATCTCCTCCATAACATTTAGATAAGACATCTTTTCGCAAAGCACTTATACTTTCGCTTGCAATAATTCTGCTACCAATTGATGCTTGAATAGGTATTTTAAATTGTTGTTTTGGAATAAGCTCTTTTAATTTTTCAACTAAACTTCTGCCAATTCCATAAGCCTTATCTTTATGAACAATAGAGGTTAATGGATCTGCTCTTTCTGAATTTATTAGTACATCTAATCTAACAAGGTCATTCTTCCTATAGCCAATTAAGTGATATTCCATTGATGCATAACCTTGAGTCCTACTTTTCATTTGATCAAAGAAATCTGTAACTACTTCTGCTAAAGGAATTTCATAAATTAAAGTAACTCGATCTGTTGTTATATATTTCATATCTATAAATACTCCCCTTCTTTCCTGACATAAACCCATTAATGTTCCATTAAATTCATTGGGAGCATAAATTTCCATTTTCACATAAGGCTCTTCTATTGATTCTCTAAGTTGTGGATCAGGAATTGTNGAAGGATTATCAATAAAGATATGTTCCTGCTGATTTAAATTAACCTTATAGATAACTGATGGTGCCGTTACAATTAAATCCAAGTCATATTCTCTTTCTAATCTTTCTTGAACAATCTCCATATGAAGAAGTCCTAAGAATCCGCACCTAAATCCGAAGCCCATTGCGCTACTGGTTTCGGGCTCGTATTTTAAAGCTGCATCAGATAATTGTAATTTTTCAAGAGATACTCTTAAATCTGGGAATTGATCAGCATCAGTTGGGAATAAGCCACAAAAAACCATAGGATTTGCTGTCTTATAACCAGGCAAAGGATCATNTGCAGGTGAATTTAAAAGAGTAATCGTATCTCCCACTCTCGCATCAGCAACTGATTTTATAGANGCAGCTAAATAACCAACTTCTCCTGCATGTAATTCATCAACTTGCTGCTGATCAGGNGCCATTATTCCTATCTCATCCAGTTCATAATTTTTTTTACTNGCCATTAATAATATNTTTTCTCTCTTATTAAGAGACCCAGATATGACNCTGAAGTAAACAATAACTCCTCTGTANGGATCATAATAAGAATCAAAAATNAGTGCCTTTGTAGGTAGTTTAATTTCATCTTGAGGAGGAGGTACTCTTCTTACGATTGCTTCCAAAATATCTTTAATACCAACTCCAGTTTTTGCTGAACAATTTATTGCATTAGATGTATCAAGTCCAATAATTTCCTCTATTTCTTGTTTTATTTTTTCAGCATCAGCACCTGGTAAATCAACTTTATTTAAAACAGGAATTATTTCAAGATTATTTTCTAAGGCAAGATAAACATTAGCTAAGGTTTGNGCTTCTACTCCTTGACTTGCATCAACAACNAGTAAAGCNCCTTCACAAGCTTGAAGAGATCTACTNACCTCATAAGAGAAATCAACATGNCCTGGNGTATCNATTAANTTCAAAACATATTCTTGAGAATCGTCAGCTTTATATTTCATCCTAGCGGCCTGTANCTTGATNGTAATTCCTCTNTCTCTTTCAAGATCCATACTGTCCAAAAATTGTTCTTGCATATCCCTTTGNTGCACAGTNCCAGTATCTTGNAGCAACCTATCGGCAAGGGTAGATTTACCATGGTCAATATGAGCGATTATGCAGAAATTTCTAATTTTTGAAACCGATATATCAGTCATATAGAAANAAAAATTCTCCTCTTATTACATCTTGATTAATATTAGCTAATTAGAATTATGGATGGAAACCAAAAATGGAATTATTTCTTTTTTTGATGTCTTTTATGAAGGTAGTGTTTTTTTCATAGGCTGTTCGTTCTGGATAAATTAAGTCATTTATTTTTTTCTTAAGATTATGCTTGTCGTTTAAAAATAAGACTGATTTTTCTAGAACCTCAACCATAATTGAAACCGCAGTACTTGCTCCGGGAGATGCTCCTAACAAAGCAGATAATGATCCATCAGATGAATTCACAATCTCAGTTCCAAATTTCAAAGAACCACCGCCTTCAGTTTTTTTAATTATTTGGACTCTTTGACCAGCATTCTTTAAATACCAATCAGAGGGATTAGCTGAAGGCATCATATTCTTTAAATTCTCAACTCTTGATTTATGGTTCTTTAGTGATTGTGATATTAGGTAATTAATTAAATCGTTGTTCTTGAAACCAACGTCTAACATAGAAAAAATATTATTTTTTTTAATTGAACTAAATAAGTCAAAGTATGAGCTTTGCTTTAAAAATTTTGTTGTAAATCCAGCAAAAGGTCCATATAAAAGAAGTTTTTTATTATCAATCCATCTGGTATCTAAATGAGGCACAGACATAGGTGGCGACCCAATATCAGCCTTGCCATAAACTTTTGAGTTATGTTTTTCTGTTAGATCTTTTTCCTCNCAAATAAGCCATTTCCCACTCACAGGAAATCCACCATAACTTTTTGCTTCTGGAATTTTCGATTTTTGCAAATAATTAATTGTTTTTCCACCAGCACCAAGAAAAACATAACCAGTTCTAATTGAAGTTTTCATCCCTTCTGAACTAATTTCTAGTTCCCATTNNTTTTTATCAATTTTCTTTAAATCTACTAATTCTGTTTTGTANCTAATTTCAACATTNTTGTTTAANGAAACTAATGACAAATACTCTTTAGTTAAAGCCTCAAAATTAATATCNGTTCCTCTACCTATNCTGGTAGCAGCAATTTNAGTNNATGGATTTCTATCTTTTGTTATTANAGGAGCCCATGATGANATTTCATCAAAAGATGTAGAAAATTCCATATCNATAAATTCAGGATTTTCGGTCATTTTCTGAAATCTTTTTTNTAAAAAAGAAATATTATCCTGACCAGACACAAAGCTNATATGAGGAATAAATTTTAGAAACTTNTTAATATCAATTTTCCCTGCTTCATACAATGAGGCCCATAAAGACATNGATNTTTCAAANGANCGATTTATTGAGAGCGCTTTATCNATTTTTANATTTCCTTTTTCATCTAAAGGGGTATAGTTTAATTCGCAATTAGCCGCATGNCCTGTNCCTGCATTATTAAAAGCGCCAGTACTTTCACTTCCTGGAGNCATTTAATTTTTCTATAATAAGNAANTTTANATNTGGTAAAACTTCNGAAATTAGNAGGGCTAAAGTACTACTCATTATCCCTGCTCCTACTAAGACTGCATCAAAGTAGCTATTGTCATTAGTGGGATTTTTAGATGAAGTCACAACAGAAAATTATCTTTTTTGCAATTAATCAGATTTCTTTCTAGGCTTATTATAAAGTTAATCCAAAATTATGAGTACTGAAACACTCTCGCTGACAAACGAAAATGTAGAAAAAGTCCTTGACGAGCTAAGACCTTTTTTAATTTCTGATGGAGGTAATGTAGAGATTGCAGAAATAGATGGTCCAATTGTCAAAGTCAGACTTCAAGGAGCATGTGGTAGTTGCCCAAGTAGCACTATGACTCTNAAAATGGGTATTGAAAGAAAGTTAAAAGAAATGATTCCTGAAATAAGCGAAGTTGTCCAGGTTTTATAAAAATTTTTAACTGAAATATATATTATTTAGTTTTTAATTCNTTCAACAAAGATGATTCCATATCAAGGCAATCNATNGGAAGTCCTTGNCCAATAGCGATTAAAAGAGGTGCAAGAATTCCNANAGTAAAAACTAAATTTGATTGGCTTACATCATATTTACTCANAGTAAAAGTTATCAAATAAATAATTGAAAAATAAGCATGTANNGAAAAAAATTCTTTTGGCTTTAGGACACTGGCCACCTTAAAGTATTTCCCAAGAAATATAAAAAACCTGTCATAAATAAATAGTTACATGAAGATTAAACCAAATATNAACATNAACCTTTTTAGAGACTATTTATAAAAAAATTTACCTAAGATAATAATTAAAAAAACATTAAATCTTCGTTTCTATTTGTAAAAGCTAGACATGCAGTTAAAAATACGCTTATAATTATTTGGTAGCAATTGCTACTTTTTCGTTCACCCTCATTTGAGGGCGCAGTTCGAGTCATACCATGGAACGGGGGATG
>FUFK010045949.1_pt1 | contig 11967 bp, 14 predicted proteins | sample 1021851 | NCBI WGS metagenome assembly FUFK01 (sample SAMEA51879418, study PRJEB19060) | metagenome
ACATAAAGTCATCATCATTGATGAAGCAGACAATACCACTTCCGATGTACAGCTCCTTCTCAGAGCGTCTATTGAGGAGTTCTCCAAAAACTGCAGATTTATTTTCACCTGCAATTATAAGAACAAAATTATTGAGCCACTCCACTCTCGTTGCTCAGTTGTTGACTTTTCTATTAATAAAAGAGACAAGCCGATTATTGCTGCACAATTCTTCTCCAGATTAAATTATATCTTAGAAGAAGAAAAAATTGAAAGTGACAAAAAAGTTATTGCTGAATTAATCAATAAACATTTTCCAGATTGGAGAAGAGTTTTAAATGAGTGTCAAAGATATTCAGTCAGCGGTAAAATTGACAGCGGAATTCTAGCAACCTTTTCAGATGTATCAATCGATGAACTTACAAAAAACCTCAAAGAAAAAAACTTTTCGGCAGTACGCAAGTGGACTGTCGATAACTTGGACAATGATCCTAGTGTACTTTTGCGTCGTATTTACGATGCTCTTTATAGTACCCTTAAAAACTCTAGCATTCCTTCTGCTGTGCTCATTATTGCTCGTTATTCTTATCAAATTGCCTTCGTAGCAGATCAAGAAATTAATCTATTAGCATGTCTAACTGAAATTATGGTGGAGTGTGAATTCAAATGAGCAATAATCGAAGTTCTGGCAAAAGGAGAGTTTCATGGGTTGAGGTTTGGGAAAATCCTAAACAACTTCCAAAAGAGTATCCAATATCAACTAGAAATAGTAAACCAAAAACATTACAACAATATAAGAAAAAGTTTCCTCATGCTTTTTCAATTTCGGTTAGGGATATAAATGGATATGAAGAACAATGGATTAATCCTAATTATGGTGGAGTGTGAATTTAAATGAAAAACATGTCAAAATTAAAACATCAAGTCAAATCAAGTCGTTACTACATCTTTTGGGGTGCTGCCACTATTGCAGTTATGGCAGGTCAAATCTATGTTGGAAATGGATATCGTGGTATGTCAGAATCTGTAAAGGATCTTACTGAAATGATTGAAATTCAAATTGAACTTGAAGAAATTAGAACAAGAAATGGGTACGTCTACTAAATCTCTCAAAACACCATTAAGATATCCTGGTGGTAAGTCTCGTGCCTGTGTTAAAATGGATCAGTTTCTTCCTGATCTAAATGAGTATAAAGAATTTCGTGAACCATTTTTAGGTGGGGGTAGTGTTGCCTTACATATTACAAAAAGATATCCACATTTAAATATTTGGGTTAATGATTTGTATGAACCACTTTTTAATTTTTGGTGTCAACTTCAAGACTATGGTTCTGAATTAGAAGAAAAAATACTTGATTACAAACTAAAATATAATGACCCAGAATCAGCAAGAGAACTTTTTAAAAAATGTAAAGATGACATTGATTCATCTGATAGTACACCCTTTGACCGTGCTGTGGATTTTTATATTATTAACAAGTGCAGTTTTAGTGGTCTTACTGAAAGTTCTAGTTTCTCCCCTCAAGCTTCTGAAAGTAATTTTTCACTCAGGGGAATTGAAAAATTATCAGAATATTCCAAATTGATTAGTGACTGGACTATAACAAAAATGAATTATTGTCACATGCTTACAGATCAAAAAAATGTTTTTACATATCTGGATCCACCATATGATATTAAAGATAATTTATATGGTAAGAAGGGTGAGATGCACAAAAAATTTAATCATGATGATTTTGCCACAGAATGTGATCACTATACAGGTCATCAATTAATATCATATAATAGTAGTCAATTGGTTAAGGAACGTTTTAAAAAATGGAATTTGGTCGAGTTTGATCATACATATACTATGAGATCTGTTGGTAGTTATATGTCAAATCAACAGCAAAGAAAGGAATTATTATTATTTAATTATCAACTCAAGGAGGAAGATTAATGGAAGATTACGATAAAGAACATATCAATGATCTTTGGGAAGATATGGATCGCCTTAACTCACTCTATGAAGAAATGATGTGGGATCATGATGACGTTTTAGAGTTTGTTCCTGATTATAAAAATAATAGAATTATTATAAAAAACAAAAGTATGGAAACAAAGTGACAGAATTAAAAGATTGGTTAAATTCTATAAATCATACTAAGAAAAATTTGATTGATGAAGATCCCTCTATAGAAAAAGAGTATCCTCCATATATTGTTAATCGTTGTTTTTCTGGTCATCTTGATGCGGTCTTATTCGCAAATGAAATGAATAAGTATAATTTCTTACCAAAGAAGATGCAATATGATTTTTTTATAAATATCCTCAGAACTAAGAAGAGATTCTCTCCTTGGATCAAAAAAGATAAGATCAAAGATCTTGAGTATGTGAAACGTTATTATGGATATAGTAACGAAAAAGCATTACAGGTTCTAAAAATCCTAACTAAACAACAACTTAATTTTATAAAATCGAAGTTTGAAATTGGAGGAACAAAATGAGCGTGGTTCAAGAACCCGAAGTGAATTGGGCACCTAGTCAAATGGTTGAGATAACTCTTAACGAACCAGATGACTTTTTAAAGGTTAGAGAAACTCTTACAAGAATTGGGGTAGCATCCCGTAAGGAAAAGAAAATATATCAATCATGTCACATATTACATAAGCAAGGTAAATACTATCTTGTTCATTTTAAAGAGCTCTTTGCTCTTGATGGTAAACGTGCGAATTTAACTATAAACGATGTTCAAAGAAGAAATCGAATTGCTCAACTTCTTGCTGATTGGGGATTAATATCAATAACAGATCTTCAAAAAATACAAGACATCGCACCCTTAAATCAAATCAAAGTGTTAGCATATAGAGACAAAGGGGACTGGATACTAGAAACAAAGTATAATATAGGAAACAAAAAGAAAAAACTTGACGATAAAGAATAACCTTTACACTGGTCTTACTGAAAGACTTTTCTACACATTAGGTAAAAGACCAGAGACAGCCAACGTCCATGATATGTACATGGCATTAAGTTATGCTGTTAGAGATCAGATGATGTCTTACTACCTTTCTGAAAGAGAAACAAAGAAAGAGGTGGCATATCTTTCTGCTGAATTTTTGATAGGACCACAGTTAGCAAATAATTTATTAAACTTAGGAATAAGAGAGGAAGCAAAAGAAGCTGTTGAAAATTATGGATATAATTTAGAAGATATATTAGAGTGTGCCGAAGAACCAGGTTTAGGAAATGGTGGTCTTGGTCGTCTCGCAGCATGTTACATGGAATCTCTTGCGACCCTTAAAGTACCTGCTACGGGTTATGGTATTCGATATAAATTTGGTATATTTAAACAAGAAATAAAAGGTGGACAACAAATTGAAGTAACTGATAATTGGTTACATGGAGATTGGCCTTGGGAGTTGTGTTATCCTGATGAGTCTTGTCTTATAGGATTTGGTGGTAAGGTAGAACACTATACATCAGATCATGGTAATTATAGATGTCGTTGGGTTCCACAAGAACAAGTTGTGGCAGTTCCATATGATGTTTTACAATTAGGATATAAAACAGATTCTTGTAATAGGTTAAGATTGTGGAGAGCTGATGCTACAGAAATATTTGATTTTTATGCTTTTAATATAGGTGATTACATGGGATCAGTTGAACAGAGTGTTTCTTCTGAAACTATATCAAAAGTATTGTATCCTAATGATGGTACAGATCAGGGAAGACAACTTAGATTAAAACAACAGTTTTTCTTTGTTAGTGCATCTTTACAAGATATGATTCGAAGTTTAGATAAACGTGATATTCCAGTCAGTGAATTTCATAATCACTATACTCTACAACTTAATGATACTCATCCAGCGGTTGCTGTAGCAGAAATGATGAGATTACTTATTGATGATAAGCATATGGATTGGACATCTGCTTGGGAAATAACAAATAAATCAATTGCTTATACAAACCATACACTTCTTCCAGAGGCATTAGAAAAATGGGATTTAAAAATGTTTCAACATTTATTGCCCAGACATTTAGAAATTATATTTGAAATTAATTCAAGATTTTTACAAACAGTTAGGATACAATATCCTGGTGATGATACCATTTTAAGTAAATTATCAATCATAGATGAGTCTGGTAACAAGTCAGTTCGTATGGCACATCTTGCCACAGTTGGTTCACATCATGTTAATGGTGTAGCAGAACTTCATTCAGATCTTGTCAAGAAACAATTGATGCCAGAATTTTATGATTTATGGCCACATAAATTTACGAATGTGACAAATGGTGTAACTCCCCGTAGATGGTTAGCACTATCAAATCCACCACTAGCAAAAGTATTAGATCAGTATGCAGGATCCAATTGGATAACTGATATGGAACTACTTAATAATTTGGAAAAATATAAAGATGATACAAATGTATTAGATAAAATATCTGAAACAAAATTATTAGGAAAACATAAATTGTCAGTATATATTTTTGATACACTAGGAATTTCAGTAGATCCTGTGAGTATGTTTGATGTACAAGTTAAAAGAATACATGAATATAAAAGACAACATTTACTAGCACTTCAAGTTATTGTTCAATACCTACGTATTAAAAATAATAGTATAAAAAATGTAACTCCTAGAACTGTTATATTTGGTGGTAAAGCAGCACCAGGATATTACATGGCTAAATTAATAATTCAATTTATTAATGGAATAGCAAATGTAATTAATAATGATCCTGATGTTAAAGATTTATTAAAGGTTATTTTCTTACCCAACTATAGTGTGAAGTTGGGAGAGAAAGTATATCCTGCTGCTGATTTATCCGAACAGATATCTACTGCTGGTAAAGAGGCATCAGGTACAGGTAATATGAAGTTTCAAATGAATGGTGCTCTTACTATTGGTACACTTGATGGTGCTAATGTTGAAATTAAAAATCTTGTTGGAGAGGAAAACTTTTTCCTATTTGGATATGATGAAAATCAAATTAGTAAATTGAGAAATAATTATAATCCATACAGTTATATTTTTGATGAATTAAAAGAAGTTTTTAATTTAATTGATAAAGGACATTTTAGTGGTGGTGATAGAGAAACATTTAGACCAATACTTGACAACTTAATACATCACGATCCATTCTTTGTATTAGCAGATTTGCCAGATTATATTTCTGCTCATGAGAATGTAAGTGAGGTCTGGACAGACCAAAGAAAATGGAGTACAATGTCATTATTAAATATTGCTAGATCTGGTTTCTTTTCATCTGACAGATCTATTGAAGAGTATTGTGAAAAAATTTGGAAAATATGAAAAAATTTATATTTGATGTAGATGGAACTTTAACTCCTAGTAGAAAACAAATCGATTCAAGTTTTGAAGCTTTTATGATAAAGTTTGCTTGTTCATATCCTGTGTACTTAGTAACTGGAAGTGATCGTAAGAAAACGATTGAACAAATAGGTTTAGATTTATATAACAGATCAAAGAGAGTTTATAATTGTGCTGGAAATGATATCTATGAAAGAGATAATTTAGTTTATCGTAATCCTTGGACTCTTCCTGATGAAGCTAGAAGATTTTTAATGGATGAATTGGACTATAGTCAATTTCCTTTAAAGACAGGAAATCACATTGATAAAAGACCTGGTTGTATTAATTTTAGTATCTTAGGTAGAAACGCATTATTTGAGGAGAGAGCAATTTATAAAGAATGGGATAATCTTCATAATGAAAGAATTGATATCGCTGATAGATTCAATTTACATTTTCCAGATTTATTTGCTTTTGTTGGTGGAGAAACTGGTGTGGATATATCTTCAAAAGGATCTGATAAAGGACAGATTATAAGAGATTTTTCTTTTGATGATGAATTACATTTCTTTGGAGATCGTATGGATGAGATAGGAAATGATTATCCATTGGCAGTTCAAGTTAAAAAAAGGGGCGGTTATACGTACCAAGTTAAAGGTTGGGAGGACACCCGAACTCGACTTGAAGAGTTTCCCACACCACCCACAGGAGTAATTACATTATAATTAGTAATGTCGCCTTCGGGGACACAATTTACACTCGCTTAAAAGGAGAACTATGACTTACTTACAAAAGTATCACTCTGCAAACTTACCAGAGCTGATGAAACTAATTTCAAAGAACGGTATAGGTATGGATGATTACCTTGACCGCTTTTTTAATAATTATGAAACCACAACAAACTATCCACCTTATAATTTAATTCATGTAAATAATGTTGAGTCTGTGCTTGAGATTGCTCTTGCGGGATTCAGTAAAAAAGATCTAAAGGTTTACACTGAATATGGAAAACTTATTGTCGAAGGATCCAAAGAAACTAAAGATACAGGATCCGAGTATGTCCATCAGGGACTGGCTCAAAGAAGTTTCACAAGAGAATGGGCACTTTCAGAAGACGTTGAAGTCCGAGAGGTTCAATTCAAGGATGGACTTCTTACCGTCAAGTTGGGTAAAGTAGTACCAGAACATCACGCTCGAAAAGACTATCTTAAATAAAATGTTAAAGGGATCTTGACGATCCCTTTTTTTATTGCTATAATATTGTTAACTGTATAAAAATATGGACTATTTTTTAAAGAAACTCGCAAACATTCAAAAAGATAAACTACTGCATTTTTTCTGGGGAGCTATTCTCTCTTTTATTTTTATGCTTTCTTTTGGAATAGTTGGAATGTTTATTGCTCTTATTATTCCAGCAATTAAAGAATTATATTATGATAAGTATCTTGGGAAAGGGAATTGTGAATGGGCAGACTATTTTTATTCAATTGCTCCAACAATAATGTTGGCAATTATGAGATATTATTAACTGTATAAAAACATGACAATCAAAGTAGCAATATTGAGAACTGGTGATCAGATCATATCTGATATGAAAGAAGTTGTTTCTGAAGAAACACCAGTAGCATATATGTTTAAAAGTCCACAAAAGATTGTTGTCAATTCTCCTATCTTAGTTACTGAAGAACGAGAAAGATCAATCGAATTATCTTTATCATCATGGATAATTGTGACAGAAGATAAGGAAGTAGTAGTTCCAGTTAATCATGTAGTCACTGTGGTTGAACCATTGGAGAGTGTAAAAAAAATGTATTTGGAGAAGGTAAATGGATCCGATAATTAAATGTCTTTTACTAAAGAATGATATAGTTTTAATTTCTGAGATAGTTGAAGTAGGAACTGAATTGGGAGAACCTGATTGTAAATTAACAAATCCTTTTAAATTAAATAAACAATCTAATGATGAATATACATTGGAAACTTGGATAGACTTTACAAATCAGAATGAAATTATGATACACTCTGATAGTATTCTTACATTAGTTGATCCAACATCTGATCTTCTAAAAAAATATATTGATTTAATTAAATAATGAGATTTTATACCAACGTTCAAATGGTTGGCGACAATTTTTTAGTTCGTGGTTATGAAGATGGAAAACATTTTGTAACTAGAGAAAAATTTTACCCCACATTATTCGTAGATTCAAAAGTAAAAACAAAATATAAAACTTTGAATGAAGAGTATGTAGAACCAATATCACCTGGCACTGTTCGTGAATGTCGTGAGTTTATAAAAAAATACTCGGAGGTAGAAAATTTTAATATCTATGGAAATGAAAGATATATCTATCAATATATTTCAGACAAATATCCAGAAGTTGAAGTTAAGTTTGACATTGAAAAAATTAAGTTAGCAACAATTGATATTGAGGTCGCATCTGAAAATGGATTCCCTGATGTAGAATCTGCTGCCGAAGAGATATTACTAATTACAATACAAGATTATGCAACAAAACAAATTCGTACTTGGGGTCGTGGTCAATTTAATAATAAACAAAAAAATGTAATTTATAAGGGATTCAATACTGAATACGAACTCCTTACAAGTTTCATTAACTGGTGGATGATAGAAGATAATACACCAGAAGTTATTACAGGTTGGAACAGTAAACTATATGATATACCTTATATTGTTCGTCGTATTGATCGAATACTTGGTGAAAAACTTAAGAAGAGAATGTCACCTTGGGGTCTTGTAACTGAAGAAGAAACTTATATTGCTGGTCGTAGACATATTTCATATGATATTGGTGGTGTCTCACAGTTAGACTACCTTGATCTTTATAAGAAGTTTACTTATAAGGCACAAGAATCATATCGATTGGATTACATCGCATCTGTTGAACTTGGTCAAAAGAAACTTGATCACTCTGAGTTTGATACTTTCAAGGACTTCTATACAAAAGGATGGCAAAAGTTTGTAGAATACAACATCATTGACGTGGAACTTGTTGATCGTCTAGAAGACAAAATGAAGTTGATTGAACTTGCCTTGACTATGGCATATGACGCAAAGGTCAACTATGAAGATGTTTTCTATCAAGTTCGTATGTGGGATACGATTATCTATAATTATCTAAAGAAAAGAAATATTGTTATACCACCTAAAAATCGTACAAATAAATCAGATAAGTATGCTGGTGCGTATGTAAAAGAACCAATACCTGGTAAATATGATTGGGTTGTTTCTTTTGACTTGAACAGTCTATATCCGCATTTGATTATGCAATATAATATTTCTCCAGAAACACTACTTGATCAAAGACATCCATCAGTTAACGTTGATAAAATTTTGTCCGAACAAGTAACGTTTGAAATGTTCAAAGATTATGCGGTATGTGCGAATGGTGCGATGTATCGTAAAGATATCAAAGGGTTTCTACCAGAACTGATGGAGAAAATGTATAACGAAAGAGTTATTTTTAAGGAGAGAATGATCAATGCTAAAAAGAATTATGAGAAGACACCAACGAAAGATCTTGAGAAAGAAATTGCCCGCTGTAATAATATACAAATGGCGAAAAAAATCTCTCTTAATAGTGCTTATGGTGCTATCGGTAATCAGTACTTTCGTTACTACAAATTAGCAAACGCAGAAGCGATTACACTATCGGGTCAGGTTTCGATTCGATGGATTGAAAATCGTATGAACTCATACTTAAATAAAATACTAAAAACGGAGGATGTTGATTATGTTATTGCTAGTGATACTGACAGTATCTATCTCAACTTGGGTGATCTTGTCAATAGGATATACGAAGGCAGAGAAAAGACTGCTGAGAGCGTTGTTGGGTTCCTTAATAAGATCTGTGAGATGGAATTTGAAAAGTATATTGAGAGTTCTTATGAAACGTTGGCGAAATACGTAAATGCTTATGACCAAAAGATGTTCATGAAGCGAGAGAATATCGCTGAACGTGGTATCTGGACAGCAAAGAAAAGATATATTTTAAATGTATGGGATAGTGAAGGTGTTCGATATGAAGAACCTAAACTTAAGATGATGGGTATTGAAGCAGTCAAATCATCAACTCCTGCTCCTTGTCGCACAATGATTAAAGATGCACTCAAACTTATGATGAGTGGTACAGAGGAGGATGTAATTGATTTTATTGATGAGTCAAGAAAGAGATTTAGAAATCTTCCTCCAGAGGATATTGCTTTTCCAAGAACAGCATCAAATGTTCAAAAGTATAAGGCACCTTCAACCATATACGCAAAGGGAACACCAATTCATATAAGAGGATCATTGCTGTTCAATCATTATATAAAACAAAAAAAGTTAAACAATAAATATTCACTTATTGGTAATGGAGAGAAAGTTAAATTTCTCTATCTAAAGAAACCAAATATAATACAGGAGAATGTTTTGTCATTTATACAAGACTTTCCACATGAACTCGGACTTGACAAATACATAGATTATGATCTACAATTTGAAAAGAGTTTTGTAGAACCACTGAAAACAATATTGGATGCAATAGGTTGGAATGTTGAGAAAACCGTAAACCTTGAATTATTTTTCACATAATGGATTTTTTAAAAGAGATAGTAAAAGAGATTGGTGATGAGTACACCCAAATCGCAGCAGACATAGATGAAACAGAAAGATTCATTGATACAGGAAGTCATATCTTCAATGCGGTTGTTAGCGGTTCCATTTATGGTGGCGTTTCTAGTAATAAGATCACTGCCATCGCTGGTGAAACCTCTACTGGAAAGACTTATTTTTCCCTTGCTATTGTCAAGAACTTTCTGGACACTAACCCTGATGGGTATTGTCTCTATTTTGATACTGAAGCAGCAATCACCAAGGGATTACTTGCATCTCGTGGAATTGATCAAAAGAGACTTGTTGTTGTCAATGTCGTTACAATAGAAGAGTTTCGTACTAAGGCACTTAAGGCTGTTGATATATACCTTAAGACAGAAGAAGAGAATCGTAAACCCTGTATGTTCGTGTTGGATTCTCTTGGTATGTTGTCAACAGAGAAAGAAATAAGAGACGCATTGGATGATAAACAAGTTCGTGACATGACCAAATCACAACTTGTTAAAGGTGCATTCCGTATGCTAACATTAAAACTTGGTCAAGCAAATATTCCTCTTATAGTTACAAACCACACTTACGATGTTATCGGATCTTATGTCCCAACTAAAGAAATGGGAGGAGGCTCTGGCCTCAAATATGCCTCGTCTACGATCATTTATCTCAGCAAAAAAAAGGAAAAGGATAAGACAGAAGTTGTTGGAAACATTATTAAAGCTAAGACGGTTAAATCAAGACTCAGTAAAGAAAACAAAGAAGTAAACATTCGCCTTTACTATGATGAAAGAGGTCTTGATAGATACTATGGACTTCTTGAATTAGGAGAACTTGGTGGTATGTGGAAGAATGTTGCTGGTAGATATGAAATAAATGGTAAAAAAATATATGGTAAAGAAATACTAAAGAATCCCACAGAATATTTTACAGATGATATAATGGAAAAACTAGATCAAATATCCAAAGAACATTTCTCTTATGGAAAGAATTGAAAATACCATACTCTCTAATTTAATTTACACTGAGGAATATTCTAGAAAAGTAATACCTTTTATTCAACCAGAATATTTTGAAAATAGAATTGAAAGAATAGTCTTTGAAGAAATTGTAAAGTTTATTGTCAAGTACGAATCAAATATTACTGTAGAAGTTCTTAAAATTGAAACTGAAAATAGATCTGATTTAACTGAAACTGAGATTAAAGAACTTAGAGAGTTAAATAATTCTTTAAGTCATACTCCTTCTGATCTAAATTGGTTACTTGATTCCACAGAAAAATGGTGTCGTGATCGTGCTATATATTTGGCACTAATGGAATCAATTCAACTTGCTGATGGACAAGATAGTAAAAAAGATAGGGATGCGATTCCATCTATATTATCTGATGCACTAGCAGTTGGTTTTGATAAGAATGTAGGTCATGATTACTTACAAGACTACGAAGAAAGATATGAATCATATCATCGAAAGGAAGATCTCATCCCATTCGACCTCGAATTTTTCAACAAGATTACAAAGGGCGGCCTTCCAAATAAAACACTCAATATTGCTCTCGCTGGCACTGGTGTTGGTAAATCTCTGTTTATGTGTCATGTCGCAAGCAGTGTGTTACTCCAAGGCAAGAACGTATTATACATCACGCTTGAAATGGCTGAGGAAAAGATTGCGGAGAGAATTGATGCTAATCTTTTAAATGTTCCAATACAGGATATTGTTGATTTACCAAAACCAATGTTTGATAAAAAGGTTGTAAACATATCAAAGAAAACACAGGGAACATTAATTATTAAAGAATATCCAACAGCAGCAGCACACAGTGGACATTTTAAAACTTTACTAAATGAATTAGCATTGAAAAAATCATTTAAACCTGATATAATATTCATAGATTACTTAAATATATGTGCATCTTCACGTTACAAAGCAGGTAGCAATGTCAATTCTTACTCGTTTATCAAAGCGATTGCGGAAGAACTCCGTGGGCTTGCAGTTGAGGCTAATGTACCTATCGTCTCCGCTACTCAGACGACTCGCTCTGGCTATGGTAGTAGTGATGTCGATCTTACTGACACAAGTGAGTCC
>FUFK010047706.1_pt1 | contig 11966 bp, 10 predicted proteins | sample 1021851 | NCBI WGS metagenome assembly FUFK01 (sample SAMEA51879418, study PRJEB19060) | metagenome
TTATTTTGTTTTTTTCTTCCATCTTTAATTAATTGATTAGTTATGAGATACTCATAACCACCATTTTTAATTTTGCTAATACCTTTTTTGATAATTTCACTCTTTGTCTTTTTTGAAAATTTTTTCCACATTATTCTTGTTAAAAATTCTGGAGCAGATCCAATTCCCATAAAGCCTTTAATCTGTTTCTTAATTGATTTAAATAATAATAAAGAAATCCANGCACCCATACTAGAACCTATTAAAATTATATCATTTTTTTTAACTATGTTCTTAATAGTCTGTTTTGCATCATTTGCCCAAGTGGAAATATTCCCTTTTGTAAATTCACCTGAAGATTTTCCGTATCCAGAATATTCTAGTGCCAAAAAACCCAATTTATTTTTTTTAGCATAGTTTAAAAATCTTTTAGGTTTATCTCCTTCTATATCGGATGCAAAACCTGGTAAAAATATAATATAAAGATTTTTCTTATAATAATTGCTTATATATCTTAGTTTTTTTGTTTTAGAAATTTTTAGAAATTTAAATTTTTTCATATAAAGTATTAAAATTGATTTGAAATATTATAACTCTACCATATGCATCCAAAATTGAAAGTTCTGCAAGTTATACCAAAACTTGGATACGGTGGCGCAGAAACAGGTTGTTATGATATCGCACACTATCTACATGAAAATGATTGTAAATCTTTTTTAATTTGCAACGGTGGTGAATTAACAAAGTTTATAGATAAAAAAAAAGTTAAATATATAAGGTTACCTGTTAATTCCAAAAACCCCATTTTGGTTTTTTTTAATTCAATAATTATTTCTTTAATAATTTTATTTTATGGAATTAATATTGTCCACGCGAGAAGTAGAGCACCTGCATGGTCTTGTTTACTAGCTACCAAAATCACACGACGTAAATTTGTAACTACATTTCATGGAACATATAATTTTAAAAGTAAATTAAAAAAATTATATAACTCTGTAATGTTGAGATCAGATTTAATTATTGCTGGGTCTAATTTTATATTTTCACATATTAAAGAAAACTACTCTGAATACCTTAATGATAAAAAAAAATTCTTGGTGATATTTAGAGGCATTAATACTGACTATTTTGATCCATCAACTACTATAGAAACAGAGGAAGATGAATTATTTAAATCATGGGGACTTAAAATTGAGAGAAAAACTGTTCTATTACCCGGAAGATTAACAGAATGGAAAGGCCAAGAAATGTTTTTAGATGCTATTAATAAAGTAAATATTAATTTAGGACACGAGGTATTTAATGTAATTATTCTTGGGAGCGATCAAGGAAGAGAACTTTACAAAAAGAAACTTATTAGGTTAGTTGAACAGTANAGATTAACTAACCAAGTAAAATTTATAGATCATTGTAAAAATATGCCTCTAGCTTACAAAGTTTCAGACATCATAGTTTCTTCATCTATAGAACCAGAAGCCTTTGGAAGAATATCTGTTGAGGCTCAGGCAATGAAAAAACCAATTGTTGCAAGTAATATTGGGGGATCAAAAGAGACTATAAATGAAAATAAAACAGGATTTTTATTTGAAGCAAATAACTCTGACGATCTTTCAAAAAAATTAATAGAAATTATGAATTTAGATGAACAGACTATCAATCAAATGGGCATAGAAGGTAGAAAAAATGTCGTTTCAAAATTTAATGTTGAAAAAATGTGTTTTTCTACTTATTCAGAGTATAAAAAATTAATAAACTAATGCCAAATATTACATTACCTGATGGAAAAAAATTAAACTTTGAAAAAAGTATAACAGGNACNGANGTTGCNGAAAAAATTAGCAAGTCTTTAGGTAAGCAAGCTTTNGTNATGAGCATAAACGGTGAACTTAAAGATTTATATACTGTTATTGANNANGATTGTTCTATTAAAATATTTACAGCTAAAGATCCTGANGGTTTAGAAGTCATNAGACATGANACTGCACATATAATGGCTATGGCCGTTCAAGAACTNTACCCAGGNACACAGGTAACAATTGGGCCAGTTATAGAAAATGGATTTTANTATGATTTTGCAAGAAAAGAGCCTTTTACTAGCGANGATCTAAAAAAGATTGAAAAAAAAATGTCAGAGATAATAGATAAAGATGTAAAAACAAGAAAAGAAGTTTGGNAGAGAGATAAAGCAATAAGTCATTTTAAAAAAATTGGAGAAAAATANAAAGCNGAGATAATTGAGAGCATTCCTAAAAANGAAGAACTTACGGTTTATCATCATGGNGAAACATGGCANGATTTATGTAGAGGTCCNCATTTAGTATCNTCTGGNAAAATAGGTAAGGCTTTNAAANTGACAAANGTATCNGGAGCTTATTGGCGTGGTGACTCTAATAATGAAATGCTTCAAAGAATATATGGTACTGGTTGGGCAACTCAAAAAGAATTAGACCTTTATCTTCAGAGAATTGAGGAAGCAGAAAAAAGAGATCATAGAAAAATTGGAAAAGAGATGGATTTATTTCATTTTAGAGAAGAAAGTCCTGGATCTGTGTTTTGGCACCAGAAAGGATGGAATTTGTTCCAAAAATTAGTTTCATATATGAGAATGAAACAAGATCACGATGGTTACAAAGAGATAAATACGCCAGAAATACTTGATAGATCTTTGTGGGAAAAATCTGGCCACTGGGAAAAATTTGGAGCTAATATGTATACTTCAACTACACCAGATGAAAAAGTATTTGCAATTAAACCCATGAATTGTCCTGGGTGTGTTCAAGTATTTAANCAAGGACTTAAAAGTTATAGAGACTTACCTTTAAAGATGTCAGAATTTGGAAAAGTTCANAGNTATGAACCTTCAGGTGCATTGCATGGATTATTACGTGTAAGAGCNTTTACNCAAGATGATGCNCATATTTTTTGTACAGAAGAACAAATTACTGAAGAATGTTTGAGTGTTACAAATTTAATTTTAGAAATTTATAAAGATCTTGGTTTTGAAGATGTTATTTTAAAATATTCAGATAGACCAGATTTAAGAGTTGGTGACGATAAAGTTTGGGATAAATCAGAGGCTGCGTTGTTAGAGGCAATCAAAGCGACAAAGCTAGAGTACTCAATTAATAAAGGTGAGGGCGCATTTTATGGACCAAAAATTGAATTTGTTTTAAGAGATGCAATCGGTAGAGATTGGCAGTGTGGAACCTTGCAAGTAGATTTAAATTTACCAGGTAGATTAGGAGCTTCTTTTGTTGATAAAGATGGAACTAAAAAAGTACCTGTAATGTTACACAGAGCATTATTTGGATCTTTAGAAAGGTTCATAGGTATCCTTATAGAGAATTATGCAGGCAAGCTACCATTTTGGATATCACCTTTACAGGCAGTAGTTATTCCAATCTCTAGTGATTTTGATGAATATGCTAAAAGTGTAGCTAAGGAATTAAAACGGGTTGGTTTGATTGTCGAGGTGGATCTTAAAAATCACAATTTAAATTATAAAATAAGAGATCATTCTTTAACAAAAGTACCAATGTTATTGATTTGTGGAAAAAAAGAAGTTGACTCCAACAGTGTAACTATTAGAAGATTGGACTCTAATAAACAAGAAAATATGGCTTTGAAAGAATTTATAAAAAAATACTCCGATCTAAATAAAGCCCCTTCAATNTAAGTGGCAGATTTTAAACAAAATTATTTTCAAAAAAGAACTAAAGCAAGAGGCCCAAGGTCTAACAACAGGATTACATCAAATGAAGTTCAAGTTATTGCAAGTGATGGAGAAAATTTAGGNATTTTAAATTTAAATGAAGCTATNAATAAAGCAAAAAATGAAGGTTTAGATTTAATTGAAATTGCTCCGAATGCAAAACCTCCTGTCTGTAAAATTATGGACATGGGTAAATATAAATACGATGCACAAAAAAAAGCTAACAAAGCAAAAAAAAAACAAAAGAAAATTGAATTAAAAGAAATAAAATTAAGGCCAGTTACAGAAGTTCATGACTACACTTTCAAAATTAAAAATGCTCAAAAATTTTTGGCAAAAGGCGATAAAGTCAAATTTACAATAAGGTTTAAAGGGAGAGAATTACAACATTCAAACCTTGGCAATGAATTAATGGATAAAATTAAGGCAGACATGGAGACTATTGGAAGAGTAGAGCTTCAGCCAAAATTTGATGGAAAGCAAATGATTATGGTAATCCAGCCTTTATAAGCCATATTTCTAGTTGTAAATTTAATTTAATATTTGTATAACCCCGAAAATTATGCCCAAGTTAAAAACAAAAAGTTCAGCTAAAAAAAGATTTAAAATCTCAGCCAAAGGCAAGGTTATTACCCCACAGGCTGGAAAAAGACACGGCATGATTAAAAGAACAAATTCACAAATTAGAAAACAAAGAGGCACAACTGTTTTATCTAAACAAGATGGTAAGATAGTAAAATCTTATATGCCTTACAGCTTAAGAGGATAAAATGGCAAGAGTTAAAAGAGGAGTTACAAGTAGAGCTAAACACAAAAAAGTTTTAAAAGCTGTTAAAGGTCAGTGGGGAAGAAGAAAAAATACTATAAGAGTTGCAAGACAAGCGATGGAAAAAGCTATGCAGTATGCTTATAGAGATAGAAGAAATAAAAAAAGAGATTTCAAATCACTGTGGATACAAAGAATTAATGCTGGTGTTAGATCCGAAGGCATAACATACTCGAAGTTTATTAATGGTTTAAGCAAATCAGGAATTAAATTAGATAGAAAAATTCTTGCAGAAATTGCTTATGATAACCCCGAAGCATTCAAAACTATAGTTAAAAGGGCTCAAGCAGCATTAAATTAATCAAGACTATTGTTTTTCTTCCTTTAACAAATATTCTATCAAAATGTCTGATATTAAAAAAATAAAAGATAATTATATCGATAAACTTAATGCGGAAAATAATGTTGATAAGGTAAACAACATTAAATCAGAACTATTTGGAAAAAACGGAATTATATCGAACGAATTTAAAAAATTAGGTTCGATTTCTGTAGAAGAAAGGAAAAAATTAGCCTCAGATTTAAATAATGTTAAAGACGAACTTCAAAATAAAATATCAATCAAAATCCAAGAAATAGAAACTAAAGAAATTAATTTAAAACTTGAGAAAGAAAAAATTGATGTAACTCTTCCAGAAAGAGATATTGAAATTGGTAAAATTCATCCAGTCTCTCAAGTGATAGATGAAATTTCATCTATATTTTCTGAAATAGGATTTAGTGTTGANGAAGGNCCNGATGTAGAAAATGAATATAATAATTTTACAGCATTAAATACACCAGATAATCATCCAGCTAGAGATATGCATGATACTTTTTACCTTGATAATAATAAGGAATTACTTTTGAGAACTCACACATCTCCTGTTCAAGTAAGAACTATGCTAAAAGGTAAACCTCCTTTTAAAATTATTGCTCCAGGACGAACCTACAGATCAGATAGTGATCAAACCCATGCTCCGATGTTTCATCAAGTTGAAGGGTTACATATAGATAAAAATATAAACATGGGACATCTAAAAGGATGTTTAAATTATTTTATTAAGGAGTTTTTTGAAGTTGATAAAATTAAAATGAGATTTAGACCAAGTCATTTTCCATTTACTGAACCTTCGGCAGAAGTAGATATAGGATATGAAATTAAAAATGGAAAGATAGTAATTGGTGAAGGTGATAAATGGCTAGAAATTTTAGGTTGTGGAATGGTTCATCCAAATGTTTTAAAAAATGTAAAAGTTAATCCAAGTAAATATCAAGGATATGCCTTTGGAATTGGCATAGACAGACTGGGAATGTTGAAATATGGAATTAATGATTTAAGAGCTTTTTTTGAGACTGATTATAGATGGTTAAGTCACTTTGGTTTTGATCCATTAGATGTCCCATCAAATTATAGAGGNCTGAGTAGATGAAGTTCACCGTTGACTGGTTAAAAAACCATCTTGATACAAAATTTAATAATAATCAAATAATAGATAAATTAACCAATATAGGTCTAGAAGTAGAAAGTTTTGAGAGCTCTACATCTGAATTAGATACATTTATTGTTGCAAAAATTATAAATGCCAAAACTCATCCAAATGCTGACAGATTGAAGTTATGTGATGTTGATATAGGTAGCGACAAAACAATTGAAGTAGTATGTGGAGCCCCAAATGCAAAAAATGGTCTTTTGACTGTTTATGCACCTCCAGGATCGATTATTCCTAAAAATCAGATGAAATTATCTGTAAGTAAAATAAGAGGTGTAACATCATATGGAATGCTCTGTTCTGAGTCAGAATTACTATTATCCAATGAAAGTGATGGAATTATAGAATTAAAAAACAATAAATATGCAAATAAAATTGGAGAAAAATATTTTAAAAACACTTCTGAAAAAGTAATAGATTTATCAATTACGCCCAATAGACCAGATTGTTTAGGAGTAAGAGGAATTGCTAGAGATTTATCTGCTGCTGGTGCTGGTAAATTAAAAATTAATAAAAAATCCAATTTAAAATATAGAGGTAATCAAAATATAAACGTAACAATAAAAAAAGAAAAAGCCCAAGGATGCACAATATTTGGAAGTTGTTTAATAAAAGGTGTAACAAATAAAGAGAGTCCAAAATGGCTAAAAGATAAAATTNTNTCTTTAGGCCAAAAACCAATATCTGCNATAGTCGATATTACTAATTATGTAATGTTTGATTTAAATAGACCATTACACGCTTATGATGCAGATAAAATAGATAATGAAATTATTGTTAGAAGTTCNTCTAAAGGAGAAAGCTTCGAAGCCNTAGATAATAAAAAATATATTTTAGAAAATGATATGTGCGTTATTTCTGACAGATCTGGAGTCCTTGGTCTTGGCGGCATAATTGGTGGGACAAGATCTGGAACAGAATATTCGACTAAAAATATATTATTAGAATCTGCTTATTTTTTACCACGTTCAATAAGAAAAACCTCTAAACAATTAAATATAGATACAGATGCAAAATTCAGATTCGAAAGAGGTATNGATCCTTTATCAATNGAAGAAGGATTAANAAAAGCTTCTGAGCTAATAAAACAAATTTGTGGAGGCGAAATAAGNAATTTAGATGTAAAAAAAATTGAAAATTATAAAAAAACAANAATNAATTTTGANCCATTTCNTTTTGAAAAAACGACTGGATTTAATNTTGANAATAAAGAATTAATNAAAATACTAGAAAAGCTAGGTTTTAATGTATCTAAGAATAAAAAAATTTTAAAGTTAGTAGTACCTTCTTGGAGACCAGANATAACTCAATCAATTGATATTGTTGAAGAAATAGTGAGAATAAAAGGCTANGAACATATTAATACTTCAGAACCTATTAAGANAAGATTAAAGCCTACACTTAATTATTATCAGAAATTATTTCATTTTTTACAAAGATCTGTGGCATCAAAAGGTTATTTAGAAACTGTGACNTGGTCATTTACNGACTCTAAAATTAATCAATTGTTTAAAGAAAATGATGAAGAAATACCAATTGTAAATCCGATTAGTTCAGATCTAAATGTTTTAAGAAATTCTATTTTCCCAAATTTGATATTTTATTTAAAGAAAAATTTAGATAGAGGATTTAAAGATATTTCTTTATTTGAAATTGGTCCAGTGTTTAAAGGAAAAAATCCTGGAGATCAACAGACTGTTATTGGCGCTGTAAGAGCAGGAAAGGTTTCAAGATTATCTTGGAATGATAAAGAGAGAAATGTAGACACATTTGATGTAAAAAAAGATGTAATACAAAGTCTTTGTGAAGCAGGGATTGATAAAAATGATATCGTTATAGATGATAAAAGTCCTTCTTACTATCACCCAGGAAAATCTGGAGGGGTGTACCAAAATAAAAACGAAAAAAAAGCTTTAGCATATTTCGGTGAGATACATCCAAACATAATAAAAAAATTAGATATAAAAACAGAGGGTTTGGTAATATTTGAAATTTGTCTTGATCATATAAAAGAGTCAAAACAAAAGATAAAAGATTCAAAATCTGAATATAAATATTCTGATTTCCAAAAATCAGAGAGAGATTTTTCATTTATTATTAATAAAAATTTCAAATCTCAAGAATTGGTTAATTTAATTAAGTCTGTTGATGAAAAATTAATTAAGTCTGTAAAAGTATTTGATGTATTTGAAGGAGAAAATATCCCAAACGGAAAAAAATCTATAGCTGTTAATGTAACTATTCAGTCAGAAGAAAAAACATTAAATGAAAATGACCTGGACAACATTAATAAATTAATCATCTCTTTGGTTGAATCAAAGTTTGGCGCAAAAATTAGATCCTAAAAATGAGTGATACAATAGACAACATTAGGAATTTTGCAATTATAGCACATATAGATCATGGTAAATCAACAATAGCTGATAGAATAATACATAAATGTGGAGGTTTGAGTGACAGAGAAATGAAATCTCAAGTGCTTGACTCTATGGATATAGAAAGAGAGAGAGGAATAACAATTAAAGCACAAACAGTAAAATTAAATTATAAAGCTAAAAACGGAAAAAATTATATTCTAAATATAATAGACACCCCGGGACATGTCGATTTTAGTTATGAAGTTAGTAGAAGCCTTTATGCTTGCGAAGGCTCAATTTTAATTGTAGATAGCACTCAAGGAGTAGAAGCCCAAACACTTGCAAATGTATATCAAGCACTTGATATAAATCATGAGATTATTCCAGTATTAAATAAAATTGATCTACCGGCATCTGATCTTGAAAGAACAAATAATCAAATTGAAGATGTTATTGGCATAGATACATCTAANTCTGTTCCTTGCTCTGGAAAAACTGGACAAGGAATAGATGAAATTCTTGAGCAAATTATTAACTCTTTACCTGGACCTAAAGGTGAAAAAAATAGCAAATTGAAATGTTTATTGGTTGATAGCTGGTATGACACTTATCTTGGAGTAGTTATATTAGTGAGAATTATAGATGGAAAACTAAAAAAAAATATGAAAATAAAAATGATGTCTTCAAATCAAGAATATATTGTAGAAAAAGTTGGTGTTTTTACTCCAAAGGCAAAAGATGTAAGTGAACTTAACGCTGGAGAAATAGGTTTTATTACAACTGGAATTAAAATTTTATCAGAAACTAAAGTTGGAGATACTATATGTGATGCAGAAAATCCGATATTAGATGCATTACCTGGTTTTAAACCAAGTAAACCAGTTGTTTTTTGTGGTTTATTTCCCGTAGATAGTTCGGAATATCAAAAGTTAAAAGATGGACTCGCTAAATTACAATTAAATGACGCAAGTTTTTCTTTTGAAGCAGAATCATCCTCTGCCTTAGGACTTGGTTTTAGATGTGGATTTTTAGGGCTCTTACATCTTGAAATAATCACAGAAAGGCTTGAAAGAGAATTTGACATTAATTTATTAACTACAACACCAGGTGTTGTTTATAAAATTCACTTAAATAATGGTAAAATTGCTGAACTTCAAAATCCTTCAAATTTACCAGATCCTACTTATATAAAATTTATTGAGGAACCATGGATTAAAGCTACAATCATCACACCAGACCAGTATTTGGGATCAATAATTAAGTTATGTCAAAATAAAAGAGGTATACAAACTAATTTAAGTTATTCAGGAAATCGTGCAGTAATTAATTATGAGATACCTTTAAATGAGGTAGTATTTGATTTTAATGATCGTCTTAAATCTATGACAAGTGGATATGCTAGTTTTGATTATGAAATTATTGATCACAAAGAAGGGGATCTTGTAAAAATGAATATACTTGTAAACTCAGAACCCGTTGATGCTCTTGCAATGATGATACATAAAGATTTCGCACAAACCATAGGAAGAGAGGTTTGTGAAAAATTAAAAGACTTAATTCCAAGACACAACTTTATGATACCGATTCAAGCAGCTATTGGCGGTAAAATTATTGCTAGAGAAACTATTAAAGGTTTTAAAAAAGATGTGTTAACAAAAATTCATGGTGGTGGAGCGACAGATAGAAAAAGAAAACTGCTTGAAAAACAGAAAAAAGGAAAAGCCAGAGCAAAACAATTTGGAAAGGTTGAAATACCTCAAGATGCATTCATTGGTGTTTTAAAAATTAATAAGGATGCATGACAAAACTATTTACTGATTTATCTATAATTATTCCAACATTTTACCCAGGAAAGATAATTAATTCTTGTATTGAATCACTTCCTCAAGAATCAGATATAATAATAGCGGATAATGGAGATGATCCTGAATTAGAAGATATTTTAAAAAATAAATACCCTAAAATAAGACATTTTAAAATTGGAGATATAGGTTTATCTAAATCATTTAATTTTGCTGTTGAAAAATCTAAAAATGAAAATATTTTAATTACACAACCAGATGTGACTTTTGAAGTGGATACAATTAGTAATTTGTTAAGTGCTTCAAAAAAATATACTAATGCAGGTATAATTGCACCCATTATATTTGAGAACAAAAAATACAGTCATTATGATACATTGGAGTTAAATCTTAGCAGAACTGGCGAACTTCAGCTTAAAAAACAATTTAAATCTATAAATATTAAGCCAACTGGTGATTTTTGTGCTCAAGCAGTTAATGCAACAGCAATGTTAATGAAAAAAAGTATTATTAAAGAAGTTAATGGTTGGGATGAAAATATTTATACATATTTAGAGGATATTGATCTGTGTTTAAAAATACGAAAAAATAATTTACAAATTATTAAAATTGCTAAAGCAATTGTAAATCATGTAGGTTTTGGGTCACACAAAAAAGAAAACGCTCTTAAAGCAGAATTATCAAGAAATTGGCATTTTTGTTGGTCATCTTTATACTTCAGGGATAAGTATACAAAAAAATCCCAATTTTTATTATTCTTTTTATCCAATTTTATCAAATATTTTTCTAAAGTAATCGTTAACTTAATATTACTTAATAATAAAAAATTCAAAATTAACTTTATACGGCTAAGGGCGTGCTTAAACTATATCACCCAAAAAAAGTCATCTTATCGATACTAAAATTATGAATATTAAAGAAAAATTTTTTGATTTATTTGGAATGTACATTGAAAAAAAAACTAAAAGGATGGATATATCTAAAGTTATAAAAAAACTTTTACCCTATGAAATTGGAATAAATTTAATTAGATTAGGAGATGATGGAGATGGCGGTTATTTAATTCCAGATGATTTAGCTAATTTAGACAAAAATTACTCAGCAGGCATTGGCTTATTAACAAAATTTGAAAATGACTTACAAAATAAATACTTAATCGATTCAATGATGTTGGATTTTAATAATATAAACAAAAATATTTTACCAAAAAATAGTCAATTTTTAAAAAAAAAACTTTCTTTATTTTCAAACGAAAATCAAATTACAATTAATGATTGGATTGATAATAAAGATGAAGAAATAATTTTAAAAATAGATATTGAAGGAGATGAATATATAAATCTAGCCTCAATAACTAATGAAAAATTAATGAAAGTTAGAATATTAATTGTTGAACTTCATGATTTAAGAAATTTAAGAAATTTAATTTTTTTGAGAAATTTTGACAAAATTATTTCAAAATTGAATCAATTTTTTTATCCATGTCATCTCCATATAAATAATATGAGCAAAGTAATAAATATTGCGGGCTTTAAAGTACCAGACATGCTTGAAATGACCTTTATAAGAAAAGACAGAGTAAAAGATTTTAATTTTAATTATTCAAAATTACCAAATAAATTAGACAAGAAAACAGTAAAAGATAAAGAGGAAATAATTCTGGATAAAAACTGGTATTTATAGAATTATTAAATTTTTAATATGTCTGTTTTTTTTTAAAAATTTTAGGAGAGGTGGCCGAGCGGTTGAAGGCGCACGCTTGGAAAGCGTGTAAAGGGGAAACTCTTTCATGGGTTCGAATCCCATTCTCTCCGCCAT
>FUFK010065642.1_pt1 | contig 11964 bp, 9 predicted proteins | sample 1021851 | NCBI WGS metagenome assembly FUFK01 (sample SAMEA51879418, study PRJEB19060) | metagenome
TTGCTGATGATGCCACTGGCATCCCGTCGTACTCGCATGGTCAGACAGGAGTGCAAGGCACTGGCCGTACCGCCGCCGGTATTTCTATGCTGATGGGAGCTGCTCAGCTTAGCGTCAAAGGCGTAGTCAAGAACATTGACGACTACCTGCTCCAGCCACTTGGTGAGGCGTTCTATGCGTTCAATATGCAGTTTGACTTTGACCCAGAGGCACGTGGCGACCTAGAGGTCAAGGCACGAGGCACAGAAAGTCTAATGAAGAACGAGGTACGCTCCCAGCGTCTGCTTCAGCTTCTTAACATTGCCGGTAACCCGAACCTTGCTTCGTTTGTTAAGTTCCCTGTTGTTCTGCGCGAGTTGGCGCAAGCAATGGACTTGGATGCAGAGAAACTTATCAATGATGAGCGTGAGGCATTCCGTCAAGCTGAGATTATCCGTGCGGCTGGGGGCGGTGACCAACCTCAACCTCAAGCGCCCGGGATGAGTCCTATGGATATGTCTGGCGGTGGCGGGGGTAACATCGGTATAGGTGGAGCGGCAGTCCCAGGTGAACAGGGCTTTAGTGCCGCTCAGACGCCTGCTGAGCAGCCTCAGGGCGATGCGCAAGCACAACTAGCTAGTATCCTTGGAGGGCTTCAGTGACCCCTGAAATCGCCAAGAAACTACTACCGCTTGTAAACGTCAAGCGCACAGTTGACCTGATGGAGCTATACGCTGATACGCGTATCGCGGAAGCACACAAACTCATGGAACAGTCTGATGACCTGCGAGTCATTCAGATGGCGCAAGGAGCAATCAAGGAACTGCGGCGGTTCAAGACACTCCGTGATGAAGTAACTAAGCGAGCAGAAGATGGCCGATAAGGTTGGTAAAGAGACTGGACTCGTTACAAACTACGGACGTCCTGTTTATGAGATGGAAGACGGCTCGCGAGTATCGGAAATGTCTGACACTTTTAAATACAAAGGCAAGATAATCAACATCCCTACTATTCATGGGGGACGGCAGTACAGTCAGAACGAATTAATTAAGATGCTTGATGCAAACGATATCAAGCCGACGAGCACACATAGCACGTTCGAAGAAGCTGAAAAAGCGGCGCGAGAACGTAGCGATAACATGACGATGCATAAGGCCAAGGCCTCAGGAGGAGTAATGATGGCACAACAAGGGCAGACGATATTGCCGATGACACAGGTAACATCCGCCCCACAAGGCGGCGGACCAAAAGCGGCTAATCCCGCAGCTGTTAAGCCATTAGTAGCACCTCAACAGCAAGCACCACGCCCCGGTGAGGTAGACCCACGCGACGGTGCTGTTCAAGAGGTGGCACAAGAAATGCAGAAGAAACAGGCTCCTGCGCCCCAACCTGCGCCTGTTATGGCTCAACCACAGATTGGGGGTTTGGCTGCACCCGCACAACAAATGGCCCCACCCATGATGGCAAAAGGCGGCATGAAAGATGACGCACCTGAGGGTCTTGCTGTCATGATTGGCCTCGGAGCGCCAACCCCCTCCTATGAAGAAGCTGCCGAAGGCAATCCTCCGCCCGGCGCTACGAAAGAAGAAGTTGCCGACGACCAGCTTGTTTTGTTGAGCGAGGGCGAACTCGTTGTCCCTGCTAACGTAGTGCGCTTCCACGGTCTTGGCACATACGAAGGTATGCGTCGTGAGGCTCTCATGGGCTTACAGCAAATGGAGAACAGCGGACAGATTGAGTACGTCAGCGGCGGTGCAGAAAAAGCAGACCCCATTGACGATAATGGCGGACTGGTTAAGGCACAAGCTGGTGTTTCGCTTGCAGGTGCCCCTCTTAGTCCCATTGGTGGATTTCCTCTAAACCCCCCAAATCCAGGTCTAATTGGACCGGGAATGATTGGACCGGGCGACCTTCGTCGCCAGCTGCCGGGAGCTTATCCTCCACCTCGGACGCCAATAGTTAGAAGCCCAGAAGAAATGCAACGTCTGAAAGATATTGAAGCTGCGTCCGCCAGATTCGTGACAACTCCTAATAATCAGACAACGCCCACTGTCCCAGCAACCTCTGCTACTTCGACAACACCTTTAGGCAGACAGCCCACTCCAGTTATTCCAACTGAAACAACAAGTATCGTTGCGCCTAACGTAGGACAATACACACAGTCACAAGACCCGGGCACATCGGACCCTGACCCAGACCCACCGGCAGACCCGTGTCCTCCGGGATACAAGATGAACGCGGATACTGGAGTCTGCGAACCTGTTGCACCGCCGACAGCCGCTCCGCGTGCCCGAGAAGATGACCCCAGCGATTCCGGTGAGCAACCTGTAGGAGCCACTGCAGTCTTTGGTGGTACATCGCAGGACGGAAGACTTGTAGGCTCTACGTCATATGACTTCAGTCGTCAATCCAGTGAAGGAAGCGGGTTTGGTATCTTAGGCGCTCTGCTAGGTGGAAGTGACCAAGTAGTGCTAACCGACCGTAACACCGGACGCAAAGCAGTCATGGCCAAAAGCACGTACGAGGCCATGAAAGCTGACCGTACTAATCCTGAGAATAATGCTTTCATTCAACAGCTTATGGATACACAAGCGTTGATTGATGCGGATTACGCTAGAAGTAGACCTGACCAAGGTATGTTCTCTGACATAACGGGTAACAAGAAAAGGAATTACGAAACTACCACTGCCAAAGGCATGGCTGAGGGACTTGGACTTGATTACACTGGTCAATCCTTGGCAGAGATTATGATTATCGCTGAGGCACAAGGACAGACAGGTAGTGACACTACGGCGACTACTACTACCCCCACCACCGGTGCAGTAGCTTCAACAGCCCTTGGTGCACCTGACCCATCATATTTCGGTGCTTTGTCAGGTGCCGTTACTGGTGGACCGACTGCAGGATACCAGCCGGGACTCACGGCAGTCACTCAGCTGGCGAATGAAGAACTAATGCAACTAAATAAAACATTCTCCGGCATTGATACACAAGCGGAGCTTGCTTTTGGTCGTCCTAGTAATCGACAGGCTCCTGTTTCTATTGCTGAACAAATGAAAGCGCTAGAGTTGATGAGAGAAGGAAAGGCGGGAAGCTTTGAGCGAACAGATGGTTCTAAGGTTTCCTTTGGAGGCATTGACAACATGCAACCTGGAACACGACTGGCCCTTGATATAAAGAGAAACCAACTTGAACAGTCTATGACACCGGACGCACGGCGCAGAATTATTGATGAAGGTATTGATGAAGAAGCCGCAGCTTTCGAAAGCGGATTCTATGATGAGCAACGTGTAGCAGAGCGTAATGCTGCGGCACAACGAGCCGCTGGTGAAGAACGTGAAAGAGTTATGGAGCGAGCAAGAGCAGGAGACTTTGATGATTCCTTTAATCCCACACCTGCTGAGAGATACAGAGCTAACAAAGCTGTAGCTGACGCTGAAGCTAGGAAGCAAGCACGTGACCGTGGAGCAGACGAAGAGACAGCTCGACGCACAACTGCCGTTACCGATAGTCAAGGCAATCCTGTTAGACAAGGCGGCGATGGACCAAACGCTGGTACAGTTGTAACCAGTGGTCCTGAAAAGGAAGATGACGACCCCGGCAAGTCAATTGTCTGCACAGAAATGTATCGCCAAACACAGCTTGAGGATTGGGCTAGGACAATGAAGATATGGGATACATATCAGAAAAAGTACTTGACACCACTACACGAAGTAGGCTACCATTATCTCTTCAAACCATATGTTCGCGGTATGCAGAACAGCGGCATTCTAACTAATGTCGGTGCGTTCTTTGCACAGAAGCGGACACAGCACCTCAGACATGTTTTAACAAAAGGCAGGGCTAAAGATAGCTTTGTNGGTAATGTCTGGTGCAAAATTATTCATCCTATCGTCTATTTGGTAGGAAAGATGGTTTACAAAAAATAATCATTGTAAACTGTAGTCCGGCTACCCATCACCCCGAAAGGCTACTGGTGGCCCCATCAAGGAGTACATTATGGCTGAAGCAATGGCTGTAAAACAAGATATTAAGACAACCCCGATTAAGTACAAGAAAGACCGTTCTAGCGAAGAAGCAGAACTGCAACAGCTGGAAGAAGAGCGGCGCTCACTTCTGCAAGAACAGAAAGCAGAAGAAGAGGATAAGGCAGAGACTGAGAGTCTCGCTCCTGAAGAAAAGACATTTAAGAAAAGGTATGGAGACCTCCGTCGTCACTCACAGCAAAAGGAAGAGCAACTTAAAGAGCAGATTCGCGCTCTTGAAACCCAGCTGTCGACGGCAACTAAGGAAGCTATTCAACTACCCAAGTCTGATGAAGAGATTAGCGAGTGGTCGCAGAAGTATCCTGATGTAGCTAAAATCGTAGAAAGCATTGCTACGAAGAAGGCACAAGAGCTTGATTCTACTATAGAAAAACGTCTTGAGCTTATTGCTGAACGAGAGGCGGATGCTAACCGCAAACGTGCAGAAGCAGAACTTCTGCAACTTCACCCAGATTTTGATGACATTCGGAATGATGAAGAATTCCACGGCTGGGTCCAAGAACAGCCTACATGGGTTCAACAGGCACTATATGAAAATGAAAATGACGCTCGCTCCGCTGCTCGTGCAATTGACCTCTATAAGGTTGACCGTAACATTGCAGACAAAAAAGAGAGTGTGCAGAAAGCTGATAAAGCTGCGGCGCAAGCTGTTTCGTCTCGTGGTCAAAGCACAGTCGCTGATACCAAAGAAGCGCAGAGCAATCAATGGCGAGAGTCAGACGTAGCTAAGATGCGTCCCCAAGAATTTGCCAAGAATGAAGAAGCAATCATGCAAGCTATTCAGTCTGGTAACTTTATTTACGATGTTTCTCGCGGTGGTCAGTAAATTACTGTTTACAAACCGTTGAAAATGTGGTAAAAAATATAGTAACTATAACTGCGGCCCCTATTCGGCAACCCGCGCTCGTGCCCTACACATAAGATTCAGGCACTTTTTCGTTTAAAATTGTAGCCCCGAGTGTAGCGGGGCATACGATTTTCTCCCTCTCTAAACCACCCAGGTGACGTTTAGCCCTGCTTTTAGCAGTTACCTAGACTAGCTGGCCTTTACAGTGTTCAGAAAATCGGTGTTTCAAGCCTCATCTAGGAGTTTAAGATGGCTTTTAAAACTGCCGCTGGATACGGTAATCTACCGAACGGAAATTTCTCCCCGGTAATTTACTCCCAAAAAGTCCAGCAAGCTTTCCGTAAAACTTCTGTCGCTGAGTCAATCACGAATTCCGATTACTTCGGTGAAATCGCGAACTTCGGTGATACCGTTCGTATCATCAAAGAACCCGAGATTACCGTTAAGGAATACGCGCGTGGTGTCCAAATCACTCCGCAAGACCTCGACGACGAAGACTTTAGCCTTGTTGTAGACAAGGCCAACTACTTTGCTTTCAAAGTAGATGACATTGAAGAAGCTCACAGTCACGTTAACTTTGAGTCTCTGGCATCTGACCGCGCAGGTTATCGCCTCCGCGACCAGCATGACCAAGAGGTTCTCGGTTACCTGTCTGGTTTCAAACAATCCTCGCTTAGCACTGCAGCTGGCACCGCAAACGACGTAGTCAGCGGTTCCAAAGCAGTATCGACTGCCGGTTCGGACGAACTCCTGACCAGCATGAAGCTTCGCAAGGATAGCTTCGGTAACATCACCACCTCTTCGGCCGGTGACCACTCGATTCCTCTGGCAGCACGTCTGCCTGGTGCAACTGCCCTGCCTACGGCAACTGCTTCGCCTCTAATGGTGATTGCTCGTATGGCACGTAAGCTGGACCAGCAGTTTGTTGACACCGAGGGTCGTTGGCTCATCGTTGACCCAGTATTCATCGAACTTCTGAAGGATGAAGACTCACGTCTTCTGAACGCAGACTTCGGTGGCTCGGGCATCCAAGGCGGTCTCGCTGTTACCCAGCTGCACGGCTTCGACGTGTACGTTTCCAACAACCTGCCATCAGTTGGTACTGGTCCCGCAACCACCGGTTCGGCTAACCAAAACTCCAACTTCGGCGTAATTGTTGCTGGTCACTCATCTGCGGTTGCTTCGGCATCGCAAATTACGAAGACTGAGTCCTACCGTGACCCAGATTCGTTTGCGGACATCGTTCGCGGTATGCACCTGTACGGCCGTAAGATTCTTCGCCCTGAAGCAATCGTTACTGCTAAGTACAACGCTGCTTAAGGGAGGTTATCAATGGCTACTTTTGATATGACCGCCAGCTCCACTGCTGGNGTAAATTCAGACTCCATTGCCGTNCTTCCGGCAAGCCGCGATGGCATGNACATGCGCATGGTTGAGGCAATCCTAGACATCAGTAAAATTACTGACTATAGCTGCACCAACGGCGACATCTTCCAACTGCTTGAAATCCCTGCAAACACCTTCGTGCTGTTTGCTGGTGCAGAGGTTCTGACTGCCTTTGATGGCACGTCTCCGACTGTCGATATCGACTTTGCGGCTGGCGATGATATCATTGATGGTGGTGACGTATCTTCCGCCGGTTTCCTTGCAGAAGGTACTAATGGTCAGGCCAACGACACCATGACAGGTGCAGCGTCAACTTTCACTCAGTTCGTAACGACCACCGATACGATTGACGTGAAGCTGATTGCATCATCTGCTGACGTTACCACTGGTAAGCTTCGTGTATACGCTTGCGTCGTAGACGTAAACGGTGCGCAGGAACTTGCCGCTGAAGTGGCTCGCGACAACGCGTAACTAACAGAATAGGGACCGGCTATGTTGGTCGGTCCCTAAACTCAGGGTTCTTATGGCATACACTTATCTGGACATTACAAATGAAGTTCTTGCTAGATTCAATGAAGTGGCCCTGACTTCATCGAACTTTACTGCTTCACGTGGATTTCAGACACAGTGTAAGAATGCTGTAAACGACGCAATTAATTATATATTCCAACGAGAGTTTGGCTGGTCTTTTAGCCATGCGCTACAGACCGAAGCTTTGGTAGCAGGAACCACTCGTTACACCGTTGGAACCAGCATTTATCACGTTGATTATTCTACGTTTCGCATAGACAAAGATACATCTTTGGGTACTTCAGGTGTCAGCCTTATCCAGTTGGATTACAAAGAATATATTGATAAATACATTGACCAAGAAAGCACATCTGATGTAGGGGGTGTGCCCGAATATGTCTTTAGGACGCCCGATAATAATTACGGGCTTTTTCCATATCCAGACAAAGCTTACACACTAAAGTACGATGCGTTTACTAAGCCAACCGCACTTAGCGCGGCTACAGATGCCCCAACTATTCCTGAACAATTTAGACAGGTAATCGTAGATGGTGCTACAGCTTACGGGTACCAGTACCGTGGAGAAGCTCAGCAATATGGTATCAACTTCTCCCGTTTTGAAGCTGGCATCAAGCATATGCAAAGTCTGTTTTTAAATCGTAATTTCAATTACATACGGTCCACTTTCATTCCTCGCTCTCAAAGGTATGGCACTGTAGCAGTAACTTCAAGGATTTAACAAATGGCTGACGAGGCGCAACTTAGCCCATTTGTTTTTGCGTGTCAGGGAGGACTCGTACTCGACCAGTCTACGTTCGCTATGCAACCTGGTATGGCACTAGAGTTGCAAAACTTTGAACCGGANATCAGTGGTGGCTACAGGCGTATTTCTGGTTACGCAAAGTGGAACAGCAATATCGTACCACAGACCGCGGCATCAACAGAGCCTGTACTTATGGTGGCGCTATTTAACTCTAAGGTTATCGCAGCACGTGGAACTAAGATATTCGAAGCTGGTACGACTGGCTCATGGTCAGAGATAGACACAGGTAGGACAAGTGCTGGACGTTATACATTCTTTAGGTACAATCTCGCAGGAACAGATTTTATCATATGGGCAGACGGNGCTAACNACGCTACTAAGTATGACGGCACAACCNTTACAGACATCAATGCATCTGGCGCACCAGCTAATCCAAAGTTTGTAACAGGATTTAAAGACCATATCTTTTTTGCTGGCATGTCCAGCACGCCGCAACAAGTTACGTTCACTGCACCTTTTACAGATAACGATTTTGCGACTAGCAACGGTGCAGGGACAATCAAAGTAGATAGCAATATTACTGGATTGTTTCCGTTTCGTGATTCGCTCTTCATATTTTGCGAAGAACGGATATTTAAGTTAACGGGTAGTACCTCTTCTGACTTTGCTGTACAACCTGTAACACGCGAGATTGGTTGCCTAAATAACTTTACAATTCAAGAATTTGCTGGCGATATTGTTTTCCTTGGGCCTGACGGTCTTCGTACAGTAGCAGGTACTGAAAAAATCGGTGACGTTGAACTTGGCACGATTAGTCGTCCAGTGCAGAAACGGTTTCAAGAATTAACAGACGTAGATGAATTTACAAGCGTAGTTATACCCGACAAGACGCAATACAGAATTTTCTTTAGTAATGCGTCTACAGTTAGAGCATCTACAGAAGGTATTATTTGTGTGCGTCGTGGCGAGGGCTACGAGTTTGGTGACACACTTGGCATTAGAGCAAGTGCAACAGACTCAACTGTAGTAGCTGGTACTAGCTTTATCTTACACGGTGACTTTGATGGGTACGTGTACAGGCAAGAGCAGGGCAACGACTTTGACGGCAACCAAATAGTTGGCAAGTATCGTTCACCTGACCTTACTATGGGTGATGCTGGTATACGCAAGAACTTTCAGCGTGTGATTATTAACTACGCACCTGAAGCTGCAGTGAACGCAGATTTGTTTCTCCGGTATGATTATGAAGCACCGGATGTTGCAAGACCAGCAGCATACCCGTTTGACACATCTACTGTTGTGGCCGTGTATGGTTCAGCCATATATAACACCTCGACGTATGGTGGTCAGACAAACCCATTGGTAAGACAGCCTGTAGAGGGTTCAGGTTTTGCGGTGGCACTACGAGTAAANGACAGAGGAACATCTGCCCCATACTCACTAAAAGGTTTTCAGTTAGAATTTGACGCAGGAGCAAGAAGGTAATGGCAGGATACACTAGGCAATCTTCATACACTGACGGCGACGTTATTACTGCCGCTCACAGTAACGATGAATTTAATCAAGTATTAGCTGCATTTGTAAATACAACAGGTCACAAACACGACGGCACGGCCGCTGAAGGTCCGGTCATTGGATTGATTGGTGACCCCGGGGAAACGACACCGAAAAACAAAGTAGTTGTTGACAATCCTAATAATCAAATTGAAATCAGTGTAGATGTATCCGGTACGTCTACAGAACAGGTAGTTTTTAAAGATGGTGTTATTGAGCCTACTACTGATAATGACATTGACCTTGGCTCCAGTAGCAAAGAATTTAAGGATGCTTTTTTTGACGGTACGGTAACCACTGATGCACTTGTGGCAGATACTGCCAACATTGATGGTGGCTCTATAGACGGCGCTACCCTAGGTACGAATAGCGCAATTACACAGGCTGTTATCGACAACATCAATATCAATGGCGCAACTATTGGTCACACAGATGACACTGACCTNATAACATTAGCAGATGGTATTGCAACTGTCGCTGGTGAGATATCTGTAACAACTCTTGACATAGGCGGTACCAACGTAACATCGACAGCAGCGGAACTAAACATTCTTGACGGTGTAACCGCTACTGCGTCAGAGTTGAACATTATGGATGGGGTAACAGCTACCACATCTGAACTCAACATCATGGACGGTGTTACTGCCACGACTGCAGAACTCAACCTGATGGATGGTGGCACATCTGCTGGCACTACGGCAGTGGCAGGTGCTGATGGTATTGTCACAAACGACAACGGCACTATGCGTCAGACAACGGTAGATACATTTGATACATACCTTGCGGCCACATCTAAAACTCTCACAAACAAAACAATTGATGCTGATAACAACACGCTGTCTAATATTGAGGTGGACAACCTGAAGTCTGGTGTGCTTGACACAGACCTGTCCAGTGTTGCCAGCACAGATACGACGCTGGCATCTGCCAAAGCAATTAAGGCATATGTAGATGCACAGATACAAACAGAAGACACGCTTGAAGAATTAAACGATACTAATATATCGTCACTTTCCTCTGGTCATATCCTTATTTATGACGGCTCCGATAGTTTTGACAACAAGGCCATCTCCGGAGACATTACACTCGCTTCTACNGGNGCTGTGACGATTGCTAACGATGCTGTNGAAACAGCGATGGTCAACGAGAACGTCGTCAGCGGTCAGACTGCAATCTCCTCTGGCGATGTTAACATTACTAACGACACCCTTCTCCTACACGATGCAGATGCTAGTGCGCTAAAGAAAGTTACAGTTACTAACCTCATCTCTAGTGCTGGTGGCCTAACAGAAGTTGTAGCTGATACCAGCCCACAGCTTGGTGGCAACCTTGATATCAACGGCAATGATATCGTTTCTACATCAAACGGTAATATCGACATCCTGCCCAACGGTTCTGGTGTGGTAAACCTTGACGGTAATGGCTCGTCTGGCGGTGTTTCNATCTCNGACGGTCTTATCGACATNCGCACNGGNACAGGNAGCGTAGCNAANGTAAACTTCTACTGCGAGTCCAGCAACGCACACGCACAGACCCTACAGGCGCAGCCACACTCTGCAGGTGTTACAAATACACTTACCCTCCCTGCTGGTGGCAACCAAGAAATTGTTGGCACCACCGCTACCCAAACTCTTACTAACAAAACCATCGACGCAAGTCAGCTTTCCGGCACTGTAGCTAACGCTCGTCTTGACGCACAGCTTCAGGACGTGGCTGGTCTTGCGGTAACTAATGGTAACTTTATTGTAGGTGATGGCAGTAACTTCGTCGCAGAGTCTGGTTCTACCGCACGTGCTTCACTGGGTTTGGGTACAGCAGCAGTGACAGATACAGGTATTAGCAATGGCAACGTAGCTGTATTTACAAGTGGTGCCGCAGATAATGACTTCCTTCGTATTGACGGCACATCTATTGAGGGCCGTTCTGCATCGGAGGTTCTTTCAGATATCGGTGGTCAGGCCGCACTGACATTTGGCATATCAAACACAAATGCGGTTAAGATTGACAGTTCATCAGTGGCAGATGATGAGTATGCAAGATTTACTGCCAATGGACTTGAAAGCCGGTCTGTATCTGAAGTGGCATCTGATATTGGTGCAGCGACTGCTGGCTTTGCTGTGGCAATGGCAATTGCACTTTAATAATTAGAGGAAATCATGGCACAGGATTTTGAAAGAAACATTGCACGTAACGTCGGAACAAGCGAGGTTGCTATGCGCACCGCAAACTCCGACGACGCAATTGTTGGTATCAATATCGCTAATGTTACAACTAGCCAAATCTTAATGGATGTGTACATCACTGGTGCAGGTGGCACTGATGACTACTACATCATTAAGGATGCCCCGATTCCGGTAGGTTCAGCCCTACAGGTCTTGGACGGTGGTGCAAAGATTGTAATGCAGTCCGGCGATATACTTAACGTACAGAGTGATACCGCAAGCAGTGCAGATGTTTGGGTCTCTGTNGTTGACGCNATCAGCACGTAAGGAATAACAGATGCCATACATAGGTCAAAAAGTTCCGGGGTCTTATCAGGCTACGAAAGCTGTCCAGCGTTTNAACGGCGANGGCAGTGACACTACGTTTACCCTGACNACCACAGTCTCTTCTGTGCAAGACGTGNTGGTATCGGTGGACGGCGTGGTGCAGGATACCTCTGCCTACACAATCCCTGACGGCACGACACTCACCTTCACTGCTGCCCCGTCGAGCGGCACAGGCAATATCTTTGTAAATTACCTTGCACCGCAAGCGGGTACGATTGTGCCACCCGCAGAAAACAAGGGTAACTTCAAGGGTGGCGGCCTGTTCCGTACCAACGCACAGTCGTTGACTGCTGACACAACCATCCTTGCAACTGAGAACGCAAACGTGAC
>FUFK010040132.1_pt1 | contig 11961 bp, 10 predicted proteins | sample 1021851 | NCBI WGS metagenome assembly FUFK01 (sample SAMEA51879418, study PRJEB19060) | metagenome
ATGCTGGACGTGCTAGAGCAGCCGCTGCTGGTTTCGAAAAAGGAATCGACAGAAAGAGTGAACCAGCTCTAGAAATGCCTGATTTAGATTAATTTCTATATCAACACAAAAAAACCCTATCTTTTGATAGGGTTTTTTTGTGTTCATTTTTATTATCTATATAAATTTTCTCTGAGCCATGGCAAACTTAAACCCATTACATTACTGAAACATCCCTCTATTTTTTCTATATATTTACCACCTATACCTTCAAGGGCAAATCCTCCGGCGCAATATAAAGGTTCATTTGTGTCTACATAACTCTTGATTTCCCAATCTTCCAAATTAGAAAAATAAACTCTTGAACTAACTGTATTTTTTATTATTTCAGTGATTTTAAAAATTTTGGAATTTGAATCAAAATCCCCAATTATTAGAGTATGACCAGTATGTAAATATCCAGATTCTCCAGACATTTTTTTCCATCTAATAAATGCCTCCTCTTTGTTAGATGGTTTTCCATAAGCTTCGCCTTTAAATTCAAATATCGAATCGCAGCCAAGTATTTCTAAAGGACCATTATAAAATTCCTCGGGCAGTGATATGTTTTTAATATTTTCAGATAAACTATTTGCTTTTTGAAAAGATAATTCCAAAGCTAATTTGTTTATATGTTTTTCTTTTATTAAGGTTTCATCAAAGTCACTTGATATTTGGACAAATTTAATTTGACAATTTTCAAGTAATTTCTTTCTAGATTGAGACGCAGAGGCTAATATTAACACTAAATTTTTATTGATTATCTTCAGCTTACAGATTAGGAACTTTCAGTCTAAATACGAATAAAATTTTAAGGAAAATTAACTTAATCAAAATAAAAAATATTTTGTTTGACAAATTATAAAACTTTAACCTAAATTTCCTTAATGGACTGATTAATTTTCCTCAAAAATGTTTTTTAAAAAAAATTCACGAAAAAAGAAATTGAGAGGGGGAATTGATCAATTTTCATTAAAGAATATATCAGGTTGGATATACATAAAAGATAAAAAAATCAGCAAGGTCTGTTTAAAAATATCAAATCAAATAATAGCAATAACTTCCCTTGATTTATTTAGGTCTGATATAAAAGAACTATATGGTGGGGATGGGAAATATGGTTTCAATTTATCCATACCAAATCCAATACAAAATAATACAGAATATATAAATCCAAGAATATTTGCAATTACAGAAAATAAAGAAGAAATTGATCTCTATTTTCTTTGGGATAAAGATTCAACTTCAAGGGTTTTGAAAAGATTATTTAGATCAAAATATCTAGGAGTTGAAGGTTTTATTGATGAATATGATAATAATAAAATTAAAGGAACTTTTTATCATTCACCAATTTCAAATCTTCCGGAAAAATTATGGATGCAGTGCCAAAATTCATCCCCAATGGAATATAGTTTAAAAAAACTTCCAAATAAAAAAAACCATATTACTAAATTTGAAATTGATATAATTTCAAAAAGATTTAATAAAAATAAACTTTACTATTTTAGTTTTGATAGGGAAGGCTTACTTTTAGTTAAGACAAATAGTGAGAAATCACCTATAAATAAATATCAATCTATAAAATTTGACAAGACAAACTATGTAGTTTCGATAAATAAAAAAGATTCTTTGGAGGATAGCGAGACAACAATCCTACAACCTAGTGTGTTAGAAAGTTCTTCAAAGAAAAATGAAGATCATTGGCATGCACTTGAGAATTTCAAGATTTATCTTGATACGATAGAGTCGGAAATTATATATAAAGAAAATTTAAAGTCAAAAAAATCAAAAATTTTACAATGGTTTAAAGAGAATAAAACGCTTAAATTATTTAATAGGCTCTAAATTACAATAATTTTAAATATTTCTTGATCTTTCAAGAAGCAAATAAGCTCTTTTTAACATTTGATTATAGCTATCAATTAGAGCATTTGATTGCACAGTATTTAGCTGAGAATTTGGAATAACTTCTACTTCACTAACTTTATTTTTTTTTAAACCCGAATCATTTGACAAAACTTTTGTAATGATGTTCCTAGCTCGGTCATTTTCAATTTTTTGTTTACTTATTAGTTCATAATAATTTTTTTCTTTTTTCAAATAATTTGTTTTTGATGTCTTTAAATCATCTTTAAGTTTTTGAATGATAGAATTTCTATTTTTTATCTTCTTCTCAGTTTCATCTCTGAAACTTTTATAAAAGGTTGTTTTGTCCTTAAATTCATTAATTAGATTTTCTATCCTTTTTCCTTTTTCTTCATTTTGATTAGAAATTTCATCAATTTTATCTTTCTTTTCTTTAATCTTTAATTCAACCTTATCTTTATAAACTTGGTTGGAGGTTTGTTGCTCTTCTAATTTATTTATAAGACTTTCTATGCTTTTTTGTTTTTCTTCATTTTGATTAGAAATTTCATCAATTTTATCTTTCTTTTCTTTTAAGTTATAATTTAAACTTTCAACTTTAATTTCTAATTCTCTATTTGCAGACATCATCTTTTTTAAATCATTTTCAAATTTTTTATTTCTATCATTAGTTACTTCAACTAAATTCTTATAATTTTGTTCTAATAATTCTAGATTCATTTGTAAAACTTCTAAATCCATATTAAAATTAAAAGTAGTTTTTTCTTATGGTAGTTGGAGAAAGTTTAAATAAAAGTTTAGAGGAACTTAATATACAATATCCAACTTTTATTAATAAAAATATAACAGATAAAGATCCTAACTCAAACAATAATAATACAAACTTATATTCAAAAGAATTATCTTTTTCAATTGCAGTTTTTTTCTCAATATTTCTGAGACAAGTTAATAATTTAAATAATTATGAATACAGGAAACTTTGTGAAATATTACTTTATTTTAGGAAATCAGAAGACTTATCTTGTTTAGATCAAATATTATTGATTTTGATTGAAGAAAATTTTTACTCAATACCTAATGATTTTGATTCAAAATTTAAAAAAATATTTTCACTATCAAATAGAAATTTATCTTTATTGATAGGATTATGTATTTTTTGTTTAAAGAACAAGAATTTCTTAATAGGTTTAGAAATATTAGAATATCTAATTAAAGAAGAAAAGTATAAACCAAATTTAAAAATTTCTTTTATTCATGATATAAATTTTGCTTTAGAGTCAGTTAAATTTTTTGATAACGATCAAGTTAGTTTATTAAATGAACAAAAATTAGCATTAAATAAATTATTCTGTGCTGTTTTAAAGAAAATTTCTTTCAAACAAACGAATATAAGTGATGATAAAGACGAATTCATGAAAATAAACTTTCAAATAATTGAAAGCAGAAAGTATATTTCAGGTAAAGATTTTAGAGAATATATTTCCTTATTAGTAAAAACAAAAAAATATCTTTTAGCAGTTGAAAAATTTAAAGAATATGAAAATTTTAGTAAAGACTTTGGAGAAAACCTTAGCTTAAAAGATTATTTACTAGAAAAAATTTATCATACTTTTTTCCCAAGATTTACAGCTGAGTCTCCCAACAATTATCCAGAAATTAATAAATTAATTGAAAAATCTAAACATAATGAAAATTTCTATGAACCTCTTAAAAGTATTTCTTATTTAGAAGAAGCAAATCCCTTCATAGTAATAAATAACTTTTCGGAAAAATTAAAATTATTAGATGAAGAAAATTTCTGGATAGTGAACGGAAATGTACGCTCTGGAAGCACCTTAATTTTCAATCTTCTTAGAATACTTGCAAATTCTCTAACTACAAATAATTTTTCAGCTTGGGAGGGTGATTTAAAAAGTCCACAGAAATTTTTTCAAATAGTTGAGGAAAATAACAATCTAAAATTAGGTTTACTTAAAATTCACAAATATGATAAATACGTAGAATCAAAATTATTTTCTCATTCAGCAAAAGCTATACTTACTCATCGAAATTTATTAGATGCATCATTATCTTATTGGAGAATGGTAAATACCATAAATTCTCCTTTTTTCATTAGCAATCCTAGTTTTGGCATATTAGATCAATTTATAAGAAATGAAATAAATTCATTTCTTTTNAAAAATAAAAGTCCTAATACTTTGACAATTAAAGAGATGGAAATTTCAAATAATTTAAATAAAGTTATAACAAAAACCTGCAATTTTTTGAATATATCAATTGAAAATAGCTCCCTGAATTTACTAACAGAATTTTTATCAAAAAAAAATATGGGCAATTTATCTTCAAATAAAAAATTAACAAAAAATTTAACTGGCCATCAAAAAATAACTTTCCTTCATTCGCAACATATTTCAAACGAGACATACACAGAAATTAAATATTCAAAAGTAAGGGATTATATTATTGATTTACTTACAAATAAATATTCCAAAAGCCTATCTAGTGATTTTTACATAACTTTATAAGTTTATAATAAAATATTATTTTATTTCATTAGTATCGCTTAAATCTTTCATATTTAAGAAGAAGAATATTATTTAATTAATTTGATTATTTTGATTTAATAGTTCAATTGATATAGGACTGAAATATTTCTCTAAATAAACAAATAATTCTTCATCAGACAATATTTTTTTTTCATTTTTAATAGAAAAATCAAGTAATGAATTTAGTTTTGGATCTAAAAATTTTTTTAAAATTAATGGTGATTCTATATCATTAACCAAAAGTTCCAAATAATTTTTAAAATTGGGTAAAGGTAAATTTTTAGCTAAATTCAACAAATTTATAGATATATAAATATAGTTTTTGATATTTCTTGAAATTATATTGTTATTTAAACAAATCACTTTGATTTGTTGCCACAAAAGTTGAGTTTTTGATTTATTAGATAATCCTGGATTTTTTTTATTATAAATCGTGCCAAGTTTTCCACTATGAACCCAACCTTTAGAACCACAAAACTTAGTTAACCTAATTTTTAAAAGCCAATCCTCATAAAGATCAAAACCATGAATAAATCCTCCTACATTTTTATAACAAGTTTTCCGGAATAATAGATCTCTTGGTACCGGGGCGGATCTAGATAAAAGTAATTCAACTAATTTTCTTTGACTTTTCTTATTGTAAGCAACAGTATTTTGAATAATTTTTTTATCTAAAAATTCTAACTCTATATCGCTAAAGGCTATACAAGCATTATTGCGAATAATTGCTTCAAATTCATATTTTAGCTTATCAGGGTGAATAGTATCGTCACCATCAAGTGTAGTTACATACTCTGTATTGCAATTTTTAATTGCTAAATCTCTACTTTTACCAACGCCATAATTAAATCCATTAACTATTAATTTACATTTTTTCTTAATTGAGTTCTTACTAATGAATTCTTTTATAAGAGCTACTGAATTATCAGTAGATTTATCATCAATAATTACAATTTTATCAGGTGATCTAGTTTGATTTAAAACCGAATTAAGAGCATTTACTATATCTTTCGAGTTATTATAACAAGTTACAATTATTCCTAATGTTGGTCCTTTGGTTAAATAATTTTTTGGAGAAATATTTTTAGTTGAGGTATTTTTTTCTATTTGTTTTACAAATAATTTTGCTTCAAACTTGGTTTTACCATAAAAATTAAAAGCACTCTCAGGTACAAGATCTAATATTTTCAAAAAGTCTTGAAGGTTTGAATCATCAATATTTTTTTTCCAAGATGATATTGATTTACTAAATACTTTTTTTTCGTTATTTATTGATTTTGGATCGCCCATTAGTCTATTAATTGCTTTTTCTGAATTAAAAATAAAAGACTGATTAAAATCTAAATTTAAGAAATCACCAATATCTCGCATAATTTTTTCTTGATTTGAAACTAAATCTTCATATTTAACAATCTTTTTATTTAAGAAAGATGATTTAACAAATTCAAATAATTTTGCGAAACCATGCGTAAAGTCATACTTAAAATATTCATCACTTAAGACTTTTTTAAAATCATTATTTTTCCAAGTAGTTGCGTAAGAATTAATTATCGCTTCAGGCTCTCTTAATAGAACTAAATATTTTGAATTAGGTAAAATCTCTACCAGCTTATCTATAATGTGAACGTACCGAGGGGTTTTATCTAAATAATATTCAGACTTTAAAGTTTCTAAAATAGTGGAATAAATAGATCTTATATAATTTAATTGTGCAGACTTGACCATCAAATTTTTTGAAAAATTAATTTCTTTTGTAAAATCTTTAAGTGCCCAAATATTAGTATCTTGATTGTAAGAGGCTTTTATAATTTCTTTATCATAAATCGAAATTATTGGTAGCATTATCCATGGTTCACCTGTTGAGGATATCTTATTATTTGATTCAATTAACCTTTGTAAAAGTGTGGAGCCTGATCTGGGCATTGATATTAAAAAAACAATTCTTTTCTCAATATCTGATTTAATATCATTATTTAATAATTCAGAATAATAGTTATTTATACTTGATAATTTATTATTATCTTTTTTAAATAAACGTAAATTTGCTAACCATCTTTCTAAAGTCCTTTCTTTAAAATTGGATGAATGGACTACTGGCTCTATTTTGGATATTGGAAATTTAATCTTATGAAAAGGCTTCCCAGTAAGAAACGCTTTTAAAATTATTTCATAATCAGAGACGATAGAAAAACTAAGATTAAAATTATTTTTTTTTAGGAAATGTGTATCTATTGCTATTGATTGATGACTACATATCATACCCTTCCAAATTTCCCTAGGATCTTTAACTTTCCAAATAGAACCGTTAGGAAGAATAGTATCTGAATAATAAGCAATTGGTCTCTCATTATTAGAATTAATTAATTCTTTATGCGATTCATATATATTGTGTAAAGAGTAATTACTTTGAAAAGCATCTCCAGAATTTAAGAAAATAATATACTCACTTTTTGCTAAGGAAATTCCTTTATTCATAGCATCATAAATTCCTTCATCCTTTTCAATAATCAAATTATCTATTAAAGATTTATTTTTATTTATTACATCTATAGAATTATCATTTGAACCCCCATCGATAATTATGTATTCAAAATAAGACTTATTTATTTGTTCCTTTACAGAATCTATAGTTCTTTCCAAACCCTTATCATTATTAAAATTTATAGTAACTACGCTAATAAATTTTTTTTTAGTGAAAAGTGAAGTATCATTTATTGATTTAGTCATTGTAATCTAATAACAAAGAAATTATTTATTAAAAAAAATTTTTTCTTTAAAATTGATTAAAGTATTTTAACTTAGCCTAATCACAATAATTTTATTTTTATTTTTCGTGTTACAAACTTTAAATCACATTCTAAAATTTATAAATACTTAAGATAGAAATTTAAAAGGTAGAACCCAATCAAAATTTGTAAGATAAACTATTACTTTCTTAAACATAAATATAGGGGTAAATTATAAATGTTATCTCCCATCATTAAAAGAATAACCTCGATATTAAAAAATTCCATTACAAATTCTTGTATTTTTTAAATTAAGAAGCAGAGTTTTGAATTGAATCAAATTTTTATTATGAATTAAATTGCAATTAACCTATTGAGAGAAATTTTAAATTAAAATTATTTACTTATGGAATTATTAGGAAAATTTAAATCTTTTAAAAAACCCATAATGGTATTAGGAACTTCTAGTGGGGCAGGAAAATCACTAACAGTAACAGCAATTTGTAGGATTTTTAAGAATTATGGAGATGAACCAATACCCTTTAAAGGGCAAAATATGAGTAACAATGCCTGGGTCGATTGGGATGGAGGAGAAATGGCATATTCACAGGCCCTTCAAGCTTTTGCATGTGGCATTACCCCCTCTTCAGAAATGAATCCGATTCTATTAAAACCCCAAGGAAATTCAATTAGCGAGGTTATTCATTGTGGCAAAAGTATAGGAATAACATCAGCAAAAAATTACTACAAAGATTGGTTTGTGCCTGGATGGGAAGTAATAAAAAAAAGTTTGAATTCTATTTATGAGAAAAACCCAAATTGCCGCTTAATTGTAGAAGGTGCAGGGAGTCCAGTAGAAATGAATTTAATTCATAGAGATCTTACTAATTTAAGAATTGCGAAATATTTAAAGGCAAACTGCATTTTAGTTACTGATATTGAAAGGGGAGGAGTATTTGCACAAATAATCGGAACCCTTGAATTAATGCAACCTGAGGAGAAACAACTTATTAAGGGAATAATTATAAATAGATTCAGAGGCGACCTTTCTTTGTTTGAAGAAGGCAAAAAATGGATAGAGAATAAAACTAAAATTCCTGTTATTGGAATTATTCCATGGTTAAATGATTCATTTCCTCCGGAAGACTCTTTAGATTTATTAGAAAAAAAATTTTCACCTTTAAATAATCCTGAAATTAAAGTTGGGATAATCAAATTACCTTCTATAAGTAACTTCTCAGATTTTGATCCATTAGCAAATGAAGAATCAATATTAATTGAATGGATTTCAGGATCACAAAACTTGGGAGGCTATGACTTTATTATTCTGCCTGGTAGTAAACAAACTATTAAAGATCAAATATTCTTAGAAAAGATTGGTTTATCTAAAGACATTAGGGAATATTCTGCTAATAAGGGAAATATTATTGGAATTTGTGGAGGCTTACAGATGTTAGGAACGACCCTTGAAGATCCTTATTTTAAGGAGGGTGCAAAAAATCATTTTGAGCAGAAAATTAAAGGCATTGGATTACTACCCTTAAAAACTACTTTCTTTGAAAGTAAATTAACACGTCAAATCAACTCTGAATCTGTTTGGCCATGCCAATCAAAGATAAATGGATTTGAAATTCATAATGGCCAAACTGAATTGGATAATGTACAAAACTTGATGAAAGTTTATCCTATTTTCAAAGACTTAGATCTTGGTTGGTATAAAGAAAATAATGAAGGTGGAACTATTGTTGGGACATACATTCATGGGATCTTTGAAAATGATAATTGGAGAGATCAATATATTAATTTAATAAGAAGAAGGAGAAATTTACCATCATTAAATAAAAAATCAATATCCTATAAAATAAAAAGAGAATCAATTATTAATAAACTTGCTAATGAATTTGAGAAACATTTAGACATTACATCAATATTAATTTGAAAGAAACAAAAATTAGAATTAGATGGTCAAATAATACTGAGACATACGTTTCAGAAGGGGATGATTGGTTCTCTAGTGCAAAAAAAGCAGGTTTAGAAATTCCAACAGGCTGTCTAACAGGAAGTTGTGGCGCATGTGAAATAGATGTTAATGGTAAAACAGTAAGGGCTTGTATAAGTGATATCAAAAGTAATAAACAATGTCTTTTAAAAGTTTCTTTATTTACAGACCCCTTTTGGGAAAACTAAATATTCTGTTTTATTTTAGAAATTTTTTTAACTACAAAAATATTTCCATTATTCTTTATGAGACAACCAATATGGATGATATCAAGTACATAAAGAATTAAGTACTATTTTTTTTCAACAAAAATAAAGATTTGAAACTGGTTTTATTTTCTACTATTGCCATTTTTAAAAATGCTGCTTTATTCACAGTTAAAATTACTCAATCTTTTATCGATACTGAGAAGGATCAGATAAGGTGGTTGGAAGTAAATTTATATGGTATTTCCCCCCCCCCCAAAAAATTGCTATGTGATTATTGCTTATAGGTTTTGGAATAGTATTTAACTTTGATATCAAAATTGATTTATTTATAGATAAAGAGTAAAAGAAAATTGGATATAACGCAAAAAAAAGATATTATTTTGACTAAAGAATAATTTTCTTATTTAGATTAAGAATAAAAAACATCCAGAAAGAAATCCACTAATATGTCCCATTAAACTTACTCCAGGGAAGAAAGAGAAAATCAAACCTATAAGGCATATTGTCTTTGACATTTTATGAACTTCATAATTGGACTTAAAAACAATTTCTTTTCCTAAAAAATATTTCTTTCCATAAAAAGAAGTTAATAGTGAGAATCCAAATAAAGCATAAATTATTCCACTAAATCCTAAAGCGGCATAATTCGGATAAATATTAAAATACGATAAGATCTTTTCGTAAACCCAGATAAGACAAAAATTTAAAAAAGAACAAATTAAAATAAATTTCAAATAAAAAAATCTACTTTTAATTCCAAGTCTCATTAAAAAATATCTGGTGATTATAATTCCACCAATATTACTTAATAAATGATTTAAATCTGCNTGGATTAGAATAGATGTGAAAATCCTATAGGGTTGATCAGTAATTAATCTTGGTACAAAGTAAAAATATTCTTTATTAATAATCCCAATTAAATCTGTAAGTATAAAAACTGAAATTAAAAGAGATGCGCTTAGGATGTATTGCCAATCATATTTTGAAATTGAATTATTAAATGGCATTTTTTAGTTTTAAATTAAAAAATATCTTATTAAATAGAAGAAAAGACCCTGACAAGGGTCTTTATTAATATCTTAATTAATATTGCCTCTAGTAAATTTTGCAATGAGAACTTGTTGGGTGGTCAATACATTCTTTTTCCCAATAATCTTGTCTATGATCTTTAGGTAATTGATAATTAAAATCATGCATTCTCCAAATATCTGAAGTCGCATTTCTAAGGGCAGTGAATGGAGTGGTAAGTCTCATAAAACCTCCTATATCTCTACTCCTCAATTATCCTCTTATTCATTTGAAATTAATAGAGTATTAATACCTGAGTATTAGTGCTTTGCGGTTGTCGCGAATATCTTTTCCAATTAAGTAAGAGTAGTAATAATTAAGGAGTCAAAAGCACTTCATCGACTTTGTGGTCGGCGAGGTGTATAAGACTCGAAAAAGGCAAATAAATGGCCTCTTATTTATTTTTAGGACTTCTAGATATTATTACTAGTTAACTAAGAGGGTGTTCTTAGACGTGTATCTAAAAGTCCAGTTATAATTTTATTTGACTAGTTGAAAATCAAGAATTTTATACAAATCACAAAGACATCACAGAGAACACTTTTAAAAAATTATTGTCTAAAATTTTAAATCAAATTAAGATAGATCAAAAAATTTCAGTAATTTTTGACTCCTAATGAAAACCTTCTTAATATCTGGTCTAATAGATGAATACAGGATAAAAATAAATATTTTTGCAATATCTCCGAATCATGCAATTAAGGTTTTTCAACAGAAATATCCAAATGCAATTGATATCTATGTAATTCAGAATTTATTTAAGAAATAATTTTATTGGAGTTTTCGATTAAAATAGCTCAAATTTAATGGTCTTAGAATTTAAAGAAAATATGCAAATCACAAAGACATCACAGAGAAATATCTTTTTTCATGGTATTTTTTGACTGTCTTTGGTATAAAGTATCTTCTAAATTACCTATTCATACCAGTCATTCTGGACTTTTTGACAATATCTGACGACAACTAACCTGAATTAATAAACGGAGAGGGTGTACATAGAACCATGATTAAAAGTCCAGTAATGACCAACTCTGACCACAGTTTAATTTACTAATTCATAAAAAACCCTAAGATAACCATAAGACAATTTAAAAAATATTTTCAACTAAACGAAAAATTCAAGTAATTAAAAAGTTTCCATTTTCCTTTAACCATTTCTTGTGATCTTTATATAAAGGATCATACTTTTTAACCTCATGCCAAAACTTTGGCGAATGGTTGGATTGGATCATATGGCAAAGTTCATGAATAACAACATAGTCAACAATTGAATGTGGTGCTTTAATGAGATGCCAATTAAAAGTTAATCTTCCTTTCTTATCGCAAGAACCCCATCTAGATTTATAGTTTTTGACTTTTATTTCTCTTGGAGAGACCCTAATAATTTCTGAATACTTAATGACTTTTTCTTCCAATCTTTTGTATGCCTCTTGGATATACCATTTTTCGATATAAGTTTTAATTCTAAATTTTCTTACATCTCTTATCTCTGATGATCTTACATTCGTCAAAAGATAATCACCATATAA
>FUFK010068704.1_pt1 | contig 11961 bp, 15 predicted proteins | sample 1021851 | NCBI WGS metagenome assembly FUFK01 (sample SAMEA51879418, study PRJEB19060) | metagenome
CCACAGAAAAATACAAAAGACTTTATAAATTATATCCTGGATTTAAAGCTTTCAATGAAGCTAAAGAAGTTAAAAACTTAAATTTACTTATTACAGACCCTAGACAATTCATTCATTTCAAAGAAAGAAACTTTGTATATGAAAATAGCAAACAAAGAATACCTCAAGGACTTATTGACAAACTTCGCTAATTAGTTGTCCCCTACTGGTAAATACCAGTTGACTTCAACAGATAAAATCCCTATATTGTTAGTACTAATGAAGGAAAAGGTATTAAACAATGGATTACTTAAAGTTTAAATTTGATAAACCTTGGATAAGACAAGCTGAATTGCTTGAACTTACTTCAATGTCGGCTAGTTGCCTGAAGAGGTATATGTCGGAACAGTTGAGGTCGGGTAAGCCCTTATCTGAAATGGGTTATGTAAAATTTGAGGGCTTTAGAGAAGCTTGTTGGATACCTGGTATGTTTTGTAATTGGCTTATGACCAACAAAATAGAACCTGAAAAACAATACGACTACGAACTTGCTGAAGAAAAAAGAAATCGTATGAATATTGTTAACCTTCAAAAACATCAACAACAATACAAAGAGGTAAATACTAATGATACAAACATCTAACTTTGGGGAAGCCGTTTATCCCTTTCTATCAAGTCCAGATACTCACTTTAAGACTGAAGGTGAATACCACGTCAAACTTAAGGTGAAGAAATCAGACGCACAAGAAGACATAAAAAAAATCCAGGAAGTTATTTCAAAAGAAGTAGCTGAAGAACACAAAAAGAAACCTGGTAATACTCAACCACTAAAAAGAGCACCTTTACCCTATAAGGAAGAGGGCGACTTTGTAATCTTTCACTTCAAGATGAAAGCTAGTGGTATAAATGGAAAAACAAAAGAACCTTTCACACAAAAGCCAAAACTTGTTGACCACGCATTAAATCCGATTGGTGATGATAAGTTTATTTATGGTGGCTCTATAATGAGAGTTAATTATGAACCAGTTGGCTACAATGTAGCTTCAGTAGGTCTTGGTTGCACATTGAGATTGAAGGGTGCTCAAATAACAAAATTAGTTGAAGGGACTAATGCTACTTCGGGCTTTGAAAAAGTAGAGCCAGTTGTAGAACATAACGATTATTAATATGACTAATGTTATACCAGTAAAGAACTGTTCTATTTGTAATAAACTTATGACTAAAGAAGACTTTGGCCATAACCCTCAACCAGTAAAAAAACTAAAAGTTAATGATAGGTGTTGTGATGATTGTAATACAACAGTTGTAATACCTAAAAGAATGGAACAATTAAATGGCAGTAGATAAAAGAATATCCGTAGAACCAAAAAACGAAGTCGGGATTGGCAGTATCAAAAGGAAAGTTGAGGTCATTCCTTTTAAGCCAAAACCCGACAGTCCTTTTGCAACACCTGAAGGTATCTTTGATTTACCTAAACCTAAACCTGAAGATAAACCTGAAGATAAAAAAATGGTGTCGGCAGATGACTTTGAGTTTTACTTCAGAATGTTAACTGGGAAACCTGGGGGATACAAACTGTCATTCCTTAAGACACTCACACTAGACGAACTTGATGAACTACTCCAGGAAACCTTGAGAACCCCTGGGAAGTACGGAGGTTTAATCACAAAGTATAAAGAAGGATTAAGAAAACCATAATGAAAAAATACAACACACTTTCAGGAATGCCTCAAATACAATTCAACAAAGGTGAAAAGAAATTTGAAGCTATGAACCCTGGCGAAGACGCTGATGTTCCTACAATAACTGAAAGATTAAATCAGTTTAGACGTCCTGATGACCAACTTCCAACTTACGATAAAAACCAGGGAACTTTCGTCAAAGGTAACAAAAAAGGACCTTTAACTGATTTTAAAGAAGAAACTATATTCCAGGATATCCTTCCAAGACTTCAGGGTAAAAAGAAAAAAATTAATTACAATAAAAGGAAACCTGTAAGTGATTTAGACCTTTTATATTCAGCAAGTACACCTTCAGAAAAAAGAGAAATGCGTCAGAAGTATAAGGAATATAATTTTGTTAAGAAAGCCTGGAAAGATGATTTAAGAAAAGAACAAGTTTTAAAACAAAAAGTTGAACCTATTATCAGCTTTTCCCCAATACCTAATTATTATGAAACTAGAAAAGAATTAATCCAAGAGAAACCAAAAGAACAACCTAAACCAAAACCGAAGCTTGAAGGAATAGTCCAGGTTTTGAATTCAGCACCACCTAAAGAAACAGGTGGCCTTGATGAGATAATTGAGGACGCTGTGTTTAGATTAAAAAATCCTTGGATTAATGGTGGCTCGACAATAGAAAGAAGAAAGACGAGTGGTGGTGACAAACAAGGAGGAACAGATGACAGATAAAGAACATTATCAATCAGTATCCTTGAGAAAATCTACTTACCGGAAATTGCAAATGATTTCCGAATTATTACTTCCTAATGTTAAACTTTCTAATGCGAAAGCCAATACGTTAATAATTAATAAAGTCTTCGATAGTTTATTTTCTCAAGAAAAGAGGAAGGAAACTATCAATGCAAAAAGCACGTAAAACCAACAAAAGTAACAACAAATACACCAAGGCTCAATGGCAACTATTGGCGACCCGAATGTATAAGAGAAGTCTAAAGAACGACTTAACCATTAGACAGTTAGCTGAAGAAATAACTCAAAAGCAATTTAAAATAAAAAAGCTTGAGAAGTACGTAGAAGAAAGTGCTGAACTATTTTGTGACAAGTACGAAGCTTTAGAAAAACAAATTGTTAAACTCCAAAAGACTAACTTTGAGGTGACTAGAGCCTACAATAGTTTAGCTGAAATGGGAAAATTTGCAGAAGAACAGGGAATAGACATTAAGAAACACACAAAAGAACTTCCTGAAAATAATAAATATAAAGACTTCAAATTTTCTCAAAAGCACGAAGTCCTTGAGAGTGGCAAAGTGAGGTCCACATATAAACTCACTCCTCCGAAAAAANCCACAAAGAAAAAGGAGGAGGACAAATGAGTTTAGAAAAAGCCTTTGAAGGCTGTAAAACCATAAGAGGTTATTTAGATTACATTGAAGTCTTTGGACCTGGTGACACACAGAAAAAAGGTTGGGAAGAAAAAACTGAAGTAGATTGGAAGCTTCACCTTTCAGGTAAACGTGTTCAGGGTGCTTCACCAATAGATGTTGAGAGAAAAAAATGTAAATGGATTTGTGTTGATATAGATAATTACCTGGTAGCAGACCTTCCAGGAAAGATATTTGAATTAGTTGGTATTCAATATTTCTGTTTCAAAACAATGTCAGGTCAATGGCGAGTAGTTGAATTTTTTGACAATTGGATTGACGTTGATGAAGCTTCGGAAAGAGCAAAAGAACTAGAGAAAAAAATTGAAAACCTTTTGTTTATTAGATGTGACACCACCCATACACTACCTAAACCTTTTAAGAATAAACCTGGTGGTTGGATATTTTTACCTTATCACCCAACAGCACCAACAAAAGACAATGGAAGTATAGAAGTAAACACAAAAGCTTATTCACCTGGAGGAAGACCTTTAAGTAAAACTCAATGTGACTTCCGGATAAAACATAGAGAGCACCCAATTGTTGTAGCTTCAGTTGGTATTACAGGAGGAGGTGAAGAAGGAAGCAGAAACAAAACCATATTTGCCTGTAAGCTTTATGAGAAACACTTTGACTATAAGTTAGACTATGAGGAACTTAACAGAAACTTTGGTGAACCTTTAAGTGAAGCCAAATTAAGAGAATATATAAGAACTACTGAAAAGAGCATTGAGGCNCACACAGAATACGACAAGAAGTATTTGTTAAATGGAATGCCAACTTGGATAAAAGAAATTTGTGGCTTTTCACCTATGATTGACGACAAAGGCTTAAGCGTCTTGAATGAAGAACTTACTGAACAATATGTTTATGTGAGAAGCATAAAAGAATTTTTTGAATACAAAACTCATATGTTCGTAGACAAAGAAGGCTTAAATGATAGTTGGCTTCACTACACAAAAAAACAAGACAAGATATCTACACAATTATTGAAAAGTGCTTCATTACCTAAAACCACAGATTACATATGTCACCCAAAGTTAAAACCTGGAGTGGTTGATATTTCACCTAGAGAGTTACCTGGTGTTACACCTGGGAAATACCTCAACACTTACAAACCAATTGATATTGAAATTAAAAACATTGACCAGGGAAAAGTAAAAAGAGTTATGAAATATTATAAGGACGCAATAGGTGAAGAAGCCTTTGATGTTCTAATTCAATATATTGTATTCATCTTAAAGTGTCTTGGTGAGAAGGCCAGGTGGTCCATTATTTGGTGGTCCGAAAGAGAAGGTGTTGGAAAAAATCTTTGGGCCCTAATGATTGAAGCTATGTTAGGTGAAAGGAATGTAGAAACAAACGCCTCATTTGAAAGATTAACAAACAACTACTCAACGCTTATTCAAGGTAAACAGTTTATTGTNTTAAACGAAGTGGTGACGACAGCTAAAAGAAGTGAGGCGAAAGAATTAGCCAACTTATTGAAACCATATATAACTGATGATGTAGTTATACTTAATCCAAAGTTTCAAAGTGAAAGAAGAGTACCTAATTTCTGTAACTTCTTTATTTATTCAAATAGCAAAAAGTGTATNAGCATTAATGAACAAGACAGAAGGTATTACATAATCAACGCTGATGTTATGTTGGGTCTTGAGGAACAAAAACAACGAGTAAAAGAAGTCAAAGATGATATCCTGTACTTAATTAAAAATCCTTCAGGTTTATTATGGTGGTTCACCCAGGTTGAACTAAAGAATAAAAAGATGTTCTTTGAAGACGCCCCAATGTCTTCGGCTAAAGCTGAAATGATTAAGGACAACAAAGACGACTTCACAAGATTATTAGATAGTGCAAAGGAAGATGAAACTTTCCCATTTGAAAACTATGAGTGGCTTGATGAAAGCACTTGGACCTACAAAGGTTTAATGGGTAGGGACGACTTGTATGAAATATTAGGTAAACACCCAAAGTTTAGAGGAGTTTATAAAGACCTGTCTATGGTTGAAACCTGGTTATCAAATAATTGTACTCCTTTTCCTAATGGTGAAAAAACAAAACAGATTGAAAAGCACGAAGGACTAACTGTAATACCTGGTAAGAAGAAAAGAGTTTACTGTATCCATAATTATGAAGAGCCAAAGTATAGTGGTAAGTTTTTAATAGAGCTCTCTTATAAGAAGCTAGGCCAAATTTATAACAGACCATACCAGCCACCTAAAAAAGCCGTCCAAGAGCACGAAAGGAAAACAAAAGAATTTTATGAAAACCAAAAGAAAGCGACAGAACAATACTCAACTTTCTGTTGGAACTGTGGGGAGGCCATTGAATTAACTGAAGGTACAAAATGCCCTGAATGTGATTTTGCAGTTAAGTGTCCTCAATGTGGGAAATGTGCTTGTGACAAACCAGGGAGTAAGATTAAAAAGAAATGAAGCAATCTAGTAGAAGAAAAAAAGGTAAGCTATTACAAAACCTGGTGAGAGAGAAAATACTCAAAACCTTTAGACCACACTTGAAGAAGAAAGATGTTGATGTTGCTTCAACAGGTGAAACAGGGCCGGACATTAAGTTGTCTAGGATTGCTAAACGATTGGTTCCTTATAGTTTTGAAACAAAAAATCAAGAGAAGTTAAAAACCATTTATGATTGGTTCAATCAATCTGCCCGGAATAGCGGAAAACTTGAGCCTGTTCTTGTTCTCAAACAGAACGGAAGGAAACCATTAATTTGTATCGAATTGGATTTGTTTTTTGACTTAATTAAATAAAACTAATTTACTTTAAAAATAAGGTGAGAAGGTTGAGAAGGTTGAGAAACATTAATTAAAATAAAGTTAATTTTATTTTCAGGTTAATCAGGTTTTTCAGGTATAATGCGTGTTAAGACTAGGTACAAACAAAAACAAAATAGTTACGTTTATGCACGATAATTACGTTGATGACTTTCACTTTTCACCTCAAGAGGATTACACTTTAACAAGAAGTGAATTTGCAAAAAAGCTAGGAATAACAAGGAATGCATTAAAACAAAGAATGCGAAGAGGTAAGCATATGGGTGATTATGTACTACGTAATGGTGACTATCTTTTTCGAAATCCGGTACAGCCTTCTGAAGGAGAGCGTGTTATTAAGGGTCAGTACCCAGGTAACCAAGTACCCATTAAACAGGTTTTAATTCATAAAGCCGTTAGAAAAAGAGTTAATAGAGGAAACCACCACAAAGCTAAATATCCAAACCAGGCCTTCAAAGAACATAACGAAAGAAAGATGTTGGCCAAGATAAATGAAACGGACCCTGATTTCTTAAACCAATATACAGAACTCAAGAAGCTTCACAGGGAAAAGAAACAACAGGAACTTCGTCAGACCCAAAGAAAACAAATAACACCATTTAAAAACTATGGGGGCTTCATTAGAAACCCTGGTCACACAAATATTGAAACCGAGTGGAAACCTTTAGTTGCACCTGTGAAAGACGAATACGACAGATACCTTGAAGATGAACTTGGGGTAGACCCAAAGAAACCCAAAGTCCCAGAGTATTACTGAAGGTTTTGATGGGTAAAACTTTATGTACCCAATTGTTTACCTATTGGAATACATTATATTGAACTTACATTAATAGTAATAATTCCTGGGTGGGTGCCCATATCATTAATCGTCCAAGGTCAATAATATCCCCCACCTGGGTTCCTTATAGGAAAATATAGGACGATTGAGAATTTTTTCTGAAAAATATTTTTTGTCTAACTTCCCTAGACCCTTATTTCAAAAATTGGTGGGGTGGGTGTCTAAACGTTAGCATATATAGGTAGAGCAGAAGATACTCCTTAACTGTATATAAAGTGGTATACCTTTTTAGTTACTTCTGATTTTGAGTTTAAAATGAGCCTCCTTTAGATGATAATGGCCCAGGAGTAGCCCACAGCATAGCTTGACCAAATTAAATGGCGTAATACAATGCTAATAAGAAGTTATTGGTTTGATTTGCAATCCTCTGCGTAACCATTCCGCCACGTGGCCAACTAGGTCTACAAGGCTCAAAGCATTGGAAACCAATTGTAAAAGTAAATCAGTTGATTACTTCTATCATTATGGTTGGACGAAAAAAACAGAAAAATGATCAAAGGTAATGGCCCAAGAATGGCCCAGGTTATTCAACTACAAAATAACCTAATTGATAAACTCTACATTAAAGAAGGTAACAGAATTGATTACAAAGTTATAGGTCCTGATTATATCAAAGGATTGTATTTAAGATATTCACCCTTAACCCAAAAGAAGGTCTTTGTATTAAAATATAACTTCAAGGGTAAGATTGAGAGATTAACGTTAAAACCATTTCTACCTGGTGAGTATGGTTCTGAAGAAGTATCTGAAGAAATCATTAGATTAAGAAAGAAGTATTATAACAATGGTAAATGGCAATATAGCCCAAGAGAAGAATTGCTTACTATTGAAGAACTTGAAGGTAAACAAAACTATAAGGTTAGAGAAGTTATAAGAAAAGCTATTGAAAACGAATTCCCTAGAATAACCAAGGTAGGTAAGTTAGACCAAAAGACACAACAGGTTTACTCAAGGCTATACTTGGGGTCTGAAAGAGTTAAACACTTTACCTATAAAAATGACGACAAAGAGTTTGGTAGAATAAGACTAAAAAAATTCAAATCCTTTGAGGAGTTTTGGAAGAAGCTATCTGTAAACAAAAGCATTCAATCTCTTTATGACAGCTCTTTAGGTTCAGGTTTTATTAAGGACATTAAAAAAGGTCATATTGAATTATTTATTAATAACCATTTTCAGGAATATGGAAGTAAAATAAACGCTAGAAAAGGTCTTCAGTATCTTTGGAATTATGCCAATAAACACTTGAAGGCTTTTGGGGCTGAAGGTTTAATTGTTAATCCGACACATAACCTAGACATATTAAGAACTGATGAGGTTAAATATGTTGGGACCAAATATAACGATTTGTCTTTCGGTAAAGACTTATCAAAAGAAATAGAGGAAGCATTATATCGTTTATCCAACAGGTTTCCTTTTAGTGCTGAAGCTATCTTATTGACCAGGTATTCAAGGTTTAGATTAGCTGAAGGAACTAAACTAAAAAAGGCTGATGTAAAAGAGGACCACATAAGCTTAAGAAAAGAGATACAGAAGGACAGGTCAAAAGGAACTAATAAAGATATACCTGTTTACTTCAATCCTGAATTAGTAAGACTATTAGAACACCTACATAAACAAAGGTCTAAACATTCTACTTCACAATTTAGTCCCTGGTTGTTTCCTAATATTAACCAGGCCTTTGATGAAGGTAAACCTTATCACCCACGATTAGAGCCTAAAGCTAGTGTGTTCCGTCAATGTTGGGAAGCAGTTAAGCAAGAGTTAAACTTTGAGGGCTCCATTAAAACCTTGAGGAAAACTTTTATAACCCTAAAGGTAGACACAATGAAAACACAGGGTTTAACCGAAGAAGACGCAATACAAGAAGTTTCTCAAGAGGTTCACAGTAAGAATAGCCGTATGGTTAAAACTAGATATTACAAACCGGATAATACTAGCGTTATAAAAGAAGCTAGGAAACTAGGCCAGGTGTTGAAACTTAAAATAAATAAGTAGAAGTTATCCCTTGAAATGATAAAAGGAATAATGCCTAAAAAAGTTGGTATCGGTGGTTTACATAGATTGGTCGAAGAGTATCCAAACACTAGACCGGTTAAAACATATGGCGACCTAGAGTATACCTTGAGGAAACTTGGGGTGAAACCTGGTGAAGCTTTTAGAATAATTAATGAAAAGAAACACCATAAGGAAGAGGGTAGCATTAGATTTAATTGGAAGATGATAAGGTTTACTCTTTATGTATGGGAAAGATTACAAGAAGAAAAGAATGGTTATTTAAAACCGAAAATAGATACAGTTAAAAAAGTAGTAGAGAACAGAAAATTTAGAAACTTTTATTTAGCTTATTTTCCTGACATTGATTTCAGTTACACAGATGAAGTAAGGAAGCTAAACAAATTGATAGCAGAAAAACCCCAACAACAATACTTCAAAGAAGGTTATTACCTATATCCTGGTAGTAGAAAAGTTATCCCCCAAAGCCATTTAAACAATATCCTCTACCCTAAAAAATAGTATATTTATCCCTTGATATAATCTACGGAATAGTTATATTAGGGGTATGGACGATTATTTAACACATAAATATGAAAAGGCTTGGGTTCTACAATCAGAACTTCTACGTCTAATGAGTATGAGTGAAAGTACACTCAAAAGGTATATGGCTGATTGGCGTAAGTCAGGGAAACCTTTAGCTGAAATGGGTTACATAAAATTCCAAGGCTTTAGAGAAACTTGTTGGCAACCTGGTGTGTTCACACGTTGGATTATCGCTAACAAATTAGAAGCTGAAGTTAAGTATGATTATGACCTTGCTGAAAAAAAGAAAAATCAAATGGGTGTAATCAATTTCAATAAAAAACTAAAAATGAAGGAGGCCACTAATGGCAATTAATACTACTAAATTTGGGGAAGCAGAATATCCTCATTTATCAATACCTGATACGCACTTCAAACCTGAAGGTGAATACCACGTTAAACTGAAGGTTAAAAAAGAAGACGCACAGGAAGACATAAAAAAAATAAGAGAGGTTATTTCAAAAGAAGTAGCCGAAGAACACAAAAGAAGACCTAACAATACTTCAGAAATAAAAAGAGCACCATTACCCTATAAGGAAGACGGCGACAATGTTGTGTTTCATTTTAAGATGAAGGCAAAAGGTATTAACAGCAAAACAAAAGAACCATTTACACAAGAGCCTAAACTTGTGGACCATAATTTAAACGATATCCCAAAAGATAAAGTTATTTATGGTGGCTCAATTATGCGAATTAATTATGAGCCTGTTGGTTACAATGTTTCATCAGTAGGGGTAGGGTGCACATTAAGATTGAAGAGTGCTCAAATATCTAAACTTGTTGAAGGTCAAAGTAATACAGTAGGTTTTGACAAAGTTAATCCAACTGTGGAGGCAAATTTCTAAATGGCAGTAGACAAAAGCATTTCCGTAGAACCTAAAGAAGTAGGCCTGGGCCAAAAGGTGGAGGTAATTCCATTTAAGCCTAGGCCTGGTAGTCCTTTCTCTACACCTGAAGGTATTTTTGATAAACCTAAACCTGGTGTTAAACCTGAAGATGACAAAAAGATTACTTCAATGCCTTCAAAGGAAGCTGAAAGAAACTTATTGTCTATTGAGATATTTGGTAAACCTATAAAAGAATTAACCCCAAGAGAACTTAATGAACTTGATGAGTTTATTGGTAGTACAGCTTCAGCAAAAGATGACTTTGAGTTTTACTATCAGGTCCTTTCAGGTGGACCAACAGGTTATTCTTTGAAGTATCTTAAGACGCTAACACTTAACCAACTTGATGACCTACTTCAGGAAAGCTTAAGGTCACCTATGAGTTTCGGTGGAATAGTGTCTAATTATAAAAAGCATTTAAGAAAACCATAATGAAAAAATACAATACACTTTCAGGTATGCCTCAAATACAATTCAACAAAGGTGAAAAGAAATTTGAAGCTATGAACCCTGGCGAAGACGCTGATGTTCCTACAATAACTGAAAGATTAAATCAGTTTAGACGTCCTGATGACCAACTTCCAACTTACGATAAAAACCAGGGAACTTTCGTCAAAGGTAACAAAAAAGGACCTTTAACTGATTTTAAAGAAGAAACTATATTCCAGGATATCCTTCCAAGACTTCAGGGTAAAAAGAAAAAAATTAATTACAATAAAAGGAAACCTGTAAGTGATTTAGACCTTTTATATTCAGCAAGTACACCTTCAGAAAAAAGAGAAATGCGTCAGAAGTATAAGGAATATAATTTTGTTAAGAAAGCCTGGAAAGATGATTTAAGAAAAGAACAAGTTTTAAAACAAAAAGTTGAACCTATTATCAGCTTTTCCCCAATACCTAATTATTATGAAACTAGAAAAGAATTAATCCAAGAGAAACCAAAAGAACAACCTAAACCAAAACCGAAGCTTGAAGGAATAGTCCAGGTTTTGAATTCAGCACCACCTAAAGAAACAGGTGGCCTTGATGAGATAATTGAGGACGCTGTGTTTAGATTAAAAAATCCTTGGATTAATGGTGGCTCGACAATAGAAAGAAGAAAGACGAGTGGTGGTGACAAACAAGGAGGAACAGATGACAGATAAAGAACATTATCAATCAGTATCCTTGAGAAAATCTACTTACCGGAAATTGCAAATGATTTCCGAATTATTACTTCCTAATGTTAAACTTTCTAATGCGAAAGCCAATACGTTAATAATTAATAAAGTCTTCGATAGTTTATTTTCTCAAGAAAAGAGGAAGGAAACTATCAATGCAAAAAGCACGTAAAACCAACAAAAGTAACAACAAATACACCAAGGCTCAATGGCAACTATTGGCGACCCGAATGTATAAGAGAAGTCTAAAGAACGACTTAACCATTAGACAGTTAGCTGAAGAAATAACTCAAAAGCAATTTAAAATAAAAAAGCTTGAGAAGTACGTAGAAGAAAGTGCTGAACTATTTTGTGACAAGTACGAAGCTTTAGAAAAACAAATTGTTAAACTCCAAAAGACTAACTTTGAGGTGACTAGAGCCTACAATAGTTTAGCTGAAATGGGAAAATTTGCAGAAGAACAGGGAATAGACATTAAGAAACACACAAAAGAACTTCCTGAAAATAAATATAAAGACTTCAAATTTTCTCAAAAGCACGAAGTCCTTGAGAGTGGCAAAGTGAGGTCCACATATAAACTCACTCCTCCGAAAAAACCTACAAAGAAAAAGGAGGAGGA
>FUFK010070728.1_pt1 | contig 11961 bp, 14 predicted proteins | sample 1021851 | NCBI WGS metagenome assembly FUFK01 (sample SAMEA51879418, study PRJEB19060) | metagenome
CGGGTTAAAGGCGTCACGGCTTCGGCCGGATTCGTGCGGGGCTAACGCCCGACCTCATAAGCGAGGTATAACCAACCGCGACCACGTCGCAGAAAGAGAAATGATTGTGGATCTCAAAAAAATACAGAAAGTACTAATTAAAAAAGGGTACTCTCAAAATTTTCATACAGTGGCATTTTGTGAATACTGGTTAAATACGCGAGGTATTCGTGTTTGGAGTACTGGAGAGGCTCGAACCCTCATCAATGGTAATGCAATCAATAAGGATTTTGATCCTTCTGATTCTGAAGTTGAACAAAAAATTATGAAATGGTTTTTCTCACTCTAAAGTTAAGGCGTCACGGCTTCGGCCGGATTCGTGCGGGGCTAACGCCCGACCTCATAAGCGAGGTATAACCAACCGCGACCACGTCGCAGAGAGTAATGATTGTGAAAAAACTAAAAGAGACGACGATTAAACGCTATGACGCTCGGCAGCTGCGCCGGCACCTTGACCGATTCATGACCCATTTTGAGCTCGCGTGGTTCGGCGCGGCACCGTATCGAATTGACCAGTATCAGGTTTACTATTTCGACGGGTTTAAAAGCGATTTCTATTACTGTGATTTTGTTTACACACCATACTGTGATCTTCACGACCGCGACGCACTTATCGCAGCGATTCGCGATTGTTACCGGCAAGTTTTCCCGATTCCGTTTTAAGCTTGACCGCGCCGCGCTCATCGCGCTAAAGTCGCATCTATCAGGGGCTTAAACTCTTATAAAACAATATTTGCCAGTTTATGAACACAGCCCCTAAAGGCGTTGACGTTGTGTTGACGCCTTTTTTTTGCTTGCACACGCCGCGCCGATCATCTATTATCACGCGACCGCTTAAAGTGGTGAGTGATGATCGGAGTAGTGATTATGAATCAGGTGACGCTTGTCGCAAACCTCGGCGACGACCCCGAGATGAGGACGACTAAAAACGGCGTGAGTTACGCTTATATTCGCGTGTGTACGTCTGAAAATTATCAGGACTCGCGCGGCGAGTGGCAAACTTCGCGCGAATGGCATACGCTCAAGATCTGGAATCGATCAAAAGAACGCGCGGCGAGATCGCTCCGTAAAGGCGATCTCATATCAATCGTCGGCAGTCTGAAATCTTTTCAGGGTGAGAAGTCGCGACTTTGGGAGATTAGCGTCGAAAAGTGGCGCAACCTAAGCGGCAACCGACGCGATGAAGGCGTTGAGCGGCCTAGTGATTATCTGTTACCCCGTGAACCTCGTAGTTACATGTAAATCGGCATCTTGGGGCGAGGGATTCACACGCCGATAAACAACTTTTGAGAATTGATTGAAAATGAACATGATAAATCAACCTGATTTACCCTTGAATGATCCGCATGAGATCATCTTGACACCCGCCGAAGTCGGCTTTGATGCGTCTTGGTGTGATACATCACATGCGACATACGGCTTAAAAAACAAGTGGACTTTAAGACGCTATGAAGATCACGGCGCGCTTGTCTGCCGAGCTCCACGACTTACAGCACTTTTACTCGCCGCAAATTACGCCGTTTGTCGTGATTTAATTGAGTCATCTTCAAGCCATTTTCCATATGATGAGAAAGATAAACGAAGGTGGCTGCGCACGTTACACAAGAATTTTTCGCGCGCTTGTGATGCTCTTAACTTAAGCCAGTGCGCGCCGCAAAACTTCAGGTGCTCGGCAGAGGTTCAGATTATTCGCGCTCGTCTTGGCGCTAATATGCCTCGGTTGTTTAATGATGAGTTTTATCAATTTGAGTACAATGGTTGCACGGTTCGCGAGTGGACTGAAAACGAAATCCGTGACGCGATCGGTTTGCCCCCGAAAAAAGTGGTTACGCCGGTTGAACCTTCACCGCTCGAAGCGGCGAGAGCCAAGATGATTGACTTTATCAATGCTGAGTTTGATAAGTTGATCGGGGGTTAATAATGAGCGACACACCCGAGCAACGAGAGAAACGTCGACGAGAGAAAGAGCGAGAAAAGTCTCGACGTAGGCGAGAACGCGAGACACCCGAACAACGAGAAAAGCGGCTCAAAGATAACCGAGAGCATAAACGACGCAAACGGGCAAACGAGACACCCGAAGAACGAGAAAAGCGGCTTCACAAGCAAAGAGAGTATCAGCGCGAATATGCACGTTATCGACGAGCTCAGCGGGCAAACGAGACACCCGAAGAACGAGAAAAGCGCCTCGCATATCAGCGAGAGTATCAACGACGCAAACGCGAAAACGAGACACCCGAAGAACGAGACGAGCGACTCGCGAATCAACGCGCAGCGAATAGAAAGCACCGACATGAGCAAAACTAAAGACGGGTTTAACAATCTCGCTAAATTACAAGGATTGATCGTGGGTAGACTTAGCGAGTTAAACCCGAATGACCCCGAAGATGTGAACATTCGCGACGCGTGCGCTTCGTTGTTTCAGTATCTTGAATTCAAATATCAACGAGAATATTTACAATATCGCCGGAGTCAACGACATGAGCAAAACTGAAGAGTGTAAGGGCCGCAACATTCTCGCACGGTTGAAGGAGTTGATTGTCGGCAGACTTAGCGAGTTAAACCCCGACGACCCCGAAGACGTGAATATACGTGACGCATGTGATACATTATATCATCATATTGAGAGCGTTTTGAATGCGCTGCCGATCGATGAAACTAAAGAGTAAATTCTTACAAATCTTACACTCTAACGCGCGCGCGTGAAGTATGACGAAATCAAGAGAAGTTCGAGACCAGTTACTTGAAGAATTGAGAGCCGGTTTAACGATAACCGACGCATGTGCTCAAGTGGGTATAACTAGAGTAACATATTATGCATGGTTAGAAGATCCCGAATGGAGTTTAGAAGTTGACGCCGCTCGAACATTTCCGCGGGCTCAAATGACGAATGTCATGATTCAAGCAGGGCTTAACGGTGATTGGAGGTCGGCTCATGCCTATCTGAAAAGCGTAGCCCCTGATGAGTGGAGCGAGCGCCGAGAGGTTGAATTAAACGTAAATAATTCAGGTTCCGACGGGGCCGCGCTCGTTCAAGGCATGATTGCTCAACTACGCACCGATCTCGAATCATCGACAGAGTCAACAGACGATGAACACGCCGACGCCGACGATTAAACTTAACGAGCTCCAACGCGAAATCATAACGGCGATCACATGCGATCAACGAGTCATTGCGGCGCGTTGCGGTTGGGGATCAGGTAAAACCGCGGCGCTAGTGTTCGCGCTCTTATACGTCTCTCAAATGCGGCCGTCGACCTCATCACTATTAATCACCGACACAAACCCGCGTTATCAATCGGTACTCATGCCTGAGCTTCAAAAATGGCTCGGCGCGATTGGTTGGGTATATAATCACACGCTTAGAAAATGGACCGACCCCGAGACTAAATCGTCGGTTTGGTGCCGTGCCTATTTTCGACCGAATACGCGAGACACGACGCACAACCCTCTCGAAGGGCTCAACATTACAAGCGGCGTTTGTCTCGTTGACGAGTGTCAAACCCTCACCGCCGAAGTTGCACAAAAAGCGCTCGGTCGCCTTCGGTCGGGTCCATCGCCGATCATGATCCTTGTAGGTCTTCCAGTGTCGGGCGCTTGGTGGGTACAGTTAGCGGAGACCGCGGGGTGTAAACCGCTGCTTTATTCGTCGTATGTTAATGAGGCGAATCTATCCGAAGCATGGTTCGAGGCGACTAAGCTGTTACCCCCCGAAGAGCGCGAAGCTATGGTAATGAACAAGCCCCGTCCGCCGTCGGGTTTAGTTTATTCGGAGTTTCGCGAGGATGAACACGTGTTAGATGATTGGGAGTATCGCCCCGAAATGAGCGGCCGCATCGCGATTGATTGGGGTTTTCGTAAGCCGTCAGTACTCATCATCGTACACGACCCCGCTTTAGGTGCCGACGTGATCGCCGCTGAGATGAACCCCGCTGAGGTCACCGTCGAAGAGTTAGCGCGGTTGATACTGTGCGTTGCGTGGCCTAGGTCGCTAAAGGATCGCGCACCGTCTTCGCGCATTTGGCTTGATTATGGCGTCGCGGATAAAGCGGGGCGAGCTCGTAATGATCAAACCGGCCGGTCGGCATTTCGGGCGATGAGGGCCGACCCGCCGCGGGGTTTAGGTATGCCGCTTAGAAGCAATACCGACCCGATACGCACCGACATCTTAAACGGGGTTCAGCGATTGAAGCGGGCGTTTTCGCGAGGTCAATATCGGATCACTCGCGAGGTATGGACCGCCGGCGAACGGGCGACGGGTAACTCAATTCGTAAAGCGCTCTTATCGTATGGTTGGGATAATAAAGAGTTGCCGAAAAAAGACGGGCGCGAAGATCCGCTTGACGCCTTGCGATACGATTGTATTACGTGGAATTGGGGGGAGACGTTAGTAGATCGCCGACAATACACCGCAGCCGCACCGACGTCGCGACGGGTTCGAATCGGTGCCGGTAAATCGAGGTCATTTTGAGTTATTATTTATTTGACGGCGTTCAGCAAATCAGCGCGTCTGAGGCTTACGATTTTTATGAGTCAAATCATTATTTAGGCCGACCTAGTGCGCTAAATTGGTTTCATTCGGGATTGATCGAAAATCACCGTTTAGTCGGTGCGGTGTCCTTCGGTTACCCCGCCGCGCCGCCTGTGATTGATGCGTGTTTTAATGATCATGATGATTATAAAATTCGTGAACTCGTAAGGCTCGCGGCTAACAGTAACAAAACACCGCTCTCATCGTTTGTCATGTCTAGCGTAAAAAGTTACTGCAAGATTAAAAAAGTCGACGCGCTTATCTCATACGCTGATACGGGTTATCATCACGGGGGTATTTATCAAGCCTGCAGCTGGCTGTACCTCGGCGAGACTAAACCGACTCAGCGTTTTATTGATCAAAACGGCCGACACCAACACCGGCGAAACAACGGCAAAAACATCTCGAGCGTTGAAGCGTTGAAGCGCGGTTTAACTAGTTGCACGACGACCAAATACAGATATTTATACTTATATAGACGAAACAAGCGCGCATTGATGAGGCGTTTGAAATATGACGTTTTACAATATCCGAAGGTGAAAAATGCAGATCAAGACCCGCGAACTTTCCATAGTTCTACTTGACCTCATCGGCTCGACTCAATTCGTGCAACGTTTCGGACACACGAAGGCGGCGGCGTGGTTGCAATATCACGACCGTTTGACGCGCTCGCTAATGTTCAAATTCAGCGGCCGCGAGATCGACCGAAGCGACGGGTTTTTGATCTCGTTTGAGGAGACGATTAACGCGGTGAATTTTGCGCTTCATTATCAGTCAACGATTCCAGACAAGACGCGGCTCAATACAAGAATCGGAATACACGTCGGGACAGTCGCCGAGGTTACACAGCGCGAGCTTGATGTCATGGTCGGCGCAAAACCTGTTGAACTCGAAGGCGTCGCTAAAAATCTCACCGCTCGGGTAATGTCGGTATGCGCCGCGGGTCAAGTGCTCCTCACGTCCGAGGCGTTCGCAGCGGTCAAAAATAAAACGAATCGCGACACCCCGCGACACACGCGATACGCTCAAGTCGGCCTTTATAAGTTCAAGGGTATTAACGGCGCTCGCGTAATCTATGCCGTCGGAAGTAATATCAGATCACTACAACCGCCGCCGAGCTCGGAGAAGGCAAAACGACTTGGCGGGCCGTCACGTATCAAGAGCCACGCCCGCGACCGTCGGTTGATTGAATGGTTTTATTGGTCACTGCCTCGACTCGCAATCATCAACGCGATTTACATCATATGCGTTTTATGGCCATATCTTTCGACACACTGGCCGCCGCTGCGGTTCGTCGTGATGATTGTGAAACGAGTGTTGGATGACTGAACGATCAACCGAGAAAGAATTGACGCGCACGGAAAAAGCGCGCCGAGGTTGGTGGTTTAGCGTCTTCTTTATGGCGCTCGTCGTCGGTCTAATCTTGTTTCTGACTTACGTCGAGATCGTTGAAAAAAACCGTGATGTACTCGTCGGTATACTCGGAATGATCACCGGTTCAATTTCGTCTATGGTCGCGATCGCCTCGGGCCGTGATCCTTCGGAAGTCGAAGACCTTAAAGACAAGTTATCAAGCGCGAACGCCGACCGCGCCGCGCTCATCGGCCGCTTACGTGATGCTCAAATTCAAATGCAGATATTGAGAGATCAGCAAAGCGAACTTCAACAGGCGGTGATTGATAAGCTTAGTTTATTCTCGGGTGAAAACGTCGTTAAAACCCGCGATGAGTCGAGCGTCGTGCTTCATCCGAGCGTAGAACAGTGGTTACCGAGTAGCGATTAACTCACGAATCACGGCCTAGGCCGTGACGCCTTTTAACCTTCTGTGCCGCAATACTTATCAAGTTTACGCATCCCTTTATTATATGCCTTTTGTAGAGTCCTTTTAGTCTGTAGATCGCGGCGAGTGCTAAACAAGGTGTAGTTGATATAGTCACCAAGACCGGCGACCGCATCATCAAGTACTGAGATCCAATCTCCAAAATACTCCTCAACAAATTCGTCGTAACAAGAAAGGCCGCGAGTTTGGGCGCCTTGCATGAAGCAAGCTTTGTTGATGGTCTGAACGAGCTCATACTCTACATCGTGATTGCGTCGCTCAAGTGAAAGGGTCTCGGTCTCGGTCTCGGTCTCGGTCTCGGTCTCGGTCTCGGTCTCGGTCTCGGTCTCGGTCTCGGTCTCGGTCTNGGTCTNGGTCTCGGTCTCGGTCTCGGTCTCGGTCTCGGTCTCGGTTACAAGTGTCGGAGTGATGCCGAATACATGTTCGCCGTTTACGATTGGATTGCATGAACCTTGTATAATGATCTTCCATACAATATCTTGAATTTTCATTCCGGATAAAGACTCTACTTGATTAAATCCATAGTGATTATAAATCTCTGTAGTTGTGTAAGTTACGCCGTTGAACCATTTGATTTGTGTTGTTGACTTGCTCATTTTGTTTCCTGCTTTCGGCGGCTAGCGGTTGGTGTTGCGTCGTGTTGACCTCTTCACTATGCACTAGTTTAAAACCCTTGTCAAATATATTTTAAAATATTTTACAAATTATTTTAAAGTACCCTGTGAGGGTGACCAGATAACGACCCTAGACACAACAGAAAATAAATTGTAAACTCATCTTGAGCATTGATTGACCTCCGATTTTGGAGATGTAAAAAACGCCCTTAAAGGTTATCAATGCATCAACCCGACACGACAATGTTTAAACACATGCGAGCGACGACACCGCGCTTTAAAACGCGGGGCATCACGGGCACCCAATTGTCGGGCGGGGTGATCACGGGGTATGAGCAAAACGCGAAACTCACCGGCCTTAATTGGGTTAATGAAGCTGAGGAGATGTTGCGGACTGACCCGATTGTCATGCGATCTTGGCACATGTTGAGACAAACGCTTCTCTCGGCGTCGTGGCGATTTGAGGCGGGTATCGAAAACGATGTAGTAAGCGAGGAGCTCGCGCGATATGCAAACGAGTGTTGGGGGTTTGACGGGTACGCGGGGCAAATGGCGTTGTCGTGGGAGGATCAACTTCAATATCTATTTCAATTTATACCGCTCGGTTATCGATACGCCGAAGAGTGTTACAAAGTCGGGCCGGATTCGACAGGTCGTGTCCGCGTGTGGTTGAGTCATTACGCCGACCGCGAGCCGAGTGCACATCAACGATGGTTGTCACGCGATAATCAAACACTCGACGGCGTGTTACAAAATACAGTCGGCACGACAAAGCAAGCCGAGCCGATCCCGTCAAATAAACTTCTGCTTTTGACGCTCAATAAAACCGGCTCGAACTTTGAAGGCATCGGCATGTTGCGCCCCGTTTGGTGGTACTGGCGAACGAAACAACGCATCTCAAATCTAATGTGTGTCGCTGCGGATCGTTGGGCAATCCCGACGCCGAAACTTGTTATCGATCGGTCACAGGCTGAATCATTAGGACTCACCGACGGCGATATCGACGCAATGATTAATGAAGGTGAAGGGCAAGCGCAAGCACTACTCGCGACCGAGCAATCGTATCTCGTCGAAAACCCCGCGGTTAAATTCGACACGTATTCACCCGCTAACAACTTTCATGTCGACGGCCCGCTCAACATCATCACAAAATGTGATTCTCAAATCAGCGCCGCTTTTCTCACTCAGTTCGCCGACCTCGGCAACACCGAAACGGGGGCGCGCTCGGTCGGTGAAATACATCTCAGCGTGTTTAGACGTGCCGCGATTAATCTATGTGATATCGTCGCCTCGGCGGTTAGTGGCATTGATCGACAAGGGGCCGGCACGATCGGCCGCTTGATTCGTTGGAATTATGGACTAGTTGACCCGTCGAAACTGCCGAGGTTAACGCATACCGGACTCGATACCGATGATCTCGCCGACTCACTGGCCGCGTTGCCGGCGCTCGTTCAGGCGGGTCTATTGACCCCTGATGATGAGCTAGAGAGAGCGATACGTGAAAGGCTCGGCGCGGGTGATCTACCCGAAGACGCACAACGCTCGCCGCTCTCAAGAGTTGCCGCCGGCGGCGGGGGCGGGGCGGTTTCGGCGCTTACTGAAAAATTGATAGCGAGGCGTCGAAATGGTTAAACGCAAACGCACACAGGCGCAAACGCCCGCACCGAAGCGCGACCGGATAAAGGGCAGCGCAAAAAACCCGAAAGGCTCGGCGAGTGGATCGCGAGGCGGTATCGAGATCAGTGAGAAGGCGGTTAAGGCGCTCGAAAAAATGCGAGATGAGCATAACGCCCGATTTACGAAGAAAAAGCGCCGCGTTGATCTCGGTATGCTAAAGGCTGTATTTAGAAGAGGGGCCGGCGCGTTCAGTGTATCTCATCGGCCGAACATGAACCGCACACAGTGGGCGCTTGCTCGCGTTCGCACGTTCCTAAAACTTGTCGCTACGGGGCAACGTAAAAAGGCATACACGGGTGATTTAGATCTATTACCGAAGGGACACCCGCAACACGTCGAAAAGCGAAGCGAACCGGCTAAATACTCTCATATAGATTTTACACCGCCGAAAGGCGTACAAGAAGCGGCGGCGCGCGCTTTAGAAGTTCGCGAGTCTAAACCCGCATCTCAAAGAGGTATGACGGCCGTAGGCATCGCACGAGCTCGCGATTTAAAAAACGGTCGTGAGTTATCACCCGAAACCGTGCGCCGTATGCTCGCATATTTCACTCGCCACGAATCCGACAAAGAGGGCGCGACGTGGTCGGATCAGGGCAAAGGTTGGCAAGCGTGGCATGGTTGGGGCGGCGACGCCGGCTTCGCATTTGCTCGAAAGGTTGTTAAACAAATGGATGCGGCGGACAATAAGACAAACACGCTTTCTTATGGTGAGTCAACGCAACTGAGCGCGCTTTATGAAGTGCCCGAGGGTTTAACGATAGGAAAACCGTTTAAGACTTTGGGGCTCGGTCCTGTATCGTCTCGACTCACCGGCGACGATATCGGCAAAGAGGTCGACCAAGAGTTGCTCACTGAGTTACTCCGAGTCTATCGCGAGCGACGCGACCGCGACCCCGTTATCATCGATTGGCAACACGCGACAAGCCCCTATCAAAGCGGCCCGCCGGCACCACCGGAGAGCGGAAACGCGCTCGGTCTAATCATTGATTTAGAGTTACGAGACGACGGGCTTTATGCTGTGCCCGCGTATAACGAGCGCGGCCTTGATGTAGTCAATAATGCGGGCGGTGTCCTTTGGTCATCGCCTGAATTTCTCACCGGTGACGTATTCGACCGCAGCGGCGGCGAACGCATCGGAGCGGCTCAACTTCTAGCCGTAACATTAACCCCGCGGCCTGCGCAGTCACACGACCAAATAGACCGCATTACCCTAAACGAGAGGTTAAACGACATGGATGACATGAGCGTTGACGAGCTGCGGGCGATGCTCGAAGCTAAAGACGAGATGGTTAAGCAACTCGAAGCTAAAATCAGAGAGATGAAGAGCGACTCTGAGGCGGCGATTAATCGCGCCGGCGAAGACGACGACGAGAAGAAGAAAAAACTTGGCGAGCATGACGACGACGAGAAGAAGAAAAAACTCGGCGAGCATGACGACGACGAGAAGAAGAAGATGAATGAGCATTACAAGCGGATGAGTGAACAGGCATCGCCCGCTCTTCTCTCTGAGGTTCAAGCGCTTCGTGATTCAGTCGCAACGCTTAAAGCCGAGCGTGATGCGATGCAACGCGACCAAGCGGTTAAGGCGCTACTCTCCGAGGGTCGTATCGCGCCGGTTGATGCCGAAGTCGCGGGCAAAGCTTTCGAGCTTCGTGAGCTTCAACCTGAGTTTTGGCGACACTTTAGCGAGCGCACTGCGGTCGCGGTTCCTCTCGCCGAGGTCGGCCACGGCGCTAGCGGTGCTGAGGTTAACAAGCAGACTCTCGACGCGCGTATCAAACAAGTCGCGACCGAAAAGTCGATCAGTTATAGCGAAGCGCTCGGTGTCGTGCGCCTCGAAGATCCATCATTTTATAATCAAGCATTCGGGGGCTAATCATGGCTAACACTGACAACATGATTTCAATGATCGCGGGCGGTACGATTACCGAGTATGCGGTTGTCTCATTAGACGGAAATGGCAAAGCGGTCGTCACGACCGCGGCGACTGATCAGAAGGTTATCGGCGTAGCACAACGCGCGGCGAGCGAGGGCGATGCGGTTGAGATCTTGGTTCACGGTATTACGCGAGTGATCGCGGGCGAGTCTCTTACATTCGCGACAACCCCCGTACTCTCGGCGACTACTGCGGGCAAGTTGCAAGCGTGTGAGTCGACAGACACAACGTTTTACCCGATCGCGCGGGCGCTGCCTAATATCAACCAAAAGACCGCAGCTGACGGCGAGCAATTTTTCGCGTTCTTCGTCGGCCCGATGTCTCTAGTATAAGGAGGTTTTAAATGGCTAGTCAGTATAGTAATTTACATCCAGTCGACCAGATTCTAACGAGTCTCGTCGTTGAATCGGTGCCTAGTGACAATCAGCTTATCGCCGATCGCATCTTTGAGAATATCAATATTCCCGAGCGATCCGGAACCCTTCTTCTCGAAGAGACTCGCAATTTTATGGGAGCGGGCGCGGGTCTTGATCTTGAGCGCGCCGCGGGTGCGAGCCGTGCCACGATTGGCGGGTTTGATCGCTCATCGCAGACGTTCAAGGCGCTGATTTATGCGGCTTCGGATAGTATCGCGATGGAAGACATTTTCGATTCGCAGTACGCCGGCAGCGAAGAAGCGCGACTCGCTAAAAAGGTTTCTCGCGTAATGAAGCTCGCTCGCGAGAAACGCGCCGCCGACCTCCTGTTTGATACCACATCATTCAACACTTCAGCAGCAAGCGCAACTTTTGACGCGGCCGGTGCTACTCCTCTAACCGATCTTCATAAGTTGAAAGATACGGTTTTTCAGGCGGCGCACGGCATCAACCCCGACTCGCTGATTTTNGGTCGTAAAGCGTTTNGNGCGCTCGCTCGTAATCCCGAGGTNCGCGGNTATGTCGGCGACTCTTCANNGGCCGGCGCGTTCTCATCGGGTAANCAGATCTTGAACGATGAGGCGGTTTTGAGCGTACTTCGTGACGTGCTCGGNATCCCTAATATNTACGTCGGCGCGGCGCTTCAAGACACCGCNAAGATNGGNGCGACCTCAAGCGAGTCGTTCATTTGGGANGGTACGAANCTCTTTATGGGTATTCTCAAGGGTTCCGACTCTATCGTTCAAAAGAGCGGCAATGTGAAGGGCATGCCCGTCGCCGCGTTGAATTTCCAGTTTAGCGGCATGGTCGCGGGTCAATACGACTCACTCGATAAGACTCGTCGCTATGTCTACGCCGAGGAAGTACACCAGTTTAAAGCCATTGATTCGACGCTCGGGCACGTCCTCACC
>FUFK010057521.1_pt1 | contig 11960 bp, 6 predicted proteins | sample 1021851 | NCBI WGS metagenome assembly FUFK01 (sample SAMEA51879418, study PRJEB19060) | metagenome
GCCCACTCAATCACTCCTGGAATCTTCATAAAAAAAGGAATAGATGTTTGCACTTTTCCAAATCCAGCCGGAGCAATAAAAGATAAACTTTTTACTTGGTTGGAGTATTTTTCTGCAAATCCACCAATAATAGGACCACCCATGGAATATCCGACTAAATGAATCTTTTCATCAATACTTTGATGAGAAATAAGTTCTTTTAGAGTTTCAACATAAAAATCTAGAGTGTATTTGGTTCTCGGTCTTTCAGAAAATCCTCTGCCGTAATGATCATAAACTAAGACGGAATAGCCTTTTTTTAAGAGCCCATTTAAAAGTCCATTCCAAACAAAGCTAGGAGTGGAAAAACCATGGACCATGACAATGGTTTGGCCATTTTTTTGTTCAGGATAGTGCCACCTATAATAAATATTCCCCCTTGATAATTTTGCCCAATCACCATCAGGAGGAAGATCTTTTGAGCTGATTTTTTTTAAATCTTTTGTCTTTAACCAATAAGGAGCAAAAATGCCTAATATCAAAATTCCAAAAAAGCCTAGAGGCAGAAATTCTAAAGGCATGGACTAATCAGTCGCTAAATTCTTCAAATACAGTCGTTTCAATAATATGTCCCGAATCCTCTATGGTTTCATTATTGCCTTGCATAAATTCTTGAACTGCTTCCAAGGATTCCGCCGATAAAGCAATTCTTACTTTCGAGGGATTATCTAATTCATATCCAACAGCCAATGTTTCAATACCATTGTCATTGAGATTGTCCTGATCATCATCAAAGACCTCTTTCCAGTCTTCAAAATCTTTTGCTATTTCAAATGTTATATAAACTGTTGCCATTTTTATCCTCTGATTTTTTATCTCCAAAAATATAGCTAAAAAAAATACATTTTACAAAAACTATCTTTTATACTTTTGAATTTAGAAAAAGGGGAGATACTAATGAAAAAAATTGCAACTTACAGGACGATTGGAACCAATAATTTAGAATCTGCCAAATCCTTTTATGATGGATTATTTGAAGATATTGAGACGATGAGTTTCTCGCCCAATGACAGAAGTTGGTTTTGGGTTATCAAAGGAGATGACTCAATGTTTGCTGTTTTCATTCCTTATGATGGAGAAGAAGCTTCAGCAGGTAATGGAAGTATGACGGGATTCCTCATGAATTCAGAGGAAGAAGTTGACAATATTCATGCTAAAGCAATTTCACTAGGCGCTACCGATGAAGGTGCGCCTGGAAGACGCACTGAGAACTTTTATGGCGCTTACGTCAGAGACCTAGACGGAAATAAATTAGTTTTTTATGTCTAAATAAAAACTTAAGGTTTTTTATAAATTCTTTTTCCAATATATAATATTTATATGGCTACTTATGAATGTGCAAAATGCGGGATGGCAGTCAATGCTTCTTGCGCAAAATGTGACTTAGCTTTGATCGACGATGTGTTGATCACAGATGATGGTAGGGAAGTACAGATCTCAAAATGCACCAGCTGTGAAGGTAAAATTAAATCGCCTTTGTGTTGCGGCATGGACATGACCTGTTCGCTTGCATAGATTTTCCAGAATTGTCGCAATTTAATTAAGACGTGTTACAGAAACATCTGTACACTTATGGTTTTTTAGGAATTTATGAATATTTACGTAGGGAATATCCCTTGGTCGGTCACGGATGATCAACTCGAAGAGCTCTTTGCACAATTCGGAACCGTTACTTCAGCTAAAATCATTGTCGATAAATTCTCAAAACGCTCTAGAGGTTTTGGGTTTGTTGAAATGGCTGACGGTGGCGAGCAGGCAATTGCTGCATTGAACGATAAAGACTTCGAAGGCAGACCATTGGTGGTCAACGAATCAAGAAGCAAAGACAGCTAACCTCATCTAACTGTTGCGGATTTCAGTAGGATCATTTTTTAACGATCCCAGGATTAGTACGACTTACAAAGATCAGATGAGACAGCTAAATTAGCTGAACATTCTTACCATCGCGGCAACGCTGACGAATAGCACAAGCGCTAAAAAGACCCAGCGGTACCACCAGTACCGCCTGCTGGTCCAATCGATTTTATTATCACGGTTACGCTGACTGGCAGAAGCTCGAAATCGACTTAAGTAAAAAAATACTGCTAGCGAGACGACAATCAGCCCGCCAAAAAAAAGCGTGTTGAAATCCATTAACGACTTCGGATCTTAGCCAATAACCTCAGCATTTCAAGGTAAAGCCAGATCAAAGTAACCATCAAGGCAAACGCTCCGAACCACTCCATGTAACGAGGTGCACCGCGTTCTGCACCGTCTTCGATGAAATCAAAATCCAAGACCAAATTCATCGCTGCAATACCGACAACAAAGAGGCTAAAGCCGATGCCGAACAAACCGTTGGAGTGAATGAAGCCGATGCCCGAACCAAAGAGACTCATGACAAAGCTGATCGCGTACAAGACTGCAATGCCCATGGTGGCTGAGACAATCATCAAACGAAAGTTCTCTGTGGGTTTGATGACACCTGTTTTATAAAGCACCAACAAAGAAGCTAGCGTACCAAACGTAAGACCCGTTGCTTGGATCACAATGCCCGGATACATGCTTTCAAAGGCTGCGGAAATTCCGCCCAAGAACAGGCCTTGTAAAATCGCATAAATTGGAGCTGTGTACATGGCGAGCGTCGGTCTGAACATGGTGATCACCGCAAAAATCATGCCGCCGAACAAACCAACCGGCATTAAAAAACCCGCGCTACCAGTGGAATAGAATTGATTCCAAGTGAACAATGCGCCGCCAACCACGAGGGCGAGTAAGATCCCGACTTTGTTGACCGTGCCTTGCAGGGTCATGGTTTTGGCTTCTACCGTTTCAAACCCAGCAAACGTTGCGTCGCTTAAGGTAGGATTTCCCGATCTACCTAACATTCTTAAAGCGTTATGTTTTGTCATGCATACTCCGTATTTGTGTAATATTATGCCTGTATGAGTATTATTGTTGCTTATTTATTTTTATCAATAGCTATCGTCACCGAAGTGATTGGGACAATATATTTACGCGATACCGAAGGGTTTACGCGCCTTACACCCAGCGTGATCACCGCGGTCAGTTACGCAGCATCTTTTTACTTTATTTCCTTAACTCTGAAACAAATTCCAGTTGCCGTGACCTATGCCATTTGGTCCGGAGTAGGGCTGGTTTTGATCAATATCTTTGCCGCCATCAAATACGGTCAGATGCCCAATTCGATTACCACCCTGGGGATGGCTTTTATCATTTTGGGCGTGGTTCTCGTTAATTTCAATACGGGTGTTGATTAATTAGAAAAATACCTGAAAATAGCTGTCTTAGTTAGCTTCTGAAAGCTTTTTAAATGGGTAGATTGGAGTTTTGGATCAAAATATGACAAAATGTCAGAATAGAAAGATTATGAGCAAGAAAGTTTTACATTTTCTTGCGCCCTCTAAACCATCAACCATACTGTTTAGTGCGTTACTTTTAATCACGGGAGTAATCGGAGCGCAGGAACGAATCGGAGTCGCTGCCGCAGTCGACACCACCACCACTGATTTAACTTTGGAGCAAGAGCGCAGGCTCGTGGATGAAGGTTATAAAATTATCCAAAACCACACGATCGAAACCGACGAGAACGGAAAAGCGCAAATGCTGCTCATCGACGGTACGGCTTTTACCGTCGGACCTAATTCTTCGGTTACCCTTGACTCTTTTATTTACAACCCCGAAACCGCAGAAGGTTCTTTAACCGTTACCAGTAAGGGCTTAATGCGTTTAGTCGGGGGTAAAGTCACCAAAAGTAATCCAGCCATCATCAGAACCAACGCAGCAACCGTGGGTATCAGGGGTGGAATTGTCTTTGTTGATAGCGAAGGCGATACGACCGAAGCTTCGTTTATTTACGGTGATGAGATGAGCGTCACACCCAATTTGAATCAAGACGGTACCTACGTATTAACTCGTAACGGCTTCATGGTCGTAGTCGACGATCCGTTGGAAGATGTAGAAGACGTGTCACTTTTAACTGCAGATCAGTTACTTTCTATGCAACAGAGCTTGCAAGGCTCACCTGAAGAAGAGGACGAGGAGTCAGAGGAAGAATCCAGCGAAGAAGGAGAATCTGAAGAAGAATCCGAAGAAGAATCCGAAGAAGAAGAGTCAGAGGAAGAGGAATCCGAAGAAGAGGAATCCGAAGAAGAGGAATCTGAAGAAGAAGAGTCAGAGGAAGAATCTGAAGAGGAATCCAGTGAAGAATCAGAGGAAGAATCCAGCGAAGAAGAATCTAGTGAAGAAGAATCAAGTGAAGATTCAAACGAAGAAGAAAGTTCTGAGGACTCAGATTCAGAATCTGAAGATTCAGGCAGCGAAGAGTCTGAGAGCAATGATGATGCTGGGACTGAAGACGATTCTTCAGAAAGTTCAAGCGAGGAAGGATCTGATGCAGGCTCAGATTCGGAAACTACAGAAAGTGAAAGCGAAAGCGAAGTTGGTTCAAATACCGGATCATCAGATGAAGCTGGAACAACTGAAACTGAATCTGGCGGCAGCGAGGCCGATGCCAGCCCCGATACCGATGCCTTGGATGCCGGACCGGATACTGATAGCGAACCAGAAATAGACGAGAGCGCTTTAGACTCAAGCGGTATATCCGATAACTCCTCAGCAGTTGCCCCGGATCAATTAACCACTGCAACAGATATCGATACTGGAACAGAGATTGAAGTAACCACCGAAACTGAAACTGAAACTCAAGAAGAAACGGAAGTAGTCGAAGACGTTACCGAAGTTGCACAAGAAACTGCTGCCGATGAGTCGGTCGGTGCGCCAGAGGTCGATGTTGTCGCCACCACTTCAGTGATAGAAAACGAAAGCAATACCACCGTTGCGACGCTATCGATCACCAATCCTGGAGATGTTGAGATTAACTTTGAGATCACCGGAGAAGACAGCGACAAGGTCGTCTTTGATCCTGAGACTAATTCCATCCAACTTATCGATGGTTTAGATCATGAAACCAACGAAACTTTAGACATTACCTTGGTAGTCACCGACGATCTCGGGAACATTCAAATCAACGATTTAACGATTGAGGTAGACGACGTCAACGAAGCACCGAGCATGCTTTCGATGACGCATAACAATTTAATCTCGGTTAATGCATCGATAAACGACGTTCAAGCCAACGGCTCCAACATCAGTGAGACCACCGAAATAGGTGCCGTGGTTGCTGATATTACGGTTGCCGATCCAGACGGCGATACCGTGCAATACACTCTAACCGGAGCAGGTAGTGACAATTTCGCTATTTCGAATTCCGGAGAAATCACTCTGACTTCAGAATTAAACTTTGAAACACAAAATCAATTTACGATTCAAGTGGTCAGTTCGGACGGGATCAACGAAATCGTTCAAGACGTAGTTATCTATGTAGTCAACGATAACGAAGCCCCGAGCGTAACCCTTGATAATTTCACGGTTGCAGAAAATGCGGCCTCAGGGACAACTTTGGCAACAGCTACCGGTTTAGATCCAGAAGGCTCAAACGTTAGTTATTTTTTATCCGGACAGGGCAGTGATAATTTTCAAATCGATGCAGATGGAAACATAACGCTGGACGGAACTTTAGATTACGAGGGAACTCAAAGCTACGAATTAACGGTTTTTGCTAGCGATGGACTGTTTACCGTGCCAAAAACCGTAACCGTTACCGTCACCGATGCCAACGAAGCTCCGAGCGTCAGTGCTGCGGTTGCTTTTAACTCATTTCAAGAAAACACCGCAGTGGGCACCACCATTGCTACTACCACCGGTACGGATCCAGAGAGCGATACCATCTCGTATTCACTCTCCGGCACCGGCAGCGAAAAATTCAGCGTCGATGCGGAGGGAAAAATTACCCTTGCGAGCTCGCTAGATTACGAAACTGCCACCTCTTATTCAATTAATTTAAATGCCTCGGACGGCTCTAATGTAACGACTAAGACTCTGACCATTAACGTCGGTAACGTCGCTGAATTATCTTATTCCGGAACTCTGGCAGCTAGCTCTCAGAATGAATCGATTGCCACCGGATCGGCTATCTTAAGCTCAAGCACCAGCGGTGCCGAAGGTGCTGTTACGTATTCCATTACCGATCCGGATAATAAATTTGCTATTAACTCTTCTACCGGAGAAGTGACCCTAGCAAGTGCACTTGATTTTGAAACCAATACCTCGCATTCGTTTACCGTTACCGCTAGCGACGGCAGCAACAGCGAGTCGCAAACATTTACCTTACAAATTAACGATGTCGATTTATCGCTTTCCGCAAGCCTAGCCAGTGGCAGTCAACTTGAAACCGTATCAACCGGTGCTACCATTTTGTCCTCCTCAACCAGTAACGCAGAAGGGACGGTCACCTATTCACTGACCGATGCCGATAATAAATTCGCGATTAATTCCGCAACCGGACAAGTAACTTTAGCCAACGCGTTGGATTACGAAACTAAAACATCGCACACCTTTACGGTGACGGCTACCGACGGGATAACGACCACATCGGAGACGTTTACGCTCAACATTGGCGACGTTGATTTAGGCGGCTTGGTCACCAGTCAAAGCTATCCAGCATTTGAAAATAGCTCCAGCGGGACCGGACTGTACACCGTGAGCAGCATAGAAAGCGACGGCGGTTCGCCAACCTACAGCATTACCGCCGGTAATGACGCAGGTTTGTTCGCAGTCAATTCAAGCACCGGAGCCATTTCAGCCACCGCAACCGCACTCGATTTTGAAACCGCAAAAACGCACACTCTGACCTTAACGGCAACGCAAGGTAGCGATACCACCTCAACCAACGTCGTTGTGCCGGTTACCAACCAAAATGAAATTCATTCGGTGGTGTTGCGATATTCTGCTGATTATCATGCGGTTTCTAGATCGGGCTTTGCAGCAACGGCAACCAGAGGACCGTCTGGATCCAGTTTGCCGAATTATTATTTAGAACAAGTCGGCACGGCGCCAACCGATGACATTACGAACGTTGATAACACTACAAATAATTCCGTCCCGGTTGAAATTGCCGGAGGCACAGCACTCAATTGGCGTTACTTCTTTCCAACCGATACCGGCGGCAACGGCCAATTCGCATTTGCACCTAACTCCGCTTCGGTTGACGGTAAATACAAAAGCCTTTTGGGCACGTCGGTAGAAACAACCATCAGCAACTCAGAAGTTATTTCAGCAGGCAGAATGAAAGGCGGTAATTTCTGGTTTATGACCACCGATAAGGCAGGAGCTAATATAAGTTATCAATCCTCAACCGGACAACGCACGTATGGGGTTGTTGCAGGGAGCACCCAATACTACCAAGGTAATTACCTCAGTACCCAAAGTTCCTTTTCTTGGCGTGCTGCCATCGAATATGCAGGATACACATTCGCAAATTGCACTGGTACTAATGTCTCGACTTGTTTAAGTAATGCCGGCATCAGTCTAGACGATGTTGGCTTTATTGCTACTAACTCACTTGGAACGGTTAACTTTGGATACACCAATGACCAATTAGCTGATTGGATAGAGGACGGTGGAAATATGTTCATGATGTTAGGTGAGCATCCAGGCTGGAATGCCCCAAGGCTTGAGAACGATGCACAAGCTCAAGCAATATTAGGTGCGCTTGGATGGAGTGGTTTTTCCCTTAGAACAAACCAAAGTTCTTTCAACCAAACTACAACTATTAGCTCATCTACAACTAATGCGATTACCAATGCAGGCGGTACCCTAGATTATTCGGGTCTCGCAGGTAAAAATTACAGTCCAGCTGCCTCAGGATATTTTAATGTGCCATCGGTTTGTAATAGTTTAGTTACCCGCATTCTTATGGTGTGCGATCCTGGACGAACAGGTGCAGCAGGAACCTTTGGCGGAGTTGCCGATACTAATCCATTTGGAACCAGTGCGGGTAATGGCAACAACTATGACATCATGAAATGGTTCGCTAGCATAGGCAACGGCTCTCCGACCACTTCTACTTATAATCTGTATGAAGACCAAGTAACCATAGCGGGCAGGGTTGATGAGGGCTTCCCGACAAATACGGCAAGGCATATCTACGCATTTGCGGTTATCCCGCGAGAGCACTTTTCTCCAAGCGGAACCAGCAACGATTATTTTTATCCAAACTTCATACCGACATCGATTTGGAGCTACGGGGACGTTGGCGTTGATTACTGCCTGGCAGTAGACACTCAAAGCAATTGCAACAGTGACTATTCAAATGCTTACCAATGGCATGAATTGGCTTTTAGAACCGGCAGTGGTTCTGTTATCCATACTAGCCGATTTGGTTGGAGCGATAACAACGTGCCAGAAGGCATGTCTCTTTGGTATCAACACATCGATGATAATGTGTTTGACAGAGGTAACAACCAAGGTGTGCTCCCTGGTTTATGGGCACAAATTTCTTTTAAAGATTCCTACGACGGAGCTTCAGGATCAACCACCCGAGACGATCAGGAAAGTCTGCTAAACGTAGTTATTTCTCAAATGGATGCCCGAAAGTATGACACCACTAGATACTCGGTTGGTGATACCAACATTGGATTAGACGGCTATCATTATTGGTCTTATCAGCAACCCACTAATGCTAACGATAACAGCAGCGCAATCGTCTACGGCACCTCAGTCATAGAGTGCGCCACAGCAAACGATGCCGGTTGTTTTTACGGTGGCTCTGCTATCAATACCAAAGCTGCGATGCTGACATCTTCCGATCCTTATAAGTCTGGAGATATGACGTTGAGTGTTAGTTACGATGGTAATGCCGATACTTTCTCGACTGGCTCCTTTGACCAAGCTATGATCAAAGAATACTCGAATCCTAGTGCGAGTAGTAGTTCGAATAATTATACTTTTGATCATTTTAGAACCAGAGGAGGGATCATGGGCCTTGGATATGATCCGTCTGGCTTTAGCGGATTTTTCACTGGTATCTTAGAGTTTGACGTCAGCGGGACAGGTAATTCTCAACTGGCTTCGCTGCGTTCGAGTTCTACCTTGGCAAGCTTCACTTTTGATAGCACTTACCACGATGTGCAGGTTGTAGCGCCGGTCACGGTTAGCTCAGCCCCTGCTAACAATTACACCGCGACTTGGTCAGCTGTGGATACCGGATCAATGACATTAAAGTTTGGTGATGCCGATAACGACGAGGCTAAGTCGGCTTATTTTTCTTGGGATGTGCTTGGGGCGGAGATTCAAGACGACGGCACCCAGATCGACGGCACCTCAGGCGGGTCAAACAATTTAGCGGGCGTGATGGTTTCTTTTAATACACTGGATACGCCTGATTCTGATTTATTTCATTCCGGGGGCAACGATGCCATTCCGGATACTACTTATTCCAGTTGGGGTTTTTGGGCCATGAGTGCGGCGGATATTTCACCTAATTCAGGCACACAAAACGCCTCAGTGCACTTAGGCACCTGGGTCGGTGGAGAAGTTCTAGACCAAAGCGAAGTGCCGACTTCCGGTTCGGCCTCCATGAGCGGTGCAGCGGTAATGAGCGTTGCCTACCGATACAATAAATCCGGCACTGACTACGACGTGCATAAGTACACGACCACTGCCGATGTAGCGGCCAGTTTCAATTGGGGTGCGAGCGGATACACCGGACAGTTTAATTTCACTAATTTTGATGATAAAAATGCCATTGTGGCTAACGCTGGGTTTACCTCTTTTGCGGTCAACATTTCTGGTTCCGGTGCGATATACATAGGCTCGTTAGCCGATACCAATAACGGCTGGACTCGTGAGGCAGTGATAGCGGGTGCGCTCTACGGAGACTCTTCACCTGATGAAAGTGGCGGGCGATTAGGAGTTGGACTGAGTAAATCAGGCGCTTTGGGCACCGCGGGAGCCAATGATTTTTATTTTGCCGAAGGAGTTTATTTGATCGATTAAAGATGGATATGAGAAGGACCTTAAAAACGTTTATCTTTTATATTGTTATCCTGACCGGAAGCATCTCTTTATGGTCACAAGAAAGAATTGGAGTTGCGGCCGCTGTCGATACCGTCACCACTGATTTAACTTTAGAACAAGAAAAAAAACTCGTTGATGAAGGCTATAAAATTATCCAAAACCATACTATTGAGACCGACGAGAACGGCAAAGCGCAGATGCTTCTGGTTGATGGAACTGCGTTTACCGTTGGACCTAACTCGTCGGTCACTCTAGATTCCTTTATTTATAACCCAGAAACCGCTGAGGGTTCCCTGACGGTCACCAGTAAAGGCTTGATGCGTTTAGTTGGTGGAAAGGTCACCAAAAATAACCCTGCAATTATTCGAACGAATGCAGCCACCGTAGGTATCAGAGGGGGTATTGTCTTTGTTGATAGTGAAGGTGAGACCACCGAAGCTTCNTTTATNTACGGTGATGAGATGACGGTCACGCCTGCTTTAAATCAAGACGGCACGTACGTGCTTACCCGAAACGGGTTTGTCGTTGTGGTTGATGATCCGTTAGAAGACGTTGAAGACGTTTCATTGTTGACCGCTGATCAATTGTTAGCGATGCAAGAGAGTTTACAAGGATCGCCAGAAGAAGAGGAAGAAGAAACAGAAGAAGAAACGAGTGAAGAAAGCGAATCGGAAGAATCCGAAGAAGAAGAATCCGAAGAAGAAGAATCCGAAGAAGAAGAATCCGAAGAAGAAGGTGAGTCTGAAGATGAAAGCAGCGAGGAAGAATCGGAATCGGAAGATGAGTCTGAGTCTGAATCTGAAGAAAGCGAGGAAAGTTCAGAAGAATCATCAGATGAGTCTGAAAGTTCTGATTCCGAAGCAGATGAAAATTCTGGAAGTGAGGACGGTTCATCAGAAGAATCCACTGACAGCGATAACGAAACCGAAGCACAAGAAACCGATAACGCAACAGATTCGGATACCAGTCAAGACAGTGTTGAGACCGACGGCGATACCGATAATGAACCAGAAATCGATGAAAGTGCTTTGGACTCAAGCGGTATTTCCGATAATTCATCCGACGTCGAACCCGATCAATTATCTACTGCGACTGATATCGATACTGGATCGGATATTGACGTAGCCGCTGAAACCGAAACTGAGTCCGCAGAAGAAACCGAGGCAGTTGAGGACGTGAGTGAGGTGGCGCAAGAAACAGTGCAAGACACCGCTCAACAAGAAGATACTGCTGAGGCAGCTGAGGGCACGCCGCTTGCCAGCGCGTTAGCAGGCGAGACAACCGATTCCTTGTCAGCCGATATTACTATAACGCCCTCGCTAGCAGAGAATGCTTCAAACGTTTCGATAGGAACCATTGACTTGGAGACCACTGAAGATAATCAAGTTACCGTAGAGATTACCGGCGCAGACAGCGATAAAGTGGTCTATAACCCCCAAACTCAAGAAATCATTCTAATATCAGGCTTAGATTTTGAAGACGATTCAACATTGGATATTACTGTTTCGATTAGCGATGAATTAGGGAACAATCAAACGGATAACTTTACAATCGCGGTCACCAATCAAAACGATGCTCCAAGTTTGGTGGCTGTGGAGAATAATAATTTACTGTCTGTTAATGCATCTCTAGATGACATTCAAACCAACGGATCAAACATCAGTGAGACCACTGAGATTGGTGCTGTAGTTGCTTCGGTTACGGTTGCTGACCAAGATGGAGATGCTCTGCAATACAGCCTTTCTGGTGCTGGCAGTGAAAACTTTGCTATCTCATCTACCGGTGAGATAACCCTAGCATCATCCCTCAATTTCGAATCGCAAACACAATACACCATAGAGGTAACTTCCACCGACGGTCTTGTCTCTATGACCGAAGAGATAACTATTTACGTGGTCAACGATAACGAGGCACCGTCTTTAGCAGTCCAAGATTTCAGTATCAGTGAAGCATCTTCCTTAAATTCAGTCGTTGCAACAGCAGTGGGTAACGATCCAGAAAAC
>FUFK010058588.1_pt1 | contig 11960 bp, 10 predicted proteins | sample 1021851 | NCBI WGS metagenome assembly FUFK01 (sample SAMEA51879418, study PRJEB19060) | metagenome
GCCGAACAGCATCAGTTGAAAATTCGCGAGGAGACCTACACGCTGGACGAGGTGCTCGCAGCCGACGAGGCTTTCATCACCGCGGCCTCGATCTATGTGCTGCCGGTCGGCAGGATCGATGACACCGAGATTGGCGATGGCGGCGTGGGGCCGGTCACGGCCTCGTTGCGAAGTGCCTATCTGGAACTGGCGCGCGCCGAATTTCCAAAAGTGCCGGAAACGGCCTGACAGGATGGCTGGAGGGGACATGGCTGTCGCTCTTATTCTTGAAGAGCTGAAAGCGCTTGCNGCGCGTCCGCTNGCCGAGGCGACGGCGCCGCCNAAGGGCCTGTATCACGCTCCCGAGATTCTGGCACGCGAACAGGAAAAGGTCTTTGCCAAAGGCTGGCTTTGTGCCGGCCGGGAGGACGAAATCCCCGCGCCTGGCGATTACATCACTTACGAGCTCGGTCCGCAGCCGGTGATCCTTGTNCGAGGCAAGGACGGCNCGGTGCGCGCGCATGCCAACACCTGCCGGCACCGGATGATGCGGCTGGTCGAAGGCCACGGCAACACCAGCCGTTTTACCTGTCCCTACCATGCCTGGACATATGGCATAGACGGGCGGCTTGCCGCCGCGCCGCATATGGAGCGGACAAACTGCTTTGACCGCGACAAGCTGGGCCTCGCCAGTGTCCGCTGCGAAATCTATCAGGGCTGGATCTATCTGACACTGGATAGTGATGCCCCGCCGGTGGCCGTCCAGCTGGCCTCGCTGACACCGGTGATCGAGCGTTACGGGCAGGAACATTACCGCACGATCTTTACCGAAGAGCATGTCTGGGACACGAACTGGAAATGCCTGACTGAGAATTTCATGGAGAGCTACCATCTTCCGGTGGCCCACCGCGAGACGGTCGGCGCGAACTTCACCGTCGCCGAGAATGAATTCGGCGAGGTGGGCGAGGACGAGGATTTCGCTTTCCAGTATTTCACCAAGACCGAAGGCGCGCCGGTCGGTCGGGCGCATCCTGCCAATGACCGGCTTGAAGGCGTCTGGCGCCACACATCCGTGATGCCGACGGTGTTTCCCTCGCACATGTATGTGCTGGCCCCGGACCATCTTTGGTACCTGTCGCTGCAGCCGGACGGGGTAGGGCGCACACGTATCCGCTATGGCGCGGCGCTGGCGCCCGAGGTGATCGACTCCGCCGATGACAGCCATGCGCTGATCGCCGAGAAGAAGGCTTTTCTGGACAAGGTGCAGGTCGAGGACAGGCATGTTGTCGAGGGCATCTTCCGGGGCGCCGGNTCGCCGCTCGCCACATCGGGGCCGCTCAGNTGGATGGAGCAGGAAAACCACCAGTTTGCCCGCTATCTGGCAAGGCGGCTTTGCGACTAGGCAAGGCGCCTATTCGCGCGGGCTGCTGTTTGCCGTGACGAGATAGACACCGGCGCTGCTCAGGCAGAAACCGATGATGCCGGCCAGGGTCAGCGGCTCGCCGAAACCGGCGGCCGCAATCACCGCCGTCACCGGCGGCACAAGGAACATCAGCGAGGATACGGCCGCCATTGAGTCGCGCTTGATCAGCAACATCAGAATGACATAGGCGCCTGCCGACACCATGATCACCTGCCAGGCGAGTGCAAGCAAGAAGGGCATCTCCCAGCTGACCTGCGGTGTTTCCACCGTGAGGCAGATCACCGCAAGAAACCCGCTTGCCGCCATGGTCTGGACCAGATTCCCCGTCAGCAGGTCGATCTTGTCGCCGATCCGCTTCTGCAGCAGGGTGCCGCCGGTCACAGCAACAAGGCCGCAGCAGACCGAGAACAGCCCCAGCGGNGGCATCCCGCCCCCCATCTTCGGCANCAGCACGATGAACACGCCTGCTANTCCCGCCAGCAGACCTGCCGACTGGACCGGCCGCAGCCTCTCATTGAACAGGAAGATGGCAAGGACCGAGGCAAGTAGGGGCTGCATCGAGACGATCAGCGCCGAGATGCCGGCCGAAAGGCCGATCGAAATGGCGAAAAACACACTGCCCAGATAGACACCGTGGAGGGCGANNCCGACAATGGCNGNCAGCCCGATNACAGANAGNTCGGGGCGNGGNANCTCGCCGCGTCGCCAGGTGCGGACAAAGGTCAGCATCGCGGCAAAGACCAGGCTGACNAACANAAANCGGATCAGCAGCATGGCGAAAGGCGTGCTGAACTGGACGCCGACCTTGGCCGCGAGGAAGGCTGAGGACCACAGGAANANAAACACCAGCGGCAGGATGACCCGGAACAGCATACTCTTAGGCCGGCCCGTGCAGGCGCGAGGCAAGCCTGGTGGCAATGGCGGCGCCAAACGCCTCATGCGTGGCGGCCGTCCAGTGAATNGGGTCGAGATCGGAGGAGGTGGCATATTCGTTGCCGTCGACAAACCCGATCCCGGCCGCGGCGCATGCAGGCCCGAGGATCGCGGGCAGTTNCTGNGATGCCGCGCGGCCGCCGCGCCATTCATNATGGCGGATCCACTTCGCATCATCCGCNCGCGCACCCAGTTCCGGNGGACAGATCACGGTCAGCGCGGCCGGTTCCTTGCCATCCCAGCCGCCATGACCGGCGGGCGTCGCCTTGATGATGGCGGCAAGCTGCATCACGCCGGCGGCAATCGCGGCGGCATCGCGGCCGAACCGGACTTTCATGTCGTTTGTGCCAAGCATCAGGATGATGTGGTCCAGTGGCTGNTGCGACAGCAGGATGGCGGCAAGCGGCCCGGTGCCGTTCAGCAACGCCGGCTCGCCGTTCGGGCTCTCCGCGTCGTCGGTGCTGGTGGTGCGGCCGGGAAGGCATTCCTCGACCAGTTCAACCGGCATGCCGCGCGCCGCCAGCTCACCTGCCATCACCACCGGCCAGCGGTTCTCATATCGCTGCCCCGAGCCGTCATCGAGATATCCCCAGCTGTTGGAATCGCCATAAACGAGAATGCGCACCGGAACTCCCTGCGGTTCGCTGTTGCCGATCCGGCAGAGTGCGTTGGATGCAGGCCCGACGCAAGTCTAATGGAGATCTAATGGAGCCCGCCGGCCCGCATGCCAGCAAACTTGCCGTATCTGCGGTGCTGCCAGAAGCGCAGAAGGATGAAGATGAGGAGCGGGATGGCAAGCTGCAGCATCGCCGCTNCCCCGGCCATCTGGCGGCTNCCGCCGGACGCGAGTGCCACCGCCTCCAGCGTGACGGTTGTGATNCGTCCGCCGCCGGCAAACAGGCTCGGCAGGTACAGGGCGACGGACACCGACACGCCGACAAACAGCGCGGTTGTGANGGCGGGTGCCAGCATCGGCAGCGCCACCCGCAGATAGCGGCTGCCCGGCCCGGCGCCNAGGCTNGCGGCGACGGCAATATAGCGCNGGTCCATGGCGGCGGCGGCCGGGGCGATGATGAGGTAGGCAAACGGACAGATGAACAGGGCGTGGATCCACAGCATCGCCAGCCATGTNCCGTCCAGCCAGAACCAGACAAGAACCGCCTGAAGACCGAGAACAAGGCTGACCTGCGGGACCAGTAACGGGGCGTAGATCGCAAGCCGCAGCAGGGGCCGCTTCCCTTTGTCGTTGATCACCGCCATCAGTAACACAATGCCGGTGGCCAGCAGTGATGCCGCCACGGCAAGGCCAAGGCTGTTCGCCAGNGCCGGNGCCAGCGTGTCGATCCGCCCCCAGGCGCGCAGGCTGTAGGCTGTNGGCAAGGCGGCAGGGAAAAACCAGCTTGCCGTGACCGACCAGATTGCCGCCGCGGCCAGACCGGCGACGGCGGCAACCGGCGGCACAAGGCCGGCCAGCGCGACCGGGAACATCACCACACCTGCCTGCCTGATACGCCGGCCCCGGCGTCTTGCCATCGACAGCACTGCCCCGGNCAGCAGTTCACCGGCGCGCCAGACCAGCAGCGCCAGCAGGGTCACCCCGATCTGCAGGCAGGCGAGAAAGGCGGCGGGCAGCCGGCGCGCAAGCTCCGCATGCTCGAACCCCTCGACCGCGAGGATGGCGAGCGGGGGCGGCAGGGANGGGCCGAGGAGACGCGGCATNTCGATGACCGACAGCGCGAAGATCATCACTGCGGCGAGCGGAAGCCGGATACGCCTGTAGACGAGCGGCAGCACCAGATAGATCCATGTTGCGGCGCGTCCGTAGCCAAGGCTGCGGCCGGTATCGATCAGCCGCCGTGCCGGCAGGGCCGACAGCGCGGCAAGGCTGACGAGAAGCAGGAACGGGATCTCCTTGGCGAGCAGCGCAAAGACGAGTGCCCCGCCATGGGGGTCGGGCACCAGGGCGAATGCCGGCGGCCTGTCGAAGCCTGTCAGCCATGGNGAAATCAGCCGCANNAACCAGCCGGACGGCGCCAGAAGAAACAGGATGCCGATGGCAANCGCGCTTGGNGGGACGGCGATGATCGGGCCGCAGGCCCGTCCGATCCAGCGGCCGGCGCGGGTGCCGGGGAATGTCGCCAGTACGGCGAAACTCGNGGCCAGCGCCAGCGCCGTCGTTGCCAGCGCTATGCCAAGGGTCAGGGTGATGGCGGTTGCAAGGCCGGGCGTGGCAAGCGCATCGCGCATCGGCTGCCATGACAGCCCGGTGCCGCCAAGCGCCGGAAAGAATCCGACGGCGGGAAGGATCACGCCAATGCAGCTCGCCGCCAGCGGCAGGACGAGAAGCCCGAGAAGCGCGGCCTCGGCGACATGGTGCCAGCTGCCCGTGCGCATGCCGGGTTTAGCTGCCGCTGCCGTAACGCTGACGCCATCCGGCTTCGATGGCGGCCATCCATGACGGATGCGGTTCGGCGAGCGTATTGCCCAGCTCGGCCTCGGACAGGGTGGCGACGCCGCGTGGCANCGCATCGAAGGCGGCGCGGGTTTTGGCATCAAGCCGGTGCATCGCCAGCACGGTCGGGTCGCCCCAGCGCTCGGGGTCGGCCTTGCGAAGCTGTGCTTCGGGCGACAGCATGAAATCCGCCAGCACCCGCGCGCCCTCCGGCGCATTGGCGTTCATCGGGATGGCGAGGAAATGCACGTTCGCCAGTGTGCCGCCATCATGGATATAGGTGCGAACGCTGTCCGGCAGCTCGCCGCGGGCGATCGCCGCCGAGGCATCCGACGGGTTGAAGGCGATGGCGATATCCAACTCGCCGTCGCCCAGAAGCTGGCGCTGCGTCGGATAGTTNAACGGATAGGCCTTGCCGCCGCGCCACAGGTTCGGCGTCGCCGCGTCGAGCCAGTCCCAGAGNNNCGCCGTCACCGCATCGAAGTCGCTGTCCTCGGCCGGCTGGTAGAGCGGCGCGGTATCCTCGACCGTTTCCAGCAGGATCTGTTTCAGGAAGGACAGGCCGACAAAGTCCGGCGGCTGCGGATAGGTAAAGCGGCCCGGGTTGGCGCGGATGAATTCGGCCAGCGCATCGGCATTCTTCGGCGGTGTGGCAAGGCGCGCGCTGTCATGGACAAAGACAAGCTGGGCCCGGCCCCAGGGAGATTCGCGGCCATCGGTCGGCTCGGCAAAATCAAGCCTGATCGCCGGCAGCGCTGCGGCATCGGTATATCGCCATGACGGCAGGCTTTCGGCCCATGCCTCTGCCTGCAGCAGGCCGTTCCGTTTCATCGCCGCGAAATTCTCGCCATTCACCCACAGCAGGTCGACCGACCCGCCGCTGTCCCGTCCGGCCGTCTTTTCAGCCAGTATCCGGCTGACAGCCGCCGCCGTGTCGGCAAGTTTCACATGCACGACGGTGATGCCGTGTCTCGACTTCAGCTCGTCGCCGGCCCATTCGATATAGTCGTTGATCTTGTCGTCGCCGCCCCAGGCGTTGAAATAGACCGTCTGGCCGCGCGCGGCCTCTACAGTGGCATTGAAATCTGCCACTTGTGCCTGTGCCGTGAAAGACAGGAAGATGAAGAGCATAAACAGCTTGGCAGCTGTTAACGAGAAGATATGTGCCATAATAGCTAGGCTGTTTACATGATTCTGCGCGTCCCCTGGCACTGTCCAATTGCCACAGGCTATTGTCTCGCGAATTCGTGATTGGAGGGCGAAGGTGCTGCAGCTTGAAGACATCACCGCAGGGTATGGCGATGCGCCGNTGTTCAGCNGATTGTCGCTGTCGGTTGCNCGCGGGGAAATGCGGCTTATCCAGGGGGCGAGCGGCTGCGGCAAGTCAACGCTTCTCGGGATCATCTGCGGCACGGCGGATGCGNCGCTAACCTGGTCGGGGGATGTTAGGCTAAATGACCAGTCGCTCAGCACTTTGCCAGCCGAGGATCGCCGCGTCGGGCTGATCTTTCAGGACGCGCTGCTTTTCCCGCATATGACGGTCGGCGACAATCTAGCCTTTGGCCTTGCCGCGCGGTATCGCCGCGACCGGGAAACAGCTGTCGCCGACGCGCTCGGCGTCGCCGGTCTCGAGGGGTTTGGCGAGCGTGATCCGGCGACCTTGTCCGGTGGGCAGGCGGCGCGTGTCGCGCTGATGCGTTCATTGCTGGCCGAACCCGATGCGCTGCTGATGGACGAGGCGTTTTCGGCGCTCGACCCCGAACGCCGGCAGGTTTTCGGCGGCTTTGTGCGCGAGCAGGTTCGCCTTCGCAACATACCCGCGCTTCTGGTCAGCCATGATGCAGGCGATGCGACCTTCGCCGATGGCACGCCGGTCAGGCTGGCCTAGCGCCGGTCAGGTTCGTGGGACCTTTGCAATCTTTTCCAGAATGTCGACGCCCTGCATCTTCCAGAAATGCAGAAGGTCGATGAATATCCAGTTCTCGGCNAGCTTGTCACCTTCACGCCGATAGAGATCAATTACNCTGAAATCCCCGGGCTGACCCGTGGCCGGTCTGCCCATGAAATCACCGGTCAGAGTTGCTGTGAAATTTGGCCAGCCAAAAAANCCGCCATAATGTCCTTCCGCCATNCGGCAGATATGACCTGTCTGTGATCGGTTGGAAAAGGCGGCGCGGAATGGACCAGCATGCTGTTTTGCATAGCGCTCGATGGTGAAGGTTGATCCAATTCCGGCCGGTCCCCACCAAAGCATGTTTTCATGCCAGCTGCGCCGCAATTCGTCCTCTAGTGCCATGCCACTGTTCCACTGTCCCAGATCACTAATCATTGCGTTGATTGCAGCGAGTGTCCTGTTGCCTGCTTCAGGTGGTTGCGCCTCAAACAGCAAGCCGTCATGCGTCATCGGTCCGGGCTGTANCAGATGTTCTCCCGTTTGTGGCGGGAAGGGTGACAGGCCAGCCTGCATCATCAGATGCGGGATATCGAAATACATCGCGGTATCCGTTATGATGCCATTCTCAACGCGATGGAAATCAGCGTAGCGCAGCATGACTATCTTGCCGGTCGGCTGGATACCAAGCCATGGCGCATCAAACAGCCCCATGAGGTGTCCCATGGATGTTACCCACCTGCCACCATGTGATTTGATCGAATTGCTGCCAGCAATAAAGATATCCATGCGGCGCTGCAGAGATGTCAGCGACTGGTGTAGCGGGTCCCAGAAATCGCGGGCGAGGCTGGCNGCCCCNACAATAACATCGAAAGGGTGAAAACCCCGCCAGATATGATCCTCAGAAACAGTGGCGCGCAGCACTGGTTCAGTCGCGCCAGCAGGTGCTGAATCCAGCGCTTTGTAATATGCAAGTACAACTTTTTTTTCTTTCTGATAATCAGTCATTTAAAACACAATCTGCCTTCTACAATTCAAACCTTCCAAAGAGCTTGCATGCGTATGCAAATTCAACTTGCCAATTGGTTTTTCACCTGTCTAGAATTTTAGCCTTCCATCGCCAATGATGAAATTCGGTGGCGGGCCAAAACGGCGCGAAGCCGATTAACGAGCACTCAATTTCAGGGAGTACACGCAATGTATATGAGAACACTGATAGCGGTCAGTGCCATGGCTGTGATTTCAACAACAGCCCATGCTGGTTGCGGAATTTACGGGACAGTGAAGCTTTTGGCTAACGATTTCCCAGCCACACAAGCAATGTCTGCCGCTGTAAGGAAATGTGATGGTGGCAGTGCCGACATTTCTGTCAACCTAAACAAAGATCATAAGGATCTGATCGTTCCAGCATTCACGGCTAACCCGCCCGAATTCACAGTGTCGCACGTCACAAATAGTACTTTAGTGTCCGTGATGAATGACGGGCTAGCTATGCCACTTGATGATTTGGTTGCCGCTCATGGTGGCAGTATCCAAGATATGCAGAAAGTCACCATTGACGGCAAAGTTATGGCGATCGCCTTTATGGCGAATGCGCAGCATCTTTTCTATCGGAAGGATGTCTTGGGCGCTGCAGGTGTTGGCGTGCCGACCACCTATGAAGAGGTTCTGTCTGCTGCAAAAGCGATCAAGGATAAAGGTATTATGGAATACCCATTAGGCGGCACATACAAAGCCGGCTGGAACCTTGGTGAGGAATTCGTCAACATGTATCTCGGGCATGGCGGCGCATTTTTTAAGGCAGGTACTGCCGAAGCGTCGGTAAACAATGCCAAAGGTGTTGCGACACTTAACATGATGAAGGCGCTAACAGGCTATATGAACCCAGATTTCCTGACCCATGACTCAAATGCCATTCAGGCTGAGTGGGAAGCTGGCAACATAGCGATGACCAACCTTTGGGGATCACGTGCTGGCGCCGTCACTGATGGTGAGGGTTCCACTTCTGAAATTGAAAGCAACACAATGTTCGCCGCAGCACCATCGGTTGCCGGTGGGTCAACGCCATCTACCACGATGTGGTGGGATGGCTTTGCGATCGCAAAGAATGCGTCAGCTGCTGATGCTGAAGCAAGTTTCATCGCGATGATGAAAGGCACTTCTTCTGAAATGGCCGCTGCCAATTCAAATGATGCAAATTGGTTGATTGCTGGCGTTGAACCAAGGGCTTCTGGTGTTGGCGTGGTCGCATCGGCAGCTGGAGGCGCATCACCATATCCGATGCTTCCGTGGATGGGCACGTTGCATGGCGCGCTTGGCGCAGAAATTGCCGATTTCCTGCAGGGCAAAGAAAGTGCCGAGCAGACATTGGCTGATGTGGAAGCTGCCTACACTGCAGCTGCCAAGGAAAAGGGTTTTCTCTAGGCCCTAAAAACTCAAGCAGGGAGCGCATGGCGTTCCCTGCTAATTTTTATTTTATCAACGCGAGACAGGCGACATGCCGCACCGCACTTTTTTGACCTTTATCTGGCCGTCTGCGCTGGCGATGCTTTTGTTTATCGCACTACCTGTGCTTTCGGTGGGCATTCAGTCCCTGCATATCGAGCATGAACAGATAGTGCAGACCGTTAAAAATTGCGGACCTTTTGGGTGCAAAGAAGTCGATATCGTTGACGCCGAAGCCACGGCACTTTTACAAAAGGAACAGCCACTTGGCCGCTTCAATGGCCTTGGCACATATGCCAACCGCAATCACCTTGCCGTTGAAGAGATTTCTGCGGCATGGCAGGCAGGTGGCGGGGTTGGCAGTTTTGTCGATANGCTGTTGAATCTGCCCTTTTACAAAGCGCTTGCTTTCACACTTACCTACACATTTGTGGTTACGCCATTAGTTCTTTTGCTTGGCTTTTTTATTGCTTTGGCGGTTAACCGGCTGCCCGGCCTGATGAAAGGGCCAACCATCTTTGTATCGCTGCTTCCGATGATTGTTACACCGCTAATTGGATCGCTGATCCTGTTCTGGATGATTGACGCNAAAGGAGTAATCGGCGGGTCGCTACAGCTGATTTTTGATAATCCCGACCTGTCACTGAAAGCTTCGCCAACGCTTACTTGGGTAACGCTCATTGTTTATGGGGTTTGGCATTCGGCACCTTTTGCGTTTGTAGTTTTCTATGCCGGGCTACAGACTGTTCCCAAGGATACGCTGGAAAGTGCCATGATCGACGGAGCCACACGGTGGCAGCGGGTACGGCATGTGATTTTGCCGCACCTAGCACCGCTGTTAGTTTTTATCGCACTCATCCAGCTGATGGATAATTTCCGCGTTTTTGAGCCGATTGTCGGTTTCAACGCCGAAGCCAATGCCACCTCACTATCCTGGATCATCTACAATGACCTGCGTGGCAGCGACGGCACCATGCTGTTCAGCTCTGCAGCTGCAACATCGATGCTGACGATCATTGGTGTTTGCATTCTTCTAGCTCCTGTGGTGATGCGCACTTGGCGCGACAACCGCCAAAGAGCTTAGGGGAGGCATATCAAGTGACACGATCACCTCTATGGCTATCCGGCCTCAGCATTGGCTTTCTAGTGCTGTGGCTGGCTGTTGCGGCGGTACCGTTTCTTTGGACCCTTTGGGGCAGTTTTAAGGTTGAGGCCGATTTTTTCTCGAAACAAGACTGGCGTTTTGCGCTTCAAGGTATCCGTACCATTGCTGAAACAGGTGCCGCCTTTACTGGCGCCGGCTATGAGGGTGCTTGGGTGAAGGAGGAATTCTGGCGAGCGACAATCAACACTGCCATCATCACCTTTTCGGTGGTGGCTATCTCGCTGACCCTTGGCACCCTGGGCGGCTATGCGCTGGCGCGTTCAGGGTTCCGTTATGCGTTCTGGATCCTAATCATTGCGCTGGTCTTTCGCGCAATGCCGCATATCACGCTTGTTTCCGGTTATTTGCTTCCCTTTTTCCAGATGAATATNTGGGGNCATCTTTCCACCACCATCATTGTGATGGTNGCGATCAACCAGCCTTTCACACTGTGGATGCTGCACAGCTTCTTCCTGAATATTCCAAAGGATCTGGATGAAAGCGCGATGGTCGATGGCTGTACACGCTTTCAGGCCTTTCGCCATGTGATTATTCCGGTCATGTGGCCAGGGGTGATCACCACCGGTCTGTTCAGCTTTTTGCTGGCCTATAATGACTTTGCGCTGACGGCGCTGCTTTTAACCGAGGAAAACCAGACGATGGTGCCAAAAATCTCTGGATTCCTTGGTAACGCGCAAGAACAGGGCAATGTGATGTATGCGGTGTCGGCAGTGGTATCGGCGACAGCGCCTTTGTTCGTGCTGGTATTGTTCTTCCAGCGTCAGATCGTCAGCGGGCTGACTGCCGGCGCAGTCAAAGGATAGGGGCGCAATATGGCGCAGATAAAACTCAAAAACCTAACGAAACGGTGGGGCGATTTTGTTGCTGTTGAGAATTTCGACCTCGATATCCCGGACGAGGAGTTCCTCGTGCTGCTCGGGCCTTCGGGTTGCGGCAAAACCACAACCATGCGAATGATTGCTGGTCTTGAGGAGATCACCAGCGGTGATGTCGAGATCGACGGCAANGTGGTGAACAACCTCGAGCCGAAGGACCGGGATATCGCCATGGTGTTCCAGTCATATGGCCTGTACCCAAACATGAATGTCTACGAGAACATCCGCTTTCCGCTGAAAGTGCGGAANGTCGATCNGGCGACNCATGACGAGCGTGTGCGCCGCGCCGCCGCGATGGTCGAGCTGGATGATTTCCTGCACCGGCGCCCGGCAGCNCTGTCCGGCGGCCAGCGTCAGCGNGTGGCGCTGGCGCGTGCCATCGTGCGCGAGCCGAATGTCTTCCTGATGGACGAGCCGCTGTCGAACCTCGATGCCAAGCTGCGTGTCTCGACNCGCGCCCAGATCAAGCATCTCCATCACGAGCTCAAGGTCACCACCATCTATGTGACCCACGACCAGATCGAGGCGATGACGCTCGCCGACCGGGTCGTGGTGATGAACCAGGGCATCGTCCAGCAGGTNGGAAGCCCGACCGAAATCTATGACCGTCCCGCCAACGCCTTTGTTGCCGGCTTCATCGGCAGCCCGGCAATGAACCTTGTCGACGGCAGCATCAAGGGCGGCACCTTCACGGCCGAGAACATCACCGTCAAAGGTCTCACCGCGGCGGATGGTCCGGTCACGCTCGGCTTCCGGGCGGAGGATGCCTCGATCGCCGCCAAGGGCGAGATCAGCGC
>FUFK010019708.1_pt1 | contig 11958 bp, 15 predicted proteins | sample 1021851 | NCBI WGS metagenome assembly FUFK01 (sample SAMEA51879418, study PRJEB19060) | metagenome
GACAAACTTTTGCATTTGTGCTTGGTTACGTTTAACAACAGCAACAAACTCTTCGTTTGATATAGAACCTTCTCTTAATTTACGTGCCGCTTCACCTACCTCAGGCATAGTTGCTACTAGTCCTTTAGAGTAATCACTTAACGGAGCACCACCAGTTGCTATAAGTTCTGTAAGTCCTTCTTTGAATTCTGGACCAACATTACCCATCATTGCCAATGAATTATCAACTGTTTTTCTAGTAGCGTCATCCATTGTTGCAAATAATGATTGTAATCTTTTATCAGTAGCTTGTTCTCTTAATGCCGCGGCCGCTTCTTTTCTTGACATACCTGTAACTTTAGCAAGTTGATCAAGTTGCATAATATAATCTTTTGTACCTTGAGCCAATGCTCTATCGTCCATCTGTTTGAAACGTCCTGATATTCTTTGAATTTCTAAATAATCATTTGTAAAGGTACCAACTTCATCTAAGCTAACACCTAATCTGTTTAGCTCACCAATTGATCCTTTTAATTCTCTTTGTAATCCTGCAAATCTTCTAGCACCTTCAGTTGCTCCACCAAACATCATTGACAGATTGTTTGAACCTTCTGCTATTGCACCTGCAAATTGTTCTAATGATAAACCTGTTTCAGTTGCCATTTGCATTGTGGTAAACATAGATCCGCCAAAGTCAATACCAGTGTTAGATAATTGTCTGAATACATCTATTTGTCCCTGCACCATTCCAACAAGTGTTTCTATTGCACCTCCTAGTAATCCTCCAACTAGTGGTATAGTTGATGCTAGTCCTGATAAATGTTTTGAAAAATCTGTTAATCTATTTCCGCCTACTACAAGTTCTTTACCTAAATTGGCCGCTGTGTTGGCTACATTACCAATGGCTCCAATAGCCATTCCCATGACGCCTTTGGCCGCTGATGCTACTAATTTTAAGCCTTTACCTGCCGTCTGTGCGGCCTTGCCCATAGCTGTAGTTGATTTAGTTGTCTTGCCTTGTGCGGCATTGGCCGCTTTTTGTCCAATAGTTCCTTGTTTTTGGGCTTTTTGGTATTCAGCACTCGCACCGGCACCCGCACCTGTTCCAGACCCGCCAAGAGCCTTTAATAGTTGCTGTAATGTGGCTTCTGAGGCGGCGTTTGATGTAACGCCATCCATTCCTCCGCCTTGATAAGTGACTTGAACCATATATTATATACCCAGTTAACTCCGTACCATAAATATCAATGTATGAATACTTTATTATTTAGCCGGAGAAAATCATGCCAGATATAAAACAATCGGGACCAAACCCGTTACAGAAATATTTTAGACAACCTAAAATATACCTGTCTTTGCCGAGTAAAGGTCACTGGTATCCAGAGGGAGCCATAGAAATGACTGAAAATGGCGAACTTCCTGTGTATGCTATGACGGCCAAAGACGAACTTGCTTTCAAAACTCCAGATGCACTATTAAATGGGCAGTCTGTTGTAGACGTAGTTAAAAGCTGTGTACCTAACATTAAAGATCCTTGGTTGATGCCAAGTATTGATGTTGACGCAATTTTAATTGCTATCAGAATTGCTACATATGGTGAGAAGATGGAAATTGAAACAAGAGTGCCGACAGCGGCAACAATGCGTAAATTTGATTTAGACTTGAGAATGTTATTAGACAAGTATCAAGGAATTGAATACGACAACCTAGTTGAGATCAATGGAATGAAAATTACATTGAGACCACAGAACTATAGAGAGTTTACTAGAACAGCTATTAAAACTTTTGAAGAACAAAGAATTGCTGAAACAGTAAGTAACTCAGAGTTAAGTGATGGTGAAAAACTTGATAGGTTTTCTGAATCATTCAACAAACTAACACAGGTTACTATTGATATGGTTGTACATGGTATTGTACAGATACAGGTAGATGACCAAGTTGTTGTAGATCAGGATCACATTATGGAATTCATTACTAAAGGTGATAAAGACTTTTATGCAGGTATAACTGCACACATGGAAGCTCAAAAGAAAAAATATGATGTTGAGCCTTTCAAAGTTGAAACGACTGCTGAAGAACAAGAAGCAGGTGCACCTAAGACTTTTGATGTTCCTATAACATTTGATCAATCAAATTTTTTCGGATAAGGATCTTAAGTAAGTCTCTCGAAGAGATCCTAAAATTAGTCGACGACCTAGAGAACGAGACGAAAAACTTCAAACTAGAACTAGCTAGACTTTGCTGGTATATGCGTGGAGGTGTGACTCTTGATGAAATGTATGCTGTAGGTCCTGAAGATAGAGAAGTTTTCGCTAAACTCGTTAAAGAAAATCTTGAAACTGCTAAAAAGACAAGTATGCCTTTCTTTTAGGCTGTTTGTTTTTGTGTAAGTTGTTGTTTGATTTGTTGTTGCATACCTGCATCACTAATTTGTTGTGCTAGTGTAGGTATGTCAATTTGCATTCCAGAACCAAGATCACTTCCGCCACCTTTTTGTGAAAGCTGACCTTTTACAACATCTTGTAATCCTGCATCACTTATTTGTTTAGCTAGTGTTGGAAGATCAACTTGCGTTGCTCCTGCTGTGGCTTTTGCACCTGCTTTAGGTTTTGCTGTTGCACCTGGTTTAGCTGGTGTTGTACCTGCAGGTCCACCTGTGCCTTGTCCTGGCATTCCTGTAACTTTAATTTTGCTACCACTACCACCTGCTGGTGCTGTTGCACTTGCGGCACCTTTTGCTATACCACTCTTAGGAGGTGCTACGCCATCTGCTGGTTTAGTACCAGGCATCTGTATAACTTTACCTGTCTTATCATCTTTACCATCTTTGTTTGCATCAACTCCTTTAGCTACTGCATCAGTGTCAGTTGGTGTTGCTCCCGGTTTAGCTGTTGCTCCACCTGGTGTTGGTGCTTTAGGATCTTCTTCACCTGCATCTGGTTTAGCTGTAGGTTTCAAAGGTACATTAGTGTTAGCTGAAACTGTACCAATTGATTCATCTGATAATCCTGCATCACTTAATATGTTTGCTATTGAACCCATGTCAGTTGGTTTGCCCATCTTGTTCCATGTCTTCATTAATTTTTCTTTTGTAATTTTGTTACCTAGCTGTTTACCTGCACCTTTGACTGCGGCTCCGGCTTTGCTAATACCACCTGCAACTTTTTCGCCTGCTTTGTCCATGCCCTTACCAACTGCTACTGCACCTTTTTGAGCAAGTGCTTTCATTTTGTCAAGCACTGGTCCTTCAACCATTGTGTCGTCTAGGTAGTCTGTGTATTCTTGAATAAGTCCTGTTGGATCTAGTGTTGCACCTGAAAAGTTATCAGTCATTCTATCACTGAGTTCTCTTTTTAGCTGTCTTAATTCTCTTGCTAATTTAGTGTTACCATCAGGATCAATTTTTCCACCAGTAACCGGATTAGTTGAGTTTTGAATTTCTTTTACTCTAGCTTGGATATCTGCATCAGACATTTTGTCAACTTCAGCTGTGTCTAAAACTTGATCAGCCGCAATCTCGGCATCCCTTGCCGCTTTGGCGGCATCTGCCGCATCAAATCTTCCCTGTGCACCTTCAACATTATCTTTTAACCAAGCATCAGTTTCTTTACTGAAAAATTTACTTGGACCGTCTCCAGGTTGTGAATCCATAAATTCGCTAAATGCTTTTGCTTCTTCTGGATTAAGATAGATGTTACCCTTGATGATGTTGCCTTTGAAGCTGACTCCTTGTATATCATCTGGATATGTTCCATTGATATCAACATTGTCAGCCATCTTTTCAATCATTTCATCTGTGAAATCGTATTTGGCAAATCTTCCTTTTTCAAGCATTCCTTTGATGTAATCTGTTTTGAATTCTTCAACACTAGGAAGTTCAGGTGTTTCACCTCCGCCGTCTGCGTCTACATCCGTTTCAATGGCTGTATCTACTTCTGCTCCGTCCATCGCTGAAGAAACAGTAACAGCATCGCCTTGATCAACACCAGGTATCATGTCAGCCGCTTCGGCATCACCCATCGCATCACCTAATGCACCAGCAAGTGCACCTATTGCCGCGCCTTTAACACCTTTAGCTACTGCTGTTGAAAGTTTATCACCCTTTAATGTGTTGTTTGCTAATCTTAAAAAGAAACCTATTGCCGCACCTGAAACAATACCACCACTTGCAAATGCAAGTACTGAAGTCATTGCTCCAATTACAAAAGCCGCCTTGGCCGGATTACCTTTTGCAAAGTCGGCATAGCCATCGACCATAGTCATGATCTTCTGGCCCATTGGATTGCCTTCTAATTTTTTTCTTAAATCTGCTTTTAGTTTTTCAAACTGTGCATCAAAGTTTTTTACTGGTCCGCTGTTTTGTGCGGCCTTAAGTAAATCATCAATTTGTTTTTGTAATTTTTTAGCTTGGTCACCTACCACTGCTCCTGCTTTACCAAGTGCAGTTTTATTATCACCACTGTCAATAGCAACTTTCTCTGCGTTACCAAAGATGCCATCAATTTGTTTAGCAGTTAGTTCAGCTTCAAATAAAGTGTTGATGCTTTCTACTAAAGGCCAAACTTCTCTTTCCCATTTGCCAACGTAGATACGTTGTGCTTCGTTAAGATCTTGCCAACCTTCTGCTAGTATTGTTTGTGATTTTAAATTATAGTTTGTAACTTCGCCTAACTTCACTGTTTTTCCTTACAATAATTTTGCTAGTTCTTGTCTCTGCTTGTCATTCAAACTGTCAATTGCTTTTTGTATGTTACCCGGAATAGCTTTACCGCCTGCCGCAGGTTGTCCTGCTTGACTAGTTCCACCTGCTGGTGCAGAGCCACCGCCAAATTTTTGTCCTAGTGTTTGTGGACTATCAGCATCTGTTCCTGCTTGTTGTTTTCCGAGATCACCTTTGAAAGTATCCTGTGCAGTTTTCTGTAAAATATCATCAACCTGTTTAGGAGTAATTTGTCCTTGCATTCCTTTTAGTCTTGTTGTAGAAAGACCTTGTTTCTGCATAAAGTCCTGTAATGAATTGATAGATGGTGCTTTAGGATTACCACCTGTTTGTCCCATATATTGACGATACTGTGTGAATATTTCTTTAGCACGTTGATTTGCGTCTAGCTTTCCAGTCATTCCAGCGGCGGTGCCTTTGGCACCCACGGCGCCAGCCACTTTTGCACCTACCTTACGTGCTATATTGCCTAACGCAGAACCACCAGGAGCTTCGCTAACAACGTTTTCGCTTGTTATTTGTGTTATTTTCATGGTTTAGTCTCCTGTTACTTTATATTTATACATAATTCGTCGAACACACCCCGTAAATACTCTTATGCCTCAGACGAGATATAATGTTTTTGAGATTGGCAACTCTGAACCTTTAACACAATGTAGTGATATGCTAGAAGCAGATATGGTTATACAACAATTAAAGGACGCAAATCCACATAAAGAATACAAAGTGGAACAAGTTGCTGTATACGATAGTGATGCTTTTCGTTACGGACGCGATCCGGAATTGCATTAGTAGATGAGCTAAAGCTCATCTTTGTTTTCGTTTACACTCAAACAATTTATTTGTATGTGATAATAATAAGTGCGTTAGCACTTTGCATCATGTAGATAGTTGAGCCATACTTCGCCCGTCTCCGGGCAAAGATTGGTTACATCATGTGAGATGAGATCACCATCTTAACAAAAAGGATTACATAATAATATGTACGGAAGCGGAAACCCGCCAACTCCCTACCCTAGCCTTCGCATAGTTTCGGAACATTAATATATCCTTGTTAAGCAAAATATATTAATGCTGTGGTTGTATCTGTTTCACAGAGCCACATCTTTTAAGCCTTTAGTTAGCTTACCCTTACAACTCGTAAGTTCCGGTCATACTTTGTGACCTCAATACGGGTCGAGCTACCCCGACCAAACAATGTTGTTATGTTATTTGCCTTTTAATGCTTCTCGTAGTACTTTGGATCCGCCGACTCTGACGTTGATAATACCATTGTAATATTCGTCCTTCTCTAGGACTCTTCTTTCAAACTGTTCTCTTGCCTCTAAGTAACTTGCTACGCCTCTGCTTGGACAATAGTATAATATCTCTCTTGTGAATTTGTCTTCGCCTATCTGGTTTACGTCTTCTTGTAGTTGATCTGAAGATCCCCAATAGTCTCTCCAGTCACTTTCTACTTTGCTTCTACGTTTGTTTATCCTGCCCTTCAAAGGCGGCCTAGTCTTTTTGAATTTTGCTAGTTTTTTTCCTACGTATTTGCGATCGTTGGTTGTATTTGTGATTAAGTAGACAAATGCTTCACAGTCTTCTGGTAGTTCTTCTACTATTTTACCCTGATATGTCCATTGCATAATGATACTTACTCAGTATCATCGCTAGGTGTCTCTTTTTTGGCTTTGTATTCTTCTATGATCTCAACTCTGCGTTCACTACATAGCCTACGTATTTCGCTTAACCATTTTCTAGCAGATCTTTTAGTACGTTCACTCTTGCGTACTTCCCAAGCCTCGTTGGCTTTGAAATATTCTAGATATGCTTTGGTTAATTTATCGTGTGTATCGTCTGTCATGCTAGTAATGTTACAATTTTTCCTGCAAGTCCTTTGAACCATTCTTCATCATGACCTCTAGTTGTTTCTGCGGCAGTACCAATTCTAATACCACTTGTTTCAACAAAAGATCTTGGATCATTTGGAACTCCGTTTTTATTTACTGTAATACCATTTTCTTCTAACAGATTTGCGGCATCTTTTCCTGACCATTTAGTATCGCTTAGATCTAATAACAGTATATGACTGTCAGTTCCGTCAGTTAATAATTTAAATCCGCTGTCTTTAAATACTTTTGCCATTGCTCTTGCATTAACAACAACCTTTTGTGAGTATTCTTTGAACTCGTCAGTGTTTGCTTCAATGAATGCCTGTGCTTTCGCGGCAATAATATTCATTAATGGTCCTCCCTGTGTGCCTGGAAAGATTGCACTATTGATCTTTTTAGTATAATCAGGATTGTTCCATAAAATTATTCCGCCTCTTGGACCTCTAAGAGTTTTATGTGTTGTGCTTGTTACAAAATCTGCGTAAGGTACAGGACTTGGATAGGCATTACCGGCAATAAGTCCAGAATAGTGTGCCATATCAACTAGTAAGTATGCTCCAACGGCATCTGCAATCTCTCTAAACATCTTAAAGTCTATTGTTCTTGGATATGCACTAGCACCTGCTATGATCATTTTAGGTTTTAGTTCTTTTGCCTGTGCCATAATGGCAGGATAGTCTAACCAACCTTTCTCATCAACACCATAATGATGTGCATTATAAACTTTTCCTGAAATATTAACTTTTGCACCATGACTTAGATGTCCTCCACTTGCAAGATCCATACCTAAGATTGTATCTCCTGGTTTTAGAAACGCAAGATATATTGCAGTATTGGCATTTGCACCACAATGTGGTTGTACGTTTGCAAATTCACAGCCATATAATTCTTTTAATTGATCTATTGCTAATTGTTCTATGCTATCCATGTGTTCACAACCATTGTAATACCTTGCACCCGGATAACCTTCTGCGTATTTGTTTGTAAATACCGAACCTGCCAAAGCCATTACATCATCTGATGCAAAGTTTTCACTTGCAATCAATTCTATTGTAGACAGTTGTCTGGCTTTCTCCCAATTTAAAATATCGTTTACTCTTTTATCCATTTTTTGCTACTCCTATCATACGTTCTACTAAACTGCCAAAGCCAACTTGTCTTTGCATNGTTAAAAGNTTTCTTATACCCANACCTTCNAAACTTTCTAATGTTAANTNTGCTATGTGCNCTTCTATGTTCACCNTCTAAAAGATCAACTANTATTTTTGCAGTACCTTTTGTNATCCAAGCATCTGCATCNTGTTTGTAAGACATNGTNCCGTCNTNGTTTANCTTGCANACTACCCATAAATTACTNGCACAACCTCTNATTTTNTTTTCATCTANTTTATCTTTGTCATCTAATGGCGGTACNTCTCTTGCTATGTCAATAAGATATTGTAATCTATCATGCCCCTCCAAAGGTGCCATTTCTTCGCCACGTGCTTTTATTTTTTCTAAAATCATACTACCAGCCAAGATCCATTCGCCAAGGTAACATTGTATAACCTAGTGGTGATAGAACGTAAGTTTCAGTACAGTAAAATATAAGTAACACAAATATGGTTTTGGCCCACCAAGGCCATTTTTTCACTCTATTCAATAAAGGTCCTAATACCCAGTCTAATAACATATAATAGGCTCCCCAAAAACGATCACTTATACTGTAAGGAGGTGTTTTTAATATGATTAATACAAATGCTATCCACCATACCCATATTGGATGTTCTTCACTGACACCATATCCAAACATGAAAGGTAAAATTAATGCTGTGAGATATAATCCTATATATTTTCTTAAATGTTCCATCATAAGTCTTTTGTAAAGCTAACATTAGATTTAAATGTTACCTTGTCTCCTTTATCAAATATCATATCAACAATACCATCACATAACATCCAATCCGCAGGCATGGCTCCATGTTCAAAAGTCCAATCTAATAACTTTTTTGCTCCTGGAGGAGTAAGCCTGTATGCTCTAGCACCTTCATACCAATTACCTGGAGCAATAGGTTTTGCTTTTTTAAAGCCTTCAAATTTGTATACATCGCAGTCTTTTATTTCTCCCATAGGCTTTTTAAAAATAACATCGTGTTCAAAAATGCATATAGGAGTTTGTGTTACAAAACATTTTTCCCATAAAAGATATTGACTAAGAAAACAACCTTGTGTACCTGGACGTTCTAACAAGCGTTGACATTTTTTATTAACTGATGATGAGCGTAAATTATAATCCTCCAACTGGACTAATGTACCATCAACTCCTTCGTAAAGTTGCAAGTTCCATCCTCGCATAGTTCCTGTTTCCATGGCTCTATTTGCCATACTAATGCTGTCTGAATATTTAGGAAGATATATTATATAACCTTGTGTCATTTTGTCCTTATATCTAAACTTCTTATCTCTCTAAATATTTTCTTTTGCCAATGGCCTGGTAACCAATGTAATTGTGCAGACTTGAATCTTTTATCTTCCTTCTTACTGCCTTTTCCTGTCATAAAAATATCTTCTTTTTTTAACCCCCAAGGTACCCATTTGTAAGGAATCTCTTGATAATACTTGTTTTTATTCTTCCATTCAGCCATGACTGCTTTTAAAACATCTTGATCTACATACCAATAAATTTCCTTTTCAAAAGCTTCTACCATTCTGGTACTAAAAAGGTCTCTAAACATTTGTCCATCCTGTCCTGTGCCTAAACAAATAGCACTTGCAATAAAAACAGCAGGATCTTTGGGCTTAGGCATAATTGCTACATGTTCCGTAATGTTTCTAAAATCAGTTCTATGAAATCCATTTTTTAGTACTGTATCACAATCAAGTTGTAGTATATATTGGTGCCTTGATTTAAATATTTGATTCAGTCTCATAAATCTAACACTAGCCAAATAAGTTTTTCTAGCAATAAAATCTAAATCGCCTGTTTTAAATATATGTACACCTTCTTTCATACGTTTTTTATTTTTACCTAACAACTTGTAAAAATCCATATTAGTTTCTTCATAAGAATATGTAAATTTAAATTTTTCAGATAGTTCATTTAGTACATTTTTGTTCATATTGCCTTCGTCAATTAAATGGCAATGTACGTGCATCCAACTTAATGTCCTATTAATGCTCTGTGCTAATGCATATCCGTGTCTATCAAAATAATCATAATCACAACTGAAAAATATAATATCTTCAACTTCACTTGGAGGCAATGTTCCTTGTAAATTTGGTAGTTTAAACATCGGGACTCATTCCTGGTCTGTATCCAAGGACTGCATTCTTTTCTCCTCTACCTAATTTTCTTATCATTCTATATCCTAATGGCATAAGAACATCGCGAATGCTGTCAATATTGTAACCATATCTTGTTGGATGATCTTTTCTTTCATATAATATAATTGGTTTACATCTTTCAATAGTATTCAACGCACCCTTGGCTACTAACGGTTCATAACCTTCTGCATCTATTTTAATAAAATCTACATTTTGTAAATTAAAACTATCTAAAGTTTTTATCTTATACTTTCCTTTTTTTGCTTTAGGATCGATATGGGTGCTAAAACTTTTATTAGTTGATTTAATATCAACTTCCTTTTCTTGGTCACCAATACCAACAGGATGTGTAGTTACGTTGTGACATTCTTTCCAATCTAAATTTTTCTGTAAACATGGAAATAAATTTGTGTTTACTTCAAATGCATGAACAAATTCAAATGACTGAGACAATCTAAAAGCAGTTATACCAACATGAGCTCCTATGTCTACTGCAATTCTTAATTTGGCACAATGAGAAATTGCTGTTTGTAATTCTAAATTTTGATATTCTTCTATCTGTCCCATGCCTTGTTTTTTAGCACTTTTAAGACAAATATCTCCTTTTACAGTTTGCCAACCGTCTAGTTCTTGATACATGGTTCTACCTGATATTCAAATGTACAACGCCATGCTGTACCACTTTGATAATCACTTCGGTCAAATTGACTCCAAGCAATGTGCTCTAGCATTTCGTCTCTGTTAAAATTTGTTTTATTTTGCCAATGTTGTACCGCACTTTGTCCTAGTATTTCAATCGGTTTACCTAAACACAAAGCCTCAACCGCGGCCATACTATGGTATGTAATAACTTTTTTTGCTTTTCTTATCATAGGAAGTATTTCATCCCACCTTTGCTTTCTTTTGCCTACTTTTTCTCTAACGATCAACGGCACGTCTAAGCCTTCATAGTATTTAATTGTTTTGTCTCTCCAGGCATGGTAATCCTGTCCCATGTATCTAAATATATTACTGTTATTATCAGCTGGCATAACCAATAGATTATATTCTCCATCAGGATTCCAATCACTCCATAAGTTATCATCTAGTTCAAGCAAATGTTTTCGGCTTTCATTTACAGGACGAACGTATGTATTTTGTAAAGAGTTATATGAAATACGATAATACTGAGGTCGTTTGTATCTATGGTTACCTATGTAACCATTGTCTATATGGAAAAAATTAATTGATGGATCTTTTTTAATTGCATCAAAGATCCAATCATCAAAAGGATGACTGAATGCAAGTAATCTATCTTTTTCAATCTCTTCAGGTTTGGTGATTGTTTTTACATCGCAGAAGGTATACAGATATCTAAAAAGTTGTCCGCGTAGTAGTTTACTATTTTCTGGTACCTGAAATTTATAGTGACGCATCTTCCATGCCTGCTACTCTTAACTTGACTACATTAGTGATTTGCCACTGTTTTTGATCAAGTCCTTTTAGCAAGCCGAGCCACTTGTTTCTTAGAAGTGCAAATTCATTTATTATTTTTTCATAATCAACTACATCTGCTTCGCCATCAACATATTTTTCAACGTCTCTGCTACTCAACGCTCTTTGATAATTTTCAAGATATTTTTTGAAAAATGAACTACGTAATCTACGTAGCTCAATATTGAGGTAATTTAATATAGCTTCTATTTCTTGTAATTGATGAAATCTGTGTTCAACAATACCTGGCATTTCTGCCGCGGCACGTTCCACATTGCCTTTAAGTTTTACTTCAGCTCTTGCAGATGAAAGTTCTGATTCAAAGTGCAGTATTGCTTCTGGAATCTTGTTTACGTCTCTAGCTACTTCAGAGTACCAACCCATTAATCATCCCATTCGTCATCAATGTCTTCACCATCATCATCTATGTCTAAATAATATCCGATGGCCGCATCAAGTATATCACAACTACCCATTGCATCTCTAAATTCTGTATCATCTGTGCCGTAATCAGCACAGACTTCTACAAATTTTTCAGCTACAATTTCTGTGTGTTTCTTGTCTAAGCTGTCTTTAAAAGTATTCCAAATATCAACTATTTGACTG
>FUFK010047931.1_pt1 | contig 11957 bp, 13 predicted proteins | sample 1021851 | NCBI WGS metagenome assembly FUFK01 (sample SAMEA51879418, study PRJEB19060) | metagenome
TCGTGTAGCTCCCGCCTCGAGAGATCGCGAGAACCGTGTCCTTTTGCATGGGCACGCCAGTGGCGCCGCAGTACGCGCAGCCATCCCAGGCCTCCTGCAAGGCAGCCCACTGCTCGTCAGTGAGGTCGTGGTCGCGCTTGGCCATGCGATTCTTGCGACGCTTGGCATAGCGGGCAGCACGGGTGCGAGACGCCATCGTCCAAGGTTCGCAGGTCCNCCGGCNNNNGCGGTGAACCGTCGGNNCCGAACCNCGGGTATCGGCGCGGTGTGCCGGNGCTCGNGAGGCACGCTGGCTGAATCCGGGCACGCTCGCAGTCCCGTANTACTCACGTGNCCGAGATCTCTNACCCTCGTTCCGTCNTGATCGCCGGTGGTTCTGGCGGGCTGGGCGCTGCGATCGCCGCCGAGCTTGCTGCTCGAGGTGACGTCTTGACCCTTGTCGCCCGGAACGCCGACCGGCTCGGCGCCGTGCCGGTCGCCGCGAAGCGTCTTGCCCTCGACCTTCGGGATCCCCGCAACGCTGACATCGCCGTCGAGGCCGCCGTCGATCACGGCGGGGGACTCGANGTGGTCGTGAATGCCGTCGGTGTCGTGGCGTTTGGCAATGTCGTTGACCTGTCGCTCGACACGATGGAAGAGCTGTTCCTCACCAACACGTTCGTCCCGATCGCTCTCGCCAAGGCTGCCCTCACACACCTCCGACCGGGTGGCGTGATCGTCAATATCTCCGGTGTGATCGCCGAGCAGAACCTGCCCGGCATGGCTGCCTACGGCGCGTCGAAGGCAGCAGTGGCCTCATTCGACGAAGCCCTCGCCCGCGAGGCGAGACGAGCCAAGGTGCGGGTGATCGACGCTCGGCCCCCGCACACCGAGACCGGGCTCGCCGGTCGTGCGATCGAGGGTCAGGCGCCGAGGATGCCCGAAGGGTTGTCGCCGGAAATGGTCGCCAAGGTGATCGCCGAGGCGATCGATGGTGACGTGGCTGANCTGCCCAGTCGTGCCTTCGGCTGATCCATGCCGGAAGGACACGTTCTTCATCGGGCTGCTCGACTGCAGGGACGGCGCTTCCGCGGCAAGCCNGTGCGGACCTCGTCACCGCAGGGACGCTTCGCCGACGGTGCTGCGACCCTGAACGGCCAGACCATCACCGGCATCGACGCGCTCGGAAAGCATCTCTTCTACCGGTTCGACGAGGGCGACATCCTGCACGTGCATCTCGGATTGTTCGGCAAATTTCGGGTTCGGTCGCTGCCGGCACCGGAGCCGTCGCCCAACGCTCGGCTCGTCATGGAGACCGAGACCGATCATCTGCACCTCGCCGGTCCGACTGCGTGCGAACTCATCACCCCAGAGGAAGAGGACGATCTCCGCGCTCGACTCGGTCCGGATCCGATCCTCGATCCCACCGATGGAGCCGACGAACTCGGGCGCCGCCTCAGCCGCCGCTCCATCTCGATCGGGGCTGCCCTGCTCGACCAAAAGGTGGTCGCTGGGATCGGCAACGTGTACCGGTCCGAGCTGTTGTTCCTTGCCGGGATCCATCCGTTGACCGTCGCCAAGTCCCTTGAGTCCTGGGCCATGGACGACATCTGGCGTCGGTCGGTGGTCGCACTGAAGGACGGCGAGAAGATGGGCAGGATCGTGACCGTCCTGCCCGACGAGATGGGCGTCGAATCGCCCCGCGAGCTCAAACGCGGNGACCGGCTCTACGTCTACAAGCGCACNGGCGCGCCGTGTCGTCGTTGNGCCGAGCCGATCGAAACGGCGAATGCCGACGGGCGCAATGTCTGGTGGTGCCCGGTCTGCCAGCCCGAGACCATGGACCTCGTCGAGCGCTAGTTCGCCTCGCCACCCCTCGGGTGCCGGTGCGGCGGCGGTACGGTTCGGGCCGTGAGCGACGAGCCCGATCTCACCCCACAGAACGGCCTGGAGCGCATGTTCCGTCGCGCCGGAGCGGAGCCGACTCCCGAGCGTCTGCTTCGCGATGCGGGTTTGTGCGCACTGTTCACCGTCGCCGGATTCGCGATCGGTGCGGGCGGGGAGTGGTGGGGCTGGGCGGGAGCCGCCATGTTCGCCCTCGCCGGCATCGTCGTTTTTCTGCAGTGGCGGCGCGTTCGCGACTGACGCCCGCCGCCGGGCTGCTCATCGACAGGGGCGGCCCATCACAAGTGCGCACATCGGACAGCACGGGAGCTTCCCGGCGTCGGGGCGGGGCGTGATCCGGAGTCCGCACAGCGTCGTGAACGAACCATCGGATCCCTGCGGGTGTTCGTCGCCGACGCGTGCGTGGTGGTGCACCCGATCGTTCGCGTCGTCGTCGAGGTGCGTGTCGCCGTCGAGTCCGAGGTCGGTGTCGCTCATGCTCGCCGGATCCTGATCGGGCCCTTGGCGGACGATGGGTCGACGGCCGCCCCCTGTTGCGTGACCACGACGTCGCCGGAGGCGACGAGTCGCCGAGCTGCGGACCGGGCGGGTTCCATCAGCGATCGCCAGTCGTCGGGCTCGACGACCTTGGCTGCTTCGCTCGGACAGATCGTGGCCCCGCCCGACCGCTGAGAGAGCAGGCGGAGAATGGCGGTTTCGAGGTCGTGGTCGACCGGTTTCAGCTTGCGGCTGCGGCAGGCGTTCGAGCAGTAGCGGACGTCGGCCCAGTTCTTCGCCCATGCCTTGCGCCAGGTCATTGTCCGTCCGCAGGAGGCGCAGATCTTGACGTCGCCGGGACCTCCACTCATCGCCGGTCGACCTTCTTGCGCCAGGCGCTGAACGACCGCACCGAACCCGGCCGCGGCTGGCGAAGCCATGGCCACGGGTGAACTTCGACGGGGCGGATCACTGATGCTCGATCAGCGAAGCCGGGCACGGGGGCATGGGTGACGGCGAGGCTGCGCCCGGCGAGTTCGTCGACCGGGTCGCCGAGCCGGAGCTCCAGATCGTGACCCTCGGCGAGTTCAGCGAGCGTCTCGGTGAGAAACACCAGTCGCTTGCTATCGAGGCGCAGCCGGGCGAGCAGCGGATCGTCGAAGACGAAAACCGCCGGCAGGTCCGGATTGAGCGAGAGGGCAGGGTCGGCCGTGCCCAACGACTCTGCCGTCAGCCAGACGGTGTCGGGTGCTGCGTGGGTGACGATCTCGTCCGGTCCGGTGAGGTCGACTTCTGCAGGCCAGTCGACCGAGACGAACGACGGCTCGTCGGGCCAGTCGTCGATCGGGCAGGCGTCACGGTGCGGGCAGCGCTTGCACAACCCCGGCGCTCGCTTTTCGACCTGCCAGCGGCTGAAGCCGTAGGGCTTGTTCGAGCCGACGCCGGTCGTCCACTGCCAGCCGAGTCGGTTGGCCGCCCGAGAGCCGTCGAGCAGATGGCGAAAGAAACGGTCTTCGCCCCGACGCCAGTCCTGACCGTGGCGCACGGTCCAGTCGCCTGCGAGCCACATGCGGGTCTGGTTGACGAGCCAGCCGTCCTGCTCGAGCTCGCCGACCACGGCGTTCAGGCACGGCAACATGCGATCCCACCCGTCGCCAGGCCGGACGTCGGTCGGAGCGTTGCGGACTGGATCGGCGGTGGCTCGCCCCAGGCGGGCGTACCAATGGCGGCTGTACTCCTGCCACAGCAACTCGTCGCGAAACTTCTCCACATCGCGGTTGGGTCCGCCGCCGACGGCCCTCCAGACCTCGGATAGCGGCAGCAGCCCATGGCGGATGTAGGGCGAAAGGCGGGAGGCNCCCCGGCGCTCGATCGGCGCGACNTCGTTTCGGGTTGCGGCGTACCCNCGAACNTCGAANGCAGCGAGGGCCGCATCAGCGGACCGTTGACCACCACGAAAAGCGGGAGAGCCGATCGCCGGACCGTCGAAGAGGTGGCCGAGATGGTCGTCGACCCAGGTCTCGATCGCATCGCGCGTCGGGGAGGGGAGGGGGAGTGTCGCCACCTGATCACAGTGGCAGCGCAGTGTGGCCTGTGCCCACTGCGGCGGCTGGAACGGTCGACGGACTGCGCCGTCTCCGAATCAGTTTTGTTGGGTCGCGCGTTCGATCGCGTCGCAGACCTGCAGGACGTGAGCGTCGTTGCCGAGCGGCCCGTTGACGAGCAGGCCGAGCGGGAACCCGTCGCCATCGGTGCCGAATGGCACGGTCGCCGACGGGTGACCGGTGACGTCCCACAGAACGAGGTTGCCGACCCGTTCGAACGGGTCGGCGGCGAGACCCTCGGCGACGGTGCGGGTCCGGGTTCGGTTGGTTGGGCAGATCACGATGTCGAACGGTGCAAGCGCGTCGCTTACCTGCCGGGTCAGGAGTGCCTTGCGCTCGGCAGCGGCGGCGTACGTGTCGGCGTCGATGCGTGCATACCGCTCGTACCAGGTCCACAGCTCGGGACCGAACGCATCGTGTCCGGCGTTGCGGATCACCTCGCCGTATTCGTCGAAGAGGTCGGCGCCGAGTGGGGTGGCGATCTCCTCGTCGATGGCGCGGAGGTCAAGTTGGAGGTCGAGTTCGTGGATTTCGCATCCGAGCTCACTAATCCGCTCGGCGGCGATGTCCTCGACCTCGTGGGCGCGAATGTGACGCTCACTCATGGCGAGGCCGGTCCTTCGTTCGAGATGCGCTTCGTCTTGCCGTGAAAGACCGCAACGACGCCCTCGGGACCCGACACCACCACGCCGTACACGCCGGTTCGGCCCTGGTGGTGGGTCTCGGACGCCTCGGCGACCANCCGATCGCCGACCCGTGCNGGTGCGAGCCACTCGATNGAGGCGTTCGACGCCAGATTGGTTCCCCCTCGGGCATTGGACGCAAACGCCATCGCCGTATCGNCGAGCGCGAACACCACGNCGCCGTGACAGACATNGAGGCCATTGGCCATCGATTCGAGCACCGTCATCTCCACCGTGGCGCTCCCGGGGGTGACCGCGGACACGATCATGCCCATCGCATGCGCGTTGCGGTCCTCCGCGAACATTGCTGCAGCCGCCGCGTCAGCGATCTCCTGTGAGCCTCCCATGGTGCGGCAGATCCGAGGACGGATCGCCGTGTCCACGCATTTGTTGCTGTGCTTTGGTCAGCGCACGGGTTTGTTGCTGCGCTTTGGTCAGCGCACGCAGGTGCACTCGACCTTGTCGTCCATCGCCTGCCACTTGTAGGTCCTCGGCTCCGACGTCGCCTCACAACCGGTGCACCGCAACGCCCACTGGCTGCCGACGGCGATCAGTGCAACCGGATGCTCGCCAGTCGACAGGCGAGGCTTCTCCCGCACCTGCTTCGGCTTGGCGATTTCGGGAAGTTCCGGACTGATCATCTCGAGGTACGGCTGGGCCTCCGCCGTCCACTCCGTGATCTCCTCCGGGGCCAGATCCGGCGGCTCGAACGACCCGACCGTCTCGGGCTGTGTGAGCACCTCAGGCCCGGAGTAGTCGAGGAAGGTGGCCAAGTGATCGAACTCGCTCGGCTTGAAGATGCGAGACGACTCGGCGATCTCCTCGATCTCCTCCAAGAAGCCGTCACGATCCTCGGAGAACCGGGGATCCTCCAGCGTGTCGGCGGCAAAGATGATGACGAAACGCGCGCCGCTGCCGAGCGGCTTGCGGCGCAGGATCCGACCCATCCGCTGGATCATCTGGCGGCGGGTGCGGCTCGCCGAGACAACGAGCCCCAGGTTCGCGTTGGGAACGTCGACCCCCTCGTCGAGTACCCGAGGGGCCGCCACCGCATCGAGCGTGCCGTCGCGCAGCTGCTCGAGGATGGCGCTGCGGTCGCTGCGGCCGGTATTGCCCGTGATGATCTCGATATTGATGACCGGATCGAGACGGACGATCGCGTGGTTCGCGGCGCGGACCGTTTCGGTGAACAGCAGGGCGCCGTCGGCGGATCTGATCGCCTCGGCGAACTTGCCGAGGGCCTCGTACTTCGCCGAGCTGGTCGCCACGATCTCACGACGAGACGAGAACGCGTTGAGGTACTCGTTGGCGGCCCGGCCGTCGGGGCCGGCGTCGTTGGCGGCAAGGTGATGGACGGCAGCAAGGAAGTCGCCGAACGGCTCGTGGGGGATGCCCTTGATCTGCTTGAGCTGTCGACGGGCAGCGACGATACGGCCCTCGGTGGCGTCGTATTCGGTGCGTTCCTCACGGGTGAGCGGTACCGCCATGAAGCCGACGCGGGGCTGGGCGCACACACCGTCGGCGATCGCCGAGACGAAGTCGTAGCGGTAGCAGATCCCACCGAAGTACGGCAGCAGGATCGTCTCGACGGCGTCATCGGAACGTTCGAGCGTGGCGGTGAGACCGAGGCGCTCCTGGTATTCGGGCAGCAGACTCTTACGGAGGACCGAACCGCCGAAGCCGTGGCACTCGTCGGCGATGAGGATGCCACCGCGGTCCGAGGTCGGGAGTGGTACCCGGCTGGCGGCCGAGTGGCGGGTGGTGATGAGGACGTCGCAGTCGATCGGGCGGTCGCGGTAGCCGTCGCCCAGGCGTCCGATCTCGGCATCGGGCATCCACCGACCGAGGCGTTCAAACCACTGTTCCATGAGCACCCGCGACGGCACGATGACCAGCGCGAATAGGCCTCGATTCACGGCATCGTCGATCGCCGTGAGGGCGACGTCGGTCTTGCCCGACCCGGTGACCGCCTCGATCACCCCGCGGCGGCCACATCGGTGCCAGGCCATCAGGGCGTCGTGTTGCCAGCGATAGAGGTCGTGAGACAAGGCGTTCAGGCTACGACCCCGGCCCCCCGGAAACTCGCGATCGCGGCGGCGTCGTGACCCAGTTCGGCCAGGATTTGCTCGGTGTGCTCCCCGACGACCCCGATGAACGGGCGGAATTCGGGTTGGGTCGCCGAGAAGGTTCCCGGTGGCCCCGCCTGAAGCAAGGTCTCGCCGCTCGGGAGATCCCACTCGACGATGAGGTTGTTGTGGATCACCTGAGGATCGTCGAACACCTGCGCGCGGGTCAGCACCGGCCCGGCCGGCACGCTGTGCTCAGCGAGTGCCTCGACCGCCTGCGCGGTGGTCATCTGACCGAGCCCGGCCAGGATCGCGGCCTGCGCCTCGGTGGCAGCTTCACGGTTGCGGGTGAGGAGGCCCGGGTTGCAGAAGTTCTCGTCGGCGAGGAGATCGTCGCGCCCGAGCGCCCTCCACATCCCTTCGAACTGTGACTGGCTGGCGAGGAAATAGACGAGCTGACCGTCGAGCGTGTCGACGAGTTGGTAGAGGTCGCATGGGCGGTGGGTCACGATCTCGCCCTTGTGATGGGTGAGATCGGCCATGCCGTCAGGCCAGAACCAGGCGAGGGTGGCGTCGAGCATCGACAGTTCAATGTGTTGGCCCCCGGCCCCGCGTTCTCGGGCAAAGAGGGCAGCCGTGATNGTTTGGGCCACCGTGTGGGCGGTGGCCTTGTCGGCGACCAGGGTGCGGACAAGGTCGGGAAACGGAAGTGATTCGCTGACCTGGCCATGCACGATGCCAACAAGACCCTGGACCACCGGATCGAGCACGGCCCGCTGGCTGTAGGGGCCGTCGGCGCCGAACCCGGAGACCGAGCCGTAGATGACATCGGGGTTGCGGGCGGCGACGGTTTCGAAGTCGATGCCCAATCGTTCGACCACCCCCGGCCGGAAGTTCTGCACAACGACGTCGCTGCGCTCCGCCAAGCCGAGCACGATCTCGACCCCGTCGGGGGTCGCAAGATCGACGGCGAGACAGCGTTTACCCCGATTGCAGTTCGCGTACAGCCCCCGGATGTGGTCGGGCCCGGTCACGCGGGTGAGTTCACCGCCGATCGGTTCGACCTTGATCACCTCGGCACCCTGCTCGGCCAGGATCTGGGTAGCCAACGGGCCGGCCACCACCTGACTGAGATCGAGCACCCTGATTCCTTCGAGTGGTCCCCCCATACGGGAGACGATAGGCGTCGTCGCCTGCGCCTGCTGCCCGACCNGTTGNGGCCGCTTTTGGCCATCTCGACGGANGGGTTCCGGGNTAGATTTTGGCCCATGGNTGAAGAGANGTGGGAGCGCACGCCGGGTGGCGCAGTGCTCATGGACGGCAACCGACTCCGCGACGAACTCGTGGTCGATTTGAAGGGCCGGATCGAAGCGCTCGGCAACCCCCACGTGTGCCTTGCCACGGTGCTCGTCGGCGACGACAAGCCGAGCCAGATCTATGTCCGCAACAAGCGCAAGAAGGCCGAAGAGGCCGGCATGGTGTCGCGCCACGTCGAGCTTCCCGGCGACATCAGCCAGCCGGATCTGGAGGCGGCCGTCCGTGACCTCGCCGACGACCCGGCGGTGCACGGCATCCTCGTGCAGCTGCCATTGCCCGACGGTCTCGATGCTGAACGGATTCTCGACCTGCTTCCGCCGGAGAAGGACGTCGACGGCCTCACCGAGCGCTCGATGGGCCGACTCCTTCGTGGTCGCGACGGTCACGTTCCCTGCACCCCGCTCGGGGTGATGCGTCTGATGGAGCGCTACGGCGTAGAAACCGCCGGCAAGAAGGCGGTCGTCATCGGTCGCTCCACGCTCGTCGGGTTGCCTCAGGTTCTCCTGCTCGGCCGCAAGGGCTGCGATGCCACGCCGACGCTTGCCCACAGCCGTTCGGGCGACCTGGCCGCGATCTGCCGGGAGGCCGACATCATCGTCGCCGCCGTGGGTGTGGCCGGTCTCGTCACCGCTGAGTTCGTGAAGCCTGGCGCTGCTGTCCTCGACGTGGGCATCAGCCGCACCGCCGACGGCATCCAGGGCGATGTCGACTTCGACGCCGTGCAGGCGGTCGCCGGTGCCATCACCCCGATGCCCGGCGGTACCGGTCCGATGACCATCGGCTGCTTGATGGAGAACACCTTCAACGCGGCGCGCATGCAGGGCGCCTTCGCCTGACCCTTGACCAGGTGTGAGACCCTGGCTTTGGGGAGCTAAGGACGTCGGCGTTCAGCTCGGGTCGAGGTGGCTGGTTGCGCCCGTGCCGAGCACGCGAAGGAAGATCCCGGAGCGGGGCTTCGGCGCGACATAGCTCGACTTCGGGGGCATGAGTTCTTCGGCATCAGCGACGGCCATCAACTCCTCGATCGACGTCGCATACATCACGAAACCGATGCGGCCGTCCTCGTCGCAACGGCGCACCACTTCGTCGATCCCGTTCGGAGCCGGCACATAGTCGGCCCCCGAGTCCGGTTGGAGCTCGTCGATGCCGAGCAGATCGCGGATCACGTTCGTGCGGAGCAGTTCGACGTCGAGCAGGCCGACCGGGCTGTCGGTCTCGGGCTCGGGCAGTAGGAGCTTCCACCAGTTGCCCTGGTGGTAGATGCCGACCTCGCGGGGCTGCTGGGGCCGAGCCTCCTCGAGCGTGCCGACTTCGGTGAGATCACCCGCGTCGGCGAGCAGCGCTTCGAGCGCGTGCGGATCACGGCCGAGGGTGTCGGGGATTCGACGATGAAACGCCTCGACGCGCAGTGCATCGGAGGGGAACAGCACGGCGAGCGTGCGCTGGAAGGCGGGTTCGTCGCGCTCCATCGAGCCCGCGATTGCTGCTGCAGAGCGATGGTGACCGTCGGTGACGTACACCGGTTCGTCGGCGAGGAGTTCGGCGACGGCGATGCTTTCGTGCTCGTCGAGCACCCACACCTCGTGGAGGACCTCTTCGACGATGTGGTGGACCTGGGGCTCTCGTTCGGTCGCAACGGCGAGAACGGCGGCAACGGCCGGGTCGGGTCGGCGGGTGAGTGCGATCGGCGAGGAGGTGGCGCCCACCTGCTGGAGATGGCCGCTAAGCAGCTTGGCCCGGTTGGGACGAACGTTCTCGTGGGTCAGGACACGGCCGTCGTGGAATGCATCGACGGCGAGTGCACCGACGACACCCAGCTGGGAGTGGCCCGCGTAGGTGAGGCGGTAGGCGTAGAGGGCAGCGTGGTCGGTCGGCGCGAACGCTTCGGCGTCGAGAATGGTGGTCAGCGTGTCAGCACCGCGACGAAGAAGCTCGGCTTCGTCAGCGTCGTCACCCGGTGCGAGGTCCTCGGTGGATCGGGTCACGCCCAGGTAGCTGTACGGATTGGTGGAGACGATCTCGCGGCGCTCGGCCGGACTCTTGGTGTCATAGGCCCCGGCGATGACACGAGCTGCCCACTCAGGCCGGATCAGCCAACCAGCGAAGGGCTCGAAAAGCCGTTCGCGGCTCATGCGGGGGTCACAGAGATGTAGATGACGTCCTCGAGGGCCTGAACCTCATCAACGATCTCGGCGCTGGGGAGATGCCCGACGTCGATCGACGCAACGGCGGCCTTCGATCCGGCGAAGACCCGGTTCTGCATGTTCGAGACGTTGAGCTCTTCCTTGCGAAGGATCTGCAGCACACTGGCGAGCACGCCGACGCGGTCGTGATGACGCACCGTGAGGGTCGCAGCGCGCACCGGCACCGGATCGAGGTTCACACAGTTGACCGGTTCGCCGGCGCGGTACGCCTGGACGGTGTCGATCGTGCCGTCGGTGACGGCCGCCTGGGCCTGGTTGGTCGAAGCACCGACGTGATGGGTGCCGACGACACTCAGGTGCTTGGCGAGGGTCGAGTCGAACTCGGCCGTTCCGGAGCCGGGCTCGTTTGCGTACACGTCGAGACCGGCGCGCATGCTGCGATTGTCCATGGCGTCGATCAGCGCCGCTTCGTCGACGACGTCGCCCCGACTGGTGTTGAGCAGAACGGCGCCGTCCTTCATCTTGGCGAGGAACGCGGCGTCGACCATGCCCTTGGTGTCGGTCGAGCCGGGCACGTGCAGCGAAACGATGTCGCTGGTGGCGAGCAGCTCGTCGAGCGTGTCGACGAACGTGATGCCGGCTGCTTCGGCCCGGGCGACGGCGAGGTCGCTGCGGCCAGGCTTGGTGACGGCGACAACGTCGATGCCGAACGCACTCGCACGGGCGGCCGTCGCAATGCCGATGTCGCCGACGCCGATGATGCCCATGCGGCGGCCGAAGAGGCCCTCGGCCTTCGAGTACGCCTTTTTGTTCCAGGTCCCGGCCCGGAGGTCGGCGGTGCCAGCCGCGATGTGGCGGTCGATGGCGATGAGGAGCCCCATCGTGAGCTCGGCGACGGCAAGGGCGTTCTTGCCGGGCACGTTGCACACATAGACGCCGAGTTCAGCGGCTCGGTCACAGTCGATCGTGTTGGTGCCGGCGCCGGCCCGGACGATGAGGCCGAGCGAGTCGGCCTGGTCGAGCGCAGCGGCGGTGACCTTGGTCGAGCGGACGATCAACACCTCAAAGCCGGCGATGTGCTCCGGCAAGGTGTCAGCGTCGAGGTCGGGCATGCGGATGACCTCGTCACCGGCGGCTTCGAGTCGTTCGACCGCTGCGTCGGGCAGCGCGTCGGCGAGCAGCACCTTCATCGTTCGTTACTCCTGCATCTTCGAACCGAGTGCGATCTACGAGTCGCCATCGAGGGCCGTTCTGTATGGTGGATCGGTTCCGTATGACGGAATCCAAGGCTAGCGCGGTGCGTAAGGAGCAGAAAGGGTGGTCCGGCGGTGATGTCGCCCAATCCCGACTCGGTCGAGCAATGGCTCCTTCGCTTTGTGCAGCCTGACGCGCCTCGTGGCGAGCGAGCTCGGCTCGCCTCGGCGCAGTTGCTGGCCCGGTTGGGCGACCCACAGGACCGGGTTCGGGCGGTGCATGTCGTCGGTACTGCCGGCAAGGGCACCGTCGCCCGCCTTGTTGCTGCCTCGCTCCGAGCGGCGGGTGGGTCGGTCGGACTCCACCAGTCGCCCCACGTGCACGACATCCGTGAGCGCTTCATGGTGGCCGACGAACTGCCGTCGTGGGAGGAGGTCGTCGCCGCCATCGAGGAGATCCGACCCCACGCCGACGCGCTCGCTTCCACCGGAGAACCACCGACCTTCTTTGCCCTGACCACCGCAATCGCCCTCGTGATGGCGCGACGGGCCGGCACCGACTGGCTCGTCGTTGAGGCGGGTATCGGTG
>FUFK010054569.1_pt1 | contig 11957 bp, 9 predicted proteins | sample 1021851 | NCBI WGS metagenome assembly FUFK01 (sample SAMEA51879418, study PRJEB19060) | metagenome
TCCGTCAAACGCTGTCATAGAGTTAGCACTAAAACGTAACCATGGATGATTAGCTATATCATTCATAGCTTCTATCCTGTCAACAATTCCTGAAGGACCAAAGTTACCTGATTTTTCTTGTGCTTCTGCAAATGCTCTAAGAGATTTTATCTGCCCTTCGTTCTTAATTGCAATATCTTCTCTCATTACATAACCTACAGAGTTAGGGTCTGTCCATGCTTTACGAAACACAAGTCTCATGTGATCGAAAGATTTTTGTACAGTATCACCTATACCTCCAAAGTACATATAACTAGCTCTTCTCATAATATCTACATCTCTTTGCGCTATAGCTCCGGCTAATGTAGCAATAGGTCTTTCTATCATCAAAGCCATGTTAGACGCAGCAGCTTTTAGTGGTGTACCAATAGCTGACANAGTAGAGTTNTANATNTTNGACCAAACACCTTGCATAAANANTGANTCATANTCNGGGTNTANATCAATAAATGCTTTACGCATTATACCAGTAGAGTTCTTAAAATATCTATTTAGTTCAGCTATATTATTAACTTTACCGTCAGTAAACTCATAAGCTAACATTAATGGTTTTAACATTTCTGGTCGCTCTGCATTTATTTGACGTATGGTGTCTATAGTTTCAGCAGATTCTTTTGTTATATTTTTTAAATTATCTAATGTTTCTTTGTTTGCACCTTCCATAAAAGCTAGTGCATTTTCCATAACCTTTTTCTTACCACCATGATTTCTAAAGTCTAACTTCTTCATGCGGTTCCAAAGGTTTATCATATTAAGTGCCCTACCTCTTGCGTAAGATGTTTGACCTTTTATATTCATTAGATATTGTAAACGATCTAAAACTTGTTCTTGTGCCTGTTGTACAGCAGCAGTACCATTCATTAATCTAGCGCCTTCTGCCATATCTTTTACTTGGTCAGCCATAGACTTACCAACATAAGCTTGAGCACGAGCTAAGTCCATATTCATGTAGTCATCAAAGTATTTTTTGATAGCATTAAATACGCCAACATAACCCTCAGAGTTTAATACTCTAGTACCTGAGTCTACGTCTACACCAGAAAAGTTGTCTATAACACGTTTCATCTGGTCTACATCCATATCATACAAAGCTGCTGCTAAGTCTTCACCATTCTTAACTACTTCTGCATGTGTTATTTTTGGACCATTAGGTGAGTGCCATTCTATATCTAATTGTAAATCTTTAGATAATTGTTTCATAGTTCCTAATCCAGCATCATCAAGATTAAGACCTTCTTTTAATGCAGAGTCAGAAAACACACTACCTACGCTACCATGTACACTGTCAATATTTTTATTAATACGTACAACGTCAACTGACGCAGATACAATACCTCCGGGGTCGGTTGTTCTAAAACCTACTTCGTAGTCATCATATACATCATGTACACCTTTTATTGGTGCATCTAAGTTAATATTACCATCTGCATCTGTAGCTAGAGATAAATTACGTTTACCTATTTCATTAAACTCTTGTACACGTTTAGCATTGTTTACAGTTATTTCTTCACCACCATCTTTAGTACCTTTACCCCAAGTGTTTTTTACAAACTCTTTTGCTTTTTCATTTTTAGGTACCCATTTAGTTGCATCATCTACACCTTTCATAGCTCTAGCTATCTTAGTAGCTCCTAATATAAAATCACCAAAAAAACTAAGACCTATGCCTTCGTTTCTATTTTTCATTCTTTTAGTATCAGGACTATCAGTGTCGAGTGTAGCAATGTCGTCTGGTATCCAGCCATAAGTACTTGGCCAAGTCTTCTTTAATGCACCAGATGCGTTGTCTTCAAATTCATTAAACTCTACAACTTGGTCTACTATTGCACCGGCAGCAGCGTCAATACCAGCATTACCAAACCATTTCGTAAGTCGTTTGTCACCTAGTGACCATTTTACTTTTGCATGAGCACTAGCGCCTTGCTTTTTTAAGAAACCAGAAAGGTTTAGTGAAGGTATAATTATTGAAGACATTTGTCTTATACCTTGTAAAGTAGAACTTTCGTACTTAGGTAACTTAGGTAAGTTTATCCCGGGTATAAGGTTTACAGTGTCTGTTAAAAAATCTACATAACCAGCTCCAGCAGCAGAGGCATAATTAGCCCAGTTAAGAGGGTTTCTTAAATCTGCTGATTGACCGCCAAAGGTGTCTGTAAAAGTAACTTTTTCACCTTTTGCTTTTTTTTCTTTTAGTCTTTCTTTTAGTTCCTTTCTAGTAGGACCTCTTTGTTCGACTGGTTGAGCTTCGACTGGCGTAGATTGTTGTTGTGTTGTTTCCGTAGAAACCTGTTGAGATTGATCTGTAGTAGCTTGTTGTCCCTGACCTTGGTCTACAGGTGTTTGCTGAGTGAGTCCTAGTTCGGCGTCTTGTTCAGCAAACAGCTTTTTAGCTTCGTCTGTAATAATAGGGGCTACTTTTTCTATCTCATTCAATACTTCGTCGTTCATTTTACTTAAAGTCTTTTCTTACTGTGTTAGCTAGTGCTTCTTTGTTTGTACCACCACTATATTTGTATACAGCTTTATTGTACTCAAGAAGTTCATAATCATCTAGTTGAGCAAAAGGATTTTCTACTCCAAAGTCTATATCTAATTTAGGTAGTATTTCCATTGCAGCAGCGTACTCAGAAAATGATGTACCATTAGCTTCTGCAATTTCTTTAAATAATCCACCTTGTTCGTAAGGTATAATATTTACATTTTCTTTACCAGAAGTTGCGTTAATACGTACGCTTGAGTTAGGTGTTTTATATAATTCATATTTCTTTATTTCAGCAGGGTCAAGATCTCTATAATCTTTTAAGAATGCTGGTTCTGTTAAACGTTCTAAGTTAACAAGTTCACGTTGTCTTTGTATAACCTCAAAAGCATCTATCTGATCTTCAGGATACATAGCATTATGCATCTCAGCAATCGTATGTGCTTTTTGTGGAATAGTACCAGCAGAACTACCAAACGTATCGTTAAAGGTTTCTAAATACTGAGGAGAAAACATAGGTGTTGTATTTACAGCATTAGGCACAGTTTTAATTGTAGTTCTAATATCTGTAAAATCTTCTAGTTGTGCAGTCTTTACTTTAGTAAAATCTTCACCAAAATTTGTAGCTATGCCCCACTTGTTGTTTTGACGTAGTGGATGAGAGTCACCATTTTTGTTAGCTTCTACAGCACTGTTTAATGTATTTAAAACATCTTGATAAGCTAACCCATGTGGGTCTTCTACCTTACCAGTATATGCTTCTACTTTCTTTGCATATTCTGATTTAGCCCATCTAGCTACTTGTTTTTCACCAAACGTACCTTTAACACTAAGTTCGTTATTAATAAATGTTTCTAACAAACCTATATTATCTTTACCTGTGCCATTACCAGCGTCAATAGTATTAGCAATATTCTGCAAGTTACCATCAGATGCAACAAGTACAGGAAAAGTAGCTAGTTTGTCTTTAGTTAATAAACCTTTTTTAGCTAATTCTAATGCTTCTTGTTTTGCTGCTTTTAGTTGGTTTTTATCTAAACTCATCTCACTAATAATAGTGTCGATTCTACCGTCGTAGTTACCACTAGCTAATTGATTGGCTCTTAAATTTTTAAATCTATTTAGATCGTCTTGAGTAAATCCTTCTTCAAATGTAAAACCATCTTCAGGTGTTAGTTCTTTTAATAAAGCGTCTGTTTGGTTTCTATGTGTTATTTCTAGTCCTGTCTTTTCACGCCTGTACTTTTCGTTTTCAAAATCAGCTTTTTTCTGTTCTATTTCAACAATGTCTGCTGCAAAATAATCACTGTAATAATACTCTTTACCATCAGCAAAGCTAGTAAATTTATTCTTGTCATTTTTAGCTTTCATCTCCTTAATCATGTTGTCTGTCATCAGACCACTGTCAGCTAGATTCTTAGCTATTTCTATTGCTTCTCTTCTTGCTGGACCATTTTGTACGAAAGGACCACGTTCATTTACATATTGTATAAAACAACTACCACCACCTTTTGAGTTTACACACTTAACAAAGTTAGATTGAGCGATTTGTTTACGTTGTGTATCAAGCTCGTCTTCTCTACCTGTTGTCCAACTATTGTATGCGTCTTGTTGTAAGTCGCGTTGTTTTTCGTATATACCTTCTTCTTGTAAAAGTACAGGGTTTATACCTTTAAACTTTCTAAAAAACTCTCTGTTATATACAGCTTCAGCAGCTTTATATTCTTGGTAAGTTGTAGCCCCTTTTAATCTAGGGTCACCTTTAGGATTATATTCTGCAAGTCTTGATCTAGCATAAGCTGTTACAGCTCCTTGTTTCATAGCTGGGTTCATCTTTCTGAACTCTTCAGAAGTCCANATGTCACCACCNTTAGCTCTNNATNANNNAGCAGCTTCGTCTATAGCTANACCATCTTCTACAATACCAGCTTTAGCTTCTCTGTAAGCTGTTAANTTCNTCNTCNCTAAAACCNTTTTCATAATACCACTCATAACCTTTNGCAATGTCCTCTTCTCGCTTCTCTTCTTCTTTTTGTTTGAAGAAGTCCCCGAGGGTTCCAGACATATTGGCTAGTAGCTTCATATCTTGACCAGCATCTGTTGCTGCGTTTTTGTAATTACTCAGTTCTTGTGACCAGTAATTATTCATGCCCTCGTTGATTTCTTTGTAGCTGTTAATTAAAGGAGCTACATAATCTTCGGACCTCTCGGCTTCAAAAGAACCGCCTTGAAATGAGTCTGTCATAATTTAAAATCCTGAATATAATGAGCTAGTATCAAATTCCATAGGAGAAAAACTAAAGTCAGGTAATGCGTTTACATTCATATCAAAAGAACTAAAAGTACCAAGACCTCCAAAGTCTGAAGTAAATGCATCCATATTTACATCGCCCGGTGTAAAGTCATACATGCCTTCCATGCCTCCTCCCAAACCTTCTGGTGCTCCTACATCTTTACCACCAAAACCTCCTGCTATAGAAGTTGCTGCGCCTAGTAAAGCATTTGCCATAACCATGCCTGTGCCTCTTAGTTCTGGAGGATTAGGTGCTAGTGAAGGTACTGGGTTAAATGCTACTTGAGAAAATAAACCTCTACGAGCACTAACTTGTTTTCTTCTAATGTTTTCTACATTTTCTTTAAACTTTTCTCTAGCCATAGAAACACCAAAAGCTTGTCTACCAGTGTATCTACCATAAGAAGCCATATCAAGAGTTTCACCTCTTCTAACTGACCTACCAGTTTGACCACTAGCTCTGCGTTTTCCTAGTTTCTTTGACACAAGTTCTCTAAATTTTGTTTCGTTTTGAGCTACAACTCTACCTTCTAAAGCACGTAAATTAGATTGTGCCTTAGCATAACCACGTTGTGCAGCTAGATCATTTTCGTTTAGATCTATATTATATTTGTTAACTTTAGCGCTATAAACAGAGAGTTGTTGATACCAATTACGCTTACGTATTTCTAGTGCACGTTCATACTCTCTAATTCTTCTTCGATTCTCAGCTTTGATCTGTTGGGCTTGACCTATGCCACCGAGAATAGCTTTACCCGCTCCGAGTATAGCTGATATTGCCACGGCAAAACTCCATAAATGATAATTGATTAGGTCCGTGTTTTACTTCCCTTAAAAATTTGAACCCTAGGAATCTCAGTAGTTTAATATGTACTTTATTGCGTTTGTCCACAATGTTCCATAATAACTTTTCTTTTCTACCCTCTACATATCTTTTTGCTTCTCTAGCAAAAGTAACAGGGTAGTCTTCTATCGCAGGCGTGCATACCATCCAAATTTTTCCATCTGGAGATACTCCTGCCATGCCTGCTAATTGACCATCAGGTACCTTAAAGTACACTGAGTCGCAGTTATTTATTCCTACGACTAATGCATTTTCAGGGTCATGTCCATGACCTTCAGTAATTTCTCTGTAGTCATCTGGTAGTAAATTGGAAGCCACTGCAATAGCAGCCTCCAATGTTGCTGGGTGAATGTATTTAGACACGTGTATAATTTTTATTAGTGTACTTACCTTCCCACTGGTACGAAACTATCGTAGCTGGTGAGGGGTGTTTAGATTTTACAGTAATTATTAAATTCTTATTTCTTTCATAACAAGGCACTACTCCTGTCACATCTGGTACAAAACCTATATTGTTTGCATTGTAAGCATCTGCGGGAGTTGATTCTACTTGTTGAGTGAATAAAGGTTTACCTATTCTATTTACTTCCATATTATAAAATCCAACTTGTCCAAAGTTAAATTTAACTCTATGTACTATTAAATCAGATCTTGTATCTCTTCTAGTAGCATTACCAGATCTGTAAGTAAAGAAAATCTTAGGTAACTCTACTTGCATTTCAAATTGATATCCAATAAGAAATGTCTCTCCAGACCAGTTTCCTGTTATTTCTAAGTTAGAACCATTGATTGTTACATCTGCAAATCTACCTAAGTTAGTACCAGAGTCAGTATCGTAAGCTGCAATATCATTAGAGCTTTCAAATCCTGTAGGTTTTGTAAAGGTAGTCTTGTTAGTTGTACTATTATAAGTACCACCACCTGTAGTAACACTTGTACAGTGATCTAAATGTATAGGATAATCTTCTCCGGCAGTTACAAAATGACCGTTATCATCTAACTTAACAGAATATTTTAATAACTGATCTTTGTTGTTATTTCTTACTACTACATATAATGAATCATCTAACATACAATGATATTGAACAGTGCCTGTTAAAGTCCATTGAAACCATGCTTGTAATATTCTTTCATTACCAGAAACAAAATATCTGTAACCATACAAAGTAGACGTATCTTCTTCGCTAAATAATATCAATCCATTTTCTCTAGAATTAGATATAATTTTTAAATCTTTCTCAAATAACTGAGATACTACTTTACTTTGTTCTACAACGTCTGGTTCTCCTTCTCGTCTAATCTGTGACATTTCAAAGAATCTACTATATTTATTAGCATTATCTAAAAATCCTATAGTAGTTCCTAAATTAACTGGATTAGTTTTATGATTAAAGTTGTAAGAAGAAAGCCTGTTTATTTTTGCTGTATTAGGATTAAGTACATCACTATCTGTAGTCAACATAAACTGTTGATTTTTTGTAAATATAACTAAACCTGTATTAACTTGTATTGCATCAAAAACAATAGCTGGGTATGTAGAGCTACATGATAAATCTATTGGGTCTACGTTAGAAAATGTTTGTGCAGTCTTAGCCCAGAAATTAAAAAAGTTTCCCGGACGAGACATAATTACATTTTCATCACTAAGCATTACTAACCTATTTCTAAAGAATACCATTTTATTGATAGTCTTTCCTACAAAAGAAGCTTGTGGGTTTGTACCATCAGGGTCAGTATTACCTACCTGTGCACCTTCCCATGCTACTTCTGATAAAGTAAATGTTGTAGAGTTAGTCCTAACTAATTGTAATGGCATAGTAGTAGCATCAAAATTAGTTTTATCTCCCGGTCTTACACATTCTTCCCATACACCTTCACCATCTAAACCATTGTTGGCAAAGAATTTTAAGTAGTAATCATCTTCTTCGTTTGCACTATTAGCTACCTTTACAACAAATCCATGTTTTGATTGACGTGGTAAGTCATCTACAGTGAGTACCTCACCAGCTACTACATTTATTAAGTCGCTAACTGGTGTAGAAGCGTTAAAGGTATTTTGCTCAACACCACCTACTACATTAGATGTTCTACTGATATATAGACCATTACCTATTTGTTCTACAGAATTAAAATTTCCTGTAGCTAGTATGTCTGCTCTAAGACCACCAAGTATAGATTCTGCTGTTACTGTTGTTTTAGTATCAAAAGCGGTAGGGTTAGGTCTAATTAATCCAAGGTTAGCTTGTACTTGTGACGTGCTAACTTCATCAATAGTTACTTTATAATAACCATCTTTCATAAACACATAGAAATGATCGCCTTCCTGCCATCCCTCGCCCCCGTAAAGGAGGTCGTTTGTTGTGTTATACCTTGTCCTATACTGTACGTTTGAGCCACTTCCTACGGGCGTAGATTGCCCTGTGGTAGTAATCCTAAAATATAAGTTACTTCTACCTTGTACATTATTTAATGCATAATTTACATTTTCTGCTGAACTCTGTGTAGCGGACGCATCTGCTGTAAATGTAAAAGTATTAGCATCAACTACAGTTACTTGTTTAGTTGTGTCAACTCCAGCACCAGCTAGAAAATCAAAATACACTTCATCATTAGTTGATAACCCATGTCCATTGCTAGTAACAGTAACAGTAGTGCCTGCCTGAGTGTAAGTACCTCCGAATAGTTTTCCGTAGATATTTGCTAAATAACTATAAGAAGTATCACTGTTACTTCCATTAGATAATTCACCACCTACAGCATCATTATCAACTAAAGTAGCTCCACTTGTTACTTCAAATATTCTAGTTCCTACGTTAGGACCTAAGTCATCTGACCCCTGTCCTGCATCATCATCACATCTAGTACTGTTATTAGGTCTATTTGCATGAGTATCCATATGACCATCACTGGTACAGTAGTTATTACTTGATCTAACTAAATCTACACTAATTCTTGTAGCTGTTGATACTGCGGTTGTAGCTGTAGAATCAAATAAATTTAAAGAATACTGAGCTGCATATTTTATTGTTTTTAGTTCTATAAAGATTTCTGGAGGTCTTAATGGTTCTATAGTACTAGCCATAGCAACAGTTTTAGTCCTGTTAGTTAGGAACGTAAAATCGTTGATAGTTAGTGTTTGTATATCTTCATCATTACTATGTGTGAGGTAGTTAGTCATAGCTGTGGTAGCACCTGTAACAGTCATTTCTGAACCGTCACTACACTTCCACATATTTATATCACCAGCTCTACTAACTTGACCTATGTACTGTTCATCTTCATCTCTGTAATAATGAAACCATCTACCATTAGCAGTTGAGTTGTTAGTCCCATCACTAAGAGAAGCTACTAATTTTCCACCGGGACGTTTAAGTAAACCATGTGTTACATCAGGTAAAACATTGTTTGCAACATTAACCTGTCCCGGAACTTTTAGTTCATCTGGCTGTTGAGAAACGCCACCGGTTAATGTAGGTACTAATTGTGTAACACTTGCCATTATCTAATTAATGCTTTGTAAGGTTGATAGGCGTCGTAGCCTTGTTCTTCTCGGAATCCGAAGAAGCTATGATCTCCTTGTTGAGTATCATATTCTAGAACATTTGCTCTGTTTTGTGCTTCCTGAGTTTGTAATAATCTAGCTAGGTTAGCATCACCAACTAACTGTGTAGCTGCTCTAGTAGATGCTTTAGCTATTATGTATCTTTGGAATGCAGAAGGTATATCTTCAAAATCATACAAGTATGTAGCGTCTACTAACACGTCGTTAGAAAACTCAAATGTATGATTTACTTTGTCATATAGCTTTCCTTCTCTTTTTACAACATCAAGATTTCTAGTTATCTGCCCATCATGTATGTCGTAACGTAACATATTAGTCGGAATATTAATATGTTTATTTGCATCAGGAACAATTTTAATATGTTCCTCAGTGTTAAAATGCCACCCTTCATTTAATACATCTTTAGTAACTTCTACTAATAGATTATATATAAATGCTATTTCTGGGTTTGTACTAATCAATGCACCTGAACTGTTTTTTAATTGTGTAATAGGTGATTGACCTATGCTACCCAAGATAGAATTAACTGCGGATAGTTCGGTATCGGTTGCTATTGGTGTAGTCATAAGTAAAAAAAAGGGAGCCGAAGCTCCCGTATAAAAAAATAAATTAAGCGTTTGTTGGGTAGTTGTCACCGAATGCAGCATTATTGGTAGAACCGGGATCTGCACCAGCAAGAAACTCAACACAAGCAGCAGGGTTTAGGAAATCTGCACCCATAGCTAAACGTCCGAGAATCACATCACCTTGGTATACCACTGAAACGTCGCCTGAAGTTACCTGAACCTGTGGTCCAATAGCTTCTACAACACCAGCAGCTTCTCTTTGGAAGACAAGACCGCAAGAGTTAGCGAAGTCAGATGTATTACCGTAGTTATTATTAATTCCAGTTTGGTTAGATCTAGCATCTTCTGTGCTTTCTCCAACGAATGAACCTACATTACCGGGTGATGTTACACCGGGGTTTGCAGCTCCAGCAGTTCCGTACTTAGTACCATACTGTCCGAAGAAAGGAATGTTCATTGACTTGTAGATCTTGATGCCTGCAATTTCAATGATACCTTCTCCACCCTGTAAGGCTGTACCTTGTACGTCTCTGTTTACAAGACCACTAGAACCAACAGCTTGTATAAGTTCGTAGTACTGTCTTGGGTTTAGTACAGCTACTCTACCATCAGTAGATACGCCTTTCTCGTCTAGTGCAGCAGCAGCATCATAGAAGCCTGCTATTAGACACTGAGAGTCGTATGCTGCTGTAGCATTAGTAACTCCAGATCTTGTTAATCTGATTTGTGTACCGCCGGGTTCAACGAAACCGGACTTTGTGATTGGTGAAGCAAGACGTGCTCCCTTCGCGATTGCACGGAAGATAAGTCTGTCATACTTCTGAGCTAGAGCATATCCAATCTTCTTAGATATTTCTCCGCGTAATTCATAGTGAGCAAGTGTCTCATCTAATTCATAGACAAATGCACTTGAGATTAGAAGGTCATCACATGTGATAGTCTTCTCAGCTACTGGAGGTGCTCCGTCGCTGTTACCGAGTATAGAATTTCCGGGTGTATGGAACTCGGCTTTAGTGTGTCCAGTGTAGATGAACTGCAAAGATTTTCCATTTTTTAGAGTTCTCTTCATAACGAGATCCCTTGCTATCGCATTGTGTTGGAAGCCTTTGAACATTTCTCCACTGAACAATTTAAGGTAGAGTGCTCTTGCGTCACCTGTGCTATTCGATTGACCAGCACGGGTTAATGAAGAGGTCATACCTGAACTCTGTTGAGCCATGATTATGTCCTATTTTGAGGGGTATATTATGTCGTTCCTAACGTTAGAATTGTAGCAGTCTTAATTGGTCTTACGTGAGACTGGCACGTTTGTGGTCTATCCCACCGTATATACGGCTGATGGTATCCTCCTTAGAGGGCAAAAGCCAGATTGAGTAGGGAGGGATTGAACCTCCCCAAGATCGCCTAACCGATTACTCTTGTGTAAGCAACGCCACGATATACGAAAGTAACTTTCATTGCTATCTCCATATACCTAAGCCCCGTTCCATGCTTAGGAGTCATGCGTCCCCGAAGGGATGAACGGACGTAGCATTATTCTTCAGATTTTTTTTTTGAAGATTTTTTCTTAGCTTCTTCAGCAGCTTTAGCTTCAGCAGCAATTCTTTCTTCTCGCTGCCAAGTTAATGTACTTTTAAAAACCATTTTTATTTACGTTTCTTAGCTGTTTTAGCTGCACGTCTAAAGTTAGCAGCAGTAGGTGCTCCGGAAGCTCCGGGCTTTCTCATCTTTTCACCAGAGCCAGCAGCTATGCGCTTTCTCTTGGCATGGATGTTGGCGTATAAGCCACGCTTACTTGCCATACTTCTTACCTCCTTTTTTCATGCCCCCTTTACAGGAGCCTTTGCCTTTGTGTGCCATTACTTTTTCTTCATGTTTTTAGAAATAGCCCTAGCTACCTTAGCAGGCATTTTAGGGTTTTTAGCCATTAGTTTTTTGGCTGTGCCATTTTTCTTGGCTGGTTTTTTTCCGTAGTGTCCGGGCATAATTAACATTTCCATCGACGCATGGCAAGCGCCTTACGAGTAGGTTTGCCATTTGGTTTTTTCATAGGACCTTTCATGCCCCTAAATCGGGCACAGAAAGATCTCTTGCGTGGACCACCTCCGGGCTGTGGAGCCTTGAGGTTTGAACCGGTTGCTCTATTGTACTTCGCTCTCCCGGCTGCCGTTAGT
>FUFK010017013.1_pt1 | contig 11956 bp, 13 predicted proteins | sample 1021851 | NCBI WGS metagenome assembly FUFK01 (sample SAMEA51879418, study PRJEB19060) | metagenome
ATGACAAGAACTTCTGTGTATTTAACACAATCAATTGTTGCTGTTCTATTCGGTTTATTTGTAACTTTTGCATGGACAAATATTATGTTTATTCCAATTGCAACTATGGAACTTAGTCAAACACTTGATTATGTACCACTTATGAAAGCAACACTTCAAGCTGCTTTAGCTGGTGTTACTTTTGGTGCTCTAGGATTTGCTCTTGGAGCATTTACTGGAAAATCTTCAATGGCTTGGGCTTTTGGTGGAGGTTTAATGGCATTCGAATATTTAACCAACTCTCTAGCTGGAACAAATGAATTCTTTGAATGGTTTGATGACAATCTCTCATCTTTTGGAGCATATGGAAACCCTTATCAAGATGGATTATTTGCTGAAGACTTATTGCTCGTCATAGGAAAAATAGCATTATTTTTGGTAATAGGATTTATAGGTTTTAGAAATAGATCTTTAAATCTTAGATAAACAATTCCCAACAAAAATTTAATTTATTTAATATAAACGTATGCCAAATTTTTCAAGAACAGTAACAGTCAGCTCAGATATTGATTCAGCTTTTNGTTTTTTNTCAGATTTTAGAAATTTAGAAAAATGGGCTGAAGGTGATGAAGGCGAGCTTATTACAAAAGAACCTTTAAGACAAGGTTCAGTTTTNAAAGTAAAAACACATTTCAACAATAAGCCAAGAGAATATAACTATGAAATTATTGAATGGGGTCCACCNTTAAGAGTCTCATTACAAGCGAGTACTTCTATATTTACAATTGTTGACACTATTTTTTTATCAGCAAATTCNAGAGGTACTGAAGTTACTTACTCTGTAGATATTAAATACAATTTTCCTTTTTTTGTATTGGGNATCTTTGTAGGACCTATTTTTAACAAATTAATGGATAAACAAATTAAAAATCTTGAGGCAGTCCTTGGTCCGGTTCAAGACTAGCTTCCTTGTATTAATTTTATTTTTTTCTGTAAGTTGTCAAGCAGAACAGGAGAATGAAGTGACTGTTGAATATGGAGAGTTTCCAGANATAAATGGAAGAGATTTAAATAAAAGAGACAAAGTTGTACCAGATGATTTTGTTGATAAAAATCTAATTATTATCGTAGCGTTTCAACAATGGCACCAACCTCTGGTAGATGAGTCAATATCTTTACTAGAAAGTAATGGATTTGGTGATTCACATAACATTATTGAAGTACCAACTGTACAAAAGAGTTCTAAACTATTTGAAGTTTATTTAGATGGAATTATGCGAGCTGGAATAAGAGATGACAGAATCAGAGATAGAACAATTACTGCTTATGTCGATCTAGACCAGTTTTTAACAAATTTAGACATACCCTCTAATGAAACAATATATTGGTTTTTGATTGAAAAAGATAGCAAAAATATTCTTACTCGAGGATACGGAATTATTGCTGAAGAAGACTTAGATTTAATTAATTCTTTTTAAATATATATAGTTGCTAGGTACACAACAACTAAAGCAAGTATTAACATTACCCCATTAAAAGCACCTCTTAATGCAGCACTAAGTTTTGTAGCATAGCTATGTAATGCAATCACAACACCAGCTAACCCAAGAAGTGATACTTCAAGTAGCCAATTTGAAGTTGTGCTTTGTTCTAAAAAGTAAAGAGTCAATCCGGACACTAATGCTAAAAAGTATGATGTCCAAGAGACTGAACTAAAATAGCCTCTTAAAGTATCTGTAGTTTTTTTCGAAGGATCGATTTTATAAAGCTGAGGTGCAAATACTGCCCAAAGAATCATTGATCCAAGCCAGACTGACAAACCAATCATGTGTATGTATTTAATAATTACTTCCATAAAAAAAGACTACCATTAATAAATTCTTTTATGATATTGATATGAATGAATACAAAGCATTAGTTCAAAAAGAAATGGGTTTATTCACAGATCTTGAATTTACAACAATGGATTACCCAAAAATCAAAGATAAAGAGTTAATAATAGAAACCAAAGCAGCAACTTTAAATTATGCTGATCTTTTATTATCAAGTGGGCTGTACCAATCGAANCCAAAACATCCATTTGTACCTGGTTTTGAGGTTGCAGGCTACATAAAGGAGTGTCATGAAGATAGTCAGTTTGAAGTAGGAGATAGGGTTGTAGCAGCGACCACTGTATTTAGATCTGGAAGACATGGAAGTTTTGGTGATGTTTGTGTGGTGTCTGAAAATCTAACTTATAAACTTCCTGAAAATATTTCATTTGAAGTAGGTGCGGCAATTCTAATGTCATACCTTACTTCAGACTTTGCACTACACAGAAGAGCTCAAATAAAACCCAATGAATTGGTATTAGTGAATGCAGCAGCAGGTGGAGTGGGATTATCAGCTATTCAACTTGCAAAGATATCTGGTGCAAGAGTTATTGCCGCAGTAGGTTCTGAAAAAAAGAAAGAGTTGGTTAAACAATTTGGACCAGATTTAGTAATAAATTATCAAGAGGAAGATTTAAAAGAAACTGTGGAAGCAAAATTTGGTAAAAGACCAGTGGATATCTTTTATGATCAAGTTGGAGGCGAACCATATGAACAAGGAATACGTCTGCTCAGTTCTGAAGGCCGAGCACTGATAGTAGGCTTTGCAAGTGGAAATATTCCCACCCAACCGCTTAGCTATTTACTTGTTAAGAATATTTCAATAATGGGAGTTTTCATGATCAGTTTCGAAAATGATGATAAAAAATATCTTCAATCAAGGATGAAATTAATATTTGATTTATACACTAATCAACAAATTGAACCTGTCTTTAAAACTATTAAATTTGATGAAATTGTCGAGTATCTTGACATGATTGGAAGCAGAAAAACTGTTGGAAGAATAGTTGCTGTTNGATAGCAACAATAAATTAAATAACTAATATATAAGAAATGGCAAAATTATATTTTTATTATGCAGCAATGAATGCTGGAAAAAGTACAACTCTCTTACAGTCTGCACATAACTATGAAGAGAGAAATATGAGAACTCTTTTATTCACACCAAAACTAGATGACAGATTTGGAGAGGGAAAAATTGCTTCAAGAATTGGTTTGGACAGGGAATGTGAAATTTTTACTGCTGATGATGATCTNTATGTTTGGACTGCACATGAACATCAGAGGGAAAAAGTNTCTTGNGTTCTNGTTGATGAATCACAGTTNCTTAGTCCAAAACAAGTGCTNCAATTGTCTTTGGTTGTAGATAAGCTTAAAATTCCNGTTCTTTGCTANGGTTTGAGAACAGATTTTCGTGGAGAACCTTTTCCAGGAAGTGTATATTTATTAGCCTGGGCTGATGAGATGACTGAAATAAAAACAATTTGTAAATCTGGCAAAAAAGCAACCATGAATGCAAGGCTAGATGAGAATGGCAATAGAGTAACTGAAGGAGATCAAATCTCTATTGGTCTGAATTACGAAGCTCAAGCAAGAGATGTATTTGAATTAGATAAAGTTTCACCAATAGGCTATCAAATCCCCGAAGCTAACTAAATTTAAGCTTCGTTTTCAAGAGGTGGCTCTGGTCTAGTTGCTAACCATGTGCAAAGAGCGATTCCAAAAGCACCAAAAATTAAGTCTCCAACAAGTGAAAAAACAAAGTAGATAGTAAATACAAAAGTTGGAATAATCATTGAAATGGCTAGCTTCTTAGCCCTTCTTGAAAGACCTCTATATGTTTTCCAATTTAAAATGATTGGACCAAAAATTCTGTGGTTTTCAATCCAAAATGTAAATCTTTCTGAACATTTTGAGAAAGCCCATGCTGCAATCAGTATAAAAACAGTTGTGGGAAGACCAGGAATTACAATTCCAACGTATCCTAAAGATAATGACAATATACCTATCGTGAAAAAGACTGGTTTATGAATCTTAATAAATAAATTTGGGAAAAATTTATATAAGATGATAAACAAAAATATTCCACCACCAATATAACTAAATAGTTCATAAGGTATATTTGATAATAAATTACTCATAGGTCAATTATAAAAAATCTCTGTATAATCATAAATTGAATCAACCGACAAATACTCTCTCAGCAATGTACTGATCGAGACCAAAATATTGATTTTTTGTAATACTGACAGTAATTGAATACTTGTTTGTATCAGAAATAAAAATATTGTTTCCAGGCAACATCTGATTTTTCTGTAGAAAATCAATTACATTGTTATCTTTTTTAAGCTCTTCTGAAATTTTTAAAATTTCATAATCTTCATTTGGATCAACATCCAATAAATTTTTCATGGGAACTTCTTTATAGTTTGAATAAGGAATTGGGTTACCAAAAGGACCAGTAGTTGGATTACCCAAAATTTTTAACATTGCCTCTTCAGTAGTAGGACTTAGAATGTTTTCCCATTTTTTTGTTTCTTTGTAAACTTTGTCCCAAGGTAAGTCAAGGACTTCTGAAAGAAATCTCTCAATTATTCGATGTCTGCGTGAAATTATTTTTGCTAGATAAGCACCTTTTTTAGAGAGCTTTAATTCATCTGTTAATTCAATAAGACCATTATTTTGCATTCTTCCTATAACTTGAGAAACGTTTGCTCTACTAACACCTAGCCACTCTGCTACTCGGGTTTGCTTTACTTCAATACCAACTTCATTAAGATGATATATTGCTTCAGCATGAGAATAAAAAGAATTTGGTAAACTTTCTATTTCATCTTGAGAGAGAATATTTGGGTTTTTAGTATTCATTAGTTACATGTTAACAGTAATTAACAAATAATGATATTTCTAAAATGCTGGGCAACCAACCGCGAAGGTCAATCCAAAAAAAAGTAACCAAATTACTGGTTCATATTTTCTTACAATCTTAGGATCTTTTTGCATTATTAATATTTTACTATTTAATGTATAATATCAGTAATATGATGTGTCCTTACGCTTACTTACTTGCTGGCTTTATGTGGTTTGTCCGCAATGGGGGAAAGTTTGTTTTAAGATCGTTTAATTTTAAAAGGCTTTCTAAATCAGGTAGCGTAAACTAATTTTCTCAACACAGTTAAATTTCTTAAACTTAAATCTGAATTCTATAAATTTTTAATTTTTTTTTAAATAAATTAGCATTAACTTATAATGTTAAGTAGTATTAACAAAGTAAATTTGAAATTTGAGGTAAATGTGAATAAAAAATATATTTTAGTTTTAGTTGCTCTCTCAATAGTTTTATCGGCTTGTACTACTACAGCTGGTGAACGTGGTCCGGCTGGTGAACAAGGTCCAGCTGGAGAAGTCTCTCAAGAAGAAATTGAAGCTGCAGTTAATGCAGCACTAACCGAGGAAGAAGCAGAAGTAAGCGGGACGCTTGTCATCTATAGCGGAAGAAAAGAAAGTTTAGTATCAGAAATTATTGCTGAATTTGAATCTACTTCGGGGGTAACAGTNGAGGTAAGATATGCTAAAAGTGCGGAGTTAGCAGGAACTCTTAAACTTGAAGGCGCAATCAGTCCTGCTGATGTTTTCTTTTCTCAAGACCCAGTAAGTCTTGGAATTGTCGCCAAAGAAGGCCTGTTTGAGAGACTACCAGCTGATATTTTAGATAATGTTCCCGGTTGGGCTGTAGATAAAAATAATTACTGGGTGGGAACATCTGGTAGATCTAGAGCTCTAGTTGTTGATACTAGAGACGTTCAAGATTCGGAGTTGCCAAATGATATTTATGGTCTTGCAGATGAAAAGTTTAGAAATCGATTAGGACTTGCTCCAACNAATTCTTCATTCATAGCAATGGTTGCTTGTATGGTTGAGTTGGACGGTGAAGAAAAAGTCTTAGAATGGCTAACCACCATAAATGGACTCGGATATGCTGAATATCCTAAAAACTCACCCCAAGTTGCAGCTGCTGCAGCCGGTGAGCTAGATATTGGAATGATTAATCACTATTACACATTGCGAGTGTTGGCTGAAAACGGAAATGAGCCAATTAAGAACGTATATTTGGATGAAGGATGTGGAGCAATGGTTATGCCTGCTGGTGTTGGTATTTTGTCTTCAAGCCAAAATAAACCAGCAGCGTTAGCATTTATTGAATTCCTTCATTCAAAAGCGGCTCAAGAAACATTTACAAATACTGTTTACGAGTTCCCTCTTGTTACAGGTATTAAGCCTAATGCTTTGCTTCCAGACATTAATAGTTTGAACTCTCCTTCAAACCTAAATTGGTCAGCGTTATCTCTATGGCAGGAAAAAGCTGTAGAGTTGATTGCTCAGGCAGGATTTTGATTCTTCATTTAGTATCAAAATGAGTCAAAAATTCTGGCCAGGTAATTCTGGCCAGAATTTTTTTCTTTTAATAACTGTAATTTTTATTTATCCTTAATAGAGTGAAGGCACCAAAATCTCTGATAGTAACAAATACTTTTATTTTAATTTTATTTTTGATGCCTATTTTTTATATGTTTTGGCGTTTTGCAAATTTTTCAAAAAATTTGTCTGAATTTTTGCAATCATGGGATGTTCTTACATTATTTTTGAATACAATATTTTTATTTATTGCAGTAATTCTTACAAGCCTATTTTTAGGTTTATTAATTTCTATTCTTATTGTTCGATATGAAATTCCTGCTTCTAAGTTATTGTTTACTCTTACAATTTTACCTTTAGTAATACCGTCTTACATAGGTGCTTTAACATATGTTTCAGCATTTTCACCAAGGGGATTATTTGTAGATATTTTTTCAAGTTTTGGGATAAATGAAATATCTGGAATTGATGGTTTTATTGGAAGCTGGATTGTACTTACTTTGTTTACTTATCCATATGTTCAATTAATTTGCAGTAGTGCACTTAGAAATTTAGATTCAACAGTTGAAGATGCTGCTAGGTCACTTGGAGTTAAAAAAATAAAGATGTATAGCAGTGTTGTTTTACCAAGATTAAAAAAACCTATTATTTATTCATCTCTTTTAGTTGGATTGTATGTAATTTCTGATTTTGGTGCTGTTTCTTTAATGAAATATGGAACATTAACAAAGGCAATTTACTCTTATTACACAATAAATATAAATGGTGATCCTGTAATTTTCTATTCGACCTTGTTGATATTTATTGCTTTAATAATCAGTTTTGCTCAAAGGGGAAGTGAATTAAGTAGGTCAGCTAAAGTTTCTGGAACACCAAGAGAAATTGTAAAAGCTAAATTGTCTCACAAAAATAAAGTTTTAGTTTTAGCATTTTTTGCTTTAGTTATTTTATTCAGTTTAGTTATACCAATAAGTGTTCTTTCCTATTGGTTAATTCGAGGTATGTCACAAGGCAATGCTGTTAATAACGTTCTATCAGGCGTAGTAGGATCACTAACAGCAGCTACTGTAACTTCAATATTTGCAATGATTATTGCTACTCCAATAGTTATAATGATTTCTCAATATAGATCAAAATTTGGTGATTTATTCGAAAAAGTAACACTTACTTTATATGGGCTTCCTCATATTGCTGTAGGAATTTCAATGTTGTTTATAACTATTAAAATTGTTCCAGCGATTTATCAAACTTTTACAACACTTATAATCTCATACTTAATAGTTTTTTTACCTCAAGCTGTTGGAGGAGGACAAGCGTCAATGGAACAAGTGAAACTATCCTATATTGAAGCAAGTTCTGGCCTTGGTTTTTCAAAGATGGAAACATTTATAAAAATTACATTTCCACTTATTTACAAAGGATTATTAGCTGGTGCAGCTTTAGTTTTTCTTTCAACAATGAAAGAGTTACCGCAAACCTTACTACTGCGTCCAACCGGCTTTAGCACTATGGCTGTTGACATATGGTCTAACGCTTCTGAAGCTTTATTTACACAAGCAGCATTTTCTGCATTTATTTTGTTAGCAATTAGCGCACTTCCTACATATATACTTAGTACTAGAAATTTAACAAACTAATGGCATTTGAAAATTTAATTATACGAGCAAGATCAGTAACAAAGTCTTACGAAAAAGAGACTGTTTTGTCAGATTTTAATTTGGACGTTTGGAATGGATCAATTGTCGGCGTGTTGGGAATGTCAGGCTCAGGAAAGACTACTGCATTAAGATTAATTGCTGGATTTGAAAAACCAGACTCTGGTTTAATAGAAATGAGAAATCAAATCATTTCAAGCGATGAAGTTTTTGTACCTCCTGAAGATAGAAATGTTGGTATGGTTTTCCAAGACTATGCATTATTTCCACATCTAGATGTTGAAAAAAATATATCTTTTGGACTTTCCAAAAATGAAATAAATGAAGGAAGATTACAAGAAGTTTTAGAAATGTGTAATTTAGAAAATTATAAAAATAAATATCCTCAAGAACTATCTGGTGGTCAACAACAAAGAGTTGCACTTGCAAGGGCGATAGCTCCCGGTCCGGAAGTAATTCTTCTAGATGAGCCATTTACAAGCTTAGATGCACATATGGCCAGGGAATTAAGAGACGAAGTAGTTTATCTCTTAAGAAAAACTGAGACTACTGCGATAATTGTAACTCATGATCAAGAGGAAGCATTGTCAGTGTGCGATGTAGTTAGTGTGTTAGAAAATGGAAAAGTTATACAAAGCGCTACGCCGCAAGAAATTTATTTAAATCCAGTTAGCCAAACTGTGGCGAACTCTGTAGGTGACCCCAATATATTAAAGGGCTACTCAGTTAATGGTAGAGTTGAGACATCTTTAGGAACTTTTGTATCTGCTTATGATGGTGCTTTAGATGTATCAATTAGACCTGAGTGTATTGAACTCACTTTAGATTCAGACGGAAGTTACTTGGTTAAAGAATGTACCTTCTATGGCCATGATCAGGTTATATCATTCCAAAATAGTAAAGGTGAAGTTTTTAGAGCACGTTCTTTACCTAATACAATATTTGAATCTGGCGATAAGGTAAATATAAATATTTCAGAGGTTACAACATTCCCCTCAAAGGCTTGATTTAATATAAGAAACTCTTCCTGCAAGAGATTGTAATTCAATTTCAAGTTCCGAAAGCTTTGAAGTAGCACGGGCATAATCTCCCTCTGCTATATATTCCCTAGAATTTGCAAGAGACTTAATTAATGTGTCCATATCAAAAATTAGTGATTCAATTTCTGAAAAAATTAATTGTTTATCCATGATTTAATNTTAATTAGAAAACTAAACTTAGCTTACTGAATTTANAGGGGGAGCATGGAAACAAAAATTCAAAAATTAAAAAAGTTTAACTTAATTATGGGAACAGTNCACCTTATTCAGGGAGGGCTTTTATTTTGGCTTGGAACAGTTGTTAATTCAGATTTTGTTGTTCCAATAACCTTGACNCAACTTGTTGGAGTNGGNTCNCCTAATGATCCATCAAGCTTTGCTCTTGTTCCAGAATTAGAAATTTGGACAGAAGTTACAAATTTTGGTCCAGCAGTTGCAACTTTCTTACTTGCNTCAGCTGTCGCTCACTATTTAATTTCCGGTCCTTTTTATAAAAAGTACAAAGANGACTTATCAAAAGGAATAAATAAGGTCAGATGGATTGAATACTCTATAAGTGCATCAGTNATGATTGTTCTTATTGCACTTCTAGTNGGCATCTATGATATNTGGGCANTAGCTGGAATATTTTTTATGAACGCAGCTATGTGTTGGTTTGGATGGATGATGGAAGTTCACAATCANTACACAGAAAAAGTTGATTGGACAAGNTACATAATGGGTTGNCTAGTTGGTGTTNCNCCTTGGATTTTTATATTTATTAATCTAATAGGNGATGGNGTAGCAACNGACTCTAATCCCCAAGGAGTTCCACAATTTGTTGTNTGGATTTTTNTCAGTATATTTTTATTCTTTAATACCTTTTCAATAAATATGATTTTGCAATATAAGCAAGTAGGTAAATGGAAAGACTATCTNTACGGTGAAAGAGCTTACATTTGGTTAAGCTTGCTTGCNAAGACTTGTCTTGCATGGCAAGTNTTTTTTGGAACATACCAACCGAATTAAATACTTATTTAATTTTTTTNCCAAAAAATATAAGCAGNATAATTATTAAAAANAAACCAATATAAGAAAGNGCCATTAGTCTTTAGATCTAAATTTTCTAAATCCTAATACNANCAACAACAACGGAACTGCAATTATTCCAAAAGATACTACAAAACCAATAATTGATTCAATCCAANTTAATGCTCTTTGNACATAATAATTCCATGAAAANAGNGATACTCCAGAACCCTCTCTAATATCTAANGTCAAAGAAGAGTACGATACTGAATTTTCATAATATTCTTTTTGTCCTTCCAAAACTTGAATGTCTTGATTTATGTAACGAAGTTGAGACTGNACTTGAAGCTTATCTGATGTCGATANAGCTTCTNCTTTAATTTCTTCAAGTGCTTCCTTCTCATCATTTAATGATTTCAATCTTGAATCTATATCAAGAACATATTTTGTTACATCATTTGCATTTAAATTTATGTTTGTAAACTTNGAAATATCNTCTACTGCCTTTAGAAAANTNTCAAAATCNTCAGCTGGAATATTCATAGTTAAGTTATANCTTTTNAGTCCTTGGTAATTTGTTGAGAGATACGTATTAGAAATATTTCCATTGAAATTCTTTACCAAGAGTTCTACTTCATNAATTGTATTTTCAAAATTAGATGAACTAACGTCTGTGNTTGCATAAGCAGTCTTAATNATATAGTCACCTTGTGAAAAAGAAGATTCTCTTGAGAAAGCTACTTCAGAAGTAGCCATATCTTCTACNNCNCCAANATACGGNTCAGGNGCTCCCNTTGTCATNTCACTGGACTGGGAACAAAAAGAAAANGTTAACAGAAGAAGCAAAATTTTTAAATTTTTCACATTCTTAGTATAAGTAACTTAGAAGTTAGAGAATTCAATNATTGGAATTTTNAACTCNTCTTNGGATATTCCTCCATGGTANCCNTTTAANTNTGCCGAAAGATGTTTNGGATATANGATATTTTTATCTTCAACTAAAAAACAAAAATCAGGATAAATTGANTGCAAAAATTCATNTANTGGATCNCCNAGAAGATAAGACAACTCNTGTTGCTCCAATANAACACCTGGTATTTCAGAAAAAGTTTCTAAAACATTTTCTTTAGNCCCATTTATATAAACTGAACGTTGGTCTCCGTATATTTGTAGGTCATCNCCATAATTCAAATGATGACGAAATTCNTCGTTAATATTTACAAGACCGTGATCNGCAGAAATTATNGTTTTTGTTTTTTTGTTACTAATATTTGAAATCTCATTAACCAATTTTTCAAATTTAGNTATTTCNATTTGCCACTCATCTGANTTCACTCCAAANATATGGGCTGTAACNTCAATTAATGGATAATAGATAAAATTAAACCTATTTTCTAAAATNGAAGAATCNGATAACAACTCNAGAAGACTTTGNNCATCATCNTAAGGAATAGTATTCGATTGCTCATACAANNAATTTGATAGTGGACTTCCAACNANGTTNCTAGGTTGAAAATTNGAAGCATAAATTTTGTTNTCTTTAAAAATTTTCCAAATTGAANTTTGTTTTTGATAATAATTATTTGATAATAAATTTTTATTATCCTCATTCCAATTTAAAGCATTTATGAGGCCATATTTTGATTTNTCATACATGTAATATCCNATCAAACCATGNTCAATTGGATTCTTCATGAAGGATATTGATGATAAGGCAACGTTCGTTGATGAAGGAAATGTTGTATTAATAGATTGAGTAACGTTCTTATTCAATGAAGAATCTGTACTGCTTAGATTTTTATAACCCAGACCATCAGCCAGTATGAAGTTTATAGTATCTGCTTCGTAAAGGTCTTGTGACAAAAGTTCAAATCTTGTATCTATTTCAACTTTGTCACGAACTACTGCTTTAAAAATTTCTTTCGAAAGATCTATTAGGTTAGGTTCTTGTAAAAAATTTTTATTAATCACTTATAAAAAATCTTAC
>FUFK010040147.1_pt1 | contig 11955 bp, 9 predicted proteins | sample 1021851 | NCBI WGS metagenome assembly FUFK01 (sample SAMEA51879418, study PRJEB19060) | metagenome
TCTTATTTGTTTTTGCATGATGTTAACATCTTCTCTAATGTATTTAACATCTGTTTTTAATTCTGCTATTTCTTTTTCCCACTCCGCCATTATGCCTCCAGATAAAAACTATGATTGCCTATCTTTTTTATTGATTTCATTTTAGGGCTGTCTTTCCAAACAGGGTCAGCTTTGTCTGGATTAAAATAATGTGTTGCCCCATCTGTGTTATCTTTTATACGACCATCTAGTATACCTCTCGCAATTTCCATTGATTGTACAAAGTAAGGGTCGTCTGTAGTTGCGTTCATTGTATCTATATAATTTTGGTCTTTTGGATATTTATCTGGTTTAGTTTCTGCATTAAATAAACTAAATTGTTCTGGTAACTTAATTATTTCTTGTATACTATCACCATACCAACTTTTTTTATTTAATCTGTTTATTACAACATTACCTACAGCTGCCATACCTTCTTCTCCTTGGTCTCTTGCTTCGCCATAAATAGTTCTAGCTAGCAACTCTACATCATCTTCTGTGTAATCTATTGGTGCTCTTGGTTTTTCTTTTATTAATATATCCATATTATTTAAACAACTCGTTAAACACACTAGTATCAACAGTACCAGTTTTACTTTTAATAGTTTTTTTACTTTCATCGTAAGTAGTGTATCCAAATATATCTTTTTCTATTGTCTCAAAGTTTGCATTTCTAAGGTCTTGTAAAACTTCATTCGCAATATCATTATTTAATTGAGTTAAGAAATCAATGTCTTTTCTTTTTATATCTGCCTCTGACATGCCAACATATTCTATTCTATTGTCTGCAAAACCTTTGTAGTCTTTTGTTTTTGTAATAATAGTTATTTGGTCTCTATTACTTTTTAGTACTCTTGAAACAGTATCAAACCAATTACTAACATATATGCCTTCTTGTACATCAGTATATTTTAGTTTATCATCAAATTTGTAACCTAATACAGAAGATAAATCATTTAAACTATAATCTACCCCTGCTTTTAATTTTCTAGCCTTATTTCTTATTTCGTAAAATGTCTGTAATGATTTAGAATTTTTTACTGGCACATCTACTTTAAATCTTCTAGTAACAATACTCCATGGTTCTTTTGCAAGGTCTGCTACATCACCTCTACGTGTTGGTTTTTCTCCAAGTTTATCTTCATCATATAGAGCAGCATCAAATAAATCTATAGGATAACTTGCAATACCTGTGAAATATCCTGCCATAATATAATCTAAAATTACAGGAGATATTGTCGTACCACTATATGTCATTTCATCAGCACCTGTTCTAATTTCTTTTGCTCTACCTGTGAGCATACGAATAAAGTTTGCCATATATTCTGCACTAGCTCTTGTATTAGACTTTATTTGCTGTCCTTCTGGTAATCTTCTATATCCGTGTGGTAATATTTCATCACCTAACCAGTTTTTATTTAACATAATATGTATCCAAGGATTAGCTAATGTTGGTGCTGCTAGTCCAGGCATAATTTGCATAAACGATTGTCCAACATATTCTGCCGCTACACCAGGACTTTTTTTCATTATACCTTCATATATACCTGTAGCTATGTTACCAAATACTCCAAAGTCGTAAGGTTTTGGTATAGCAAAAAAATGTTTTACTTTGTGTGTGCCATCCATATGTAAATGACTACCATCTTCTTTAGGGTCTTCAAATACAGGTATTAAGATGTTAAGCATTTTTACTTCATCTGGCACATCTTGATACTCTGGTAAATCTCTATTTCGTAAGTGTGCTAACACTTCTGGGCCAACAACCACTCCTCCAAGAAACATTAAAGACCTAACATTTATATCACCAAATCTAGAAACATCGCCTAATGCTTCTTCACCTGCAATAATACCTGCTCGTCTTTTAGTTATTCTATCTATACCTGCTTGTTTTCCAACACCTTCACCTTCAACAAATGTACGTGCACCTCTGTAAAATCCTTGCAGTCCTGCATTAAAAAACATTGTTACAGATGCATAACTATTTAACCAAGCAGAAGAACCTCTCATTGCAAAATCNGTNGATACTTCTCTACCNGCTATTGCTGCAAANGTAGAACTTANTCCATACTTTTGTGCAGCAGNATANTCNGCNTATCTAGATGCNTANTCTATTCTTGATACAAATTCTGCATAACCCTTTGCACCTCTACCAAAAATACTACCTTTCATAAGATTAATAGTTTTTCTGTACCATGCAGTTGCAGAACTTTTTCCTAATTCATCTAGTGCATCTAATCCTGCATATTTTTCTACATCTAATCTGGTAGATTGTCCTAAACCATTTACTATTGCATTTCTAAATTCATTATTACGCCTATATGCATTAACATATTTTTTCATATTAGACCCATCTGCATTACCACCAAAGGTCATCATAAAACCTTTAACAGAAAGAAATGGATTTACACCAAATGCAGAGTTTACTGTTGCACTTAAACTATCACGAATAAAGTTAAATGCTACAAATGGTGGTGAATATGTGATTGCTCTTGCAGGCAACCTACCAACATATTTAGTTACACTAAATACTTTAGATATAAATTGTTCAACTGCATTTGATGGCCCTTTCATTGTGCCAATAGAATCTTGCATTAATGCACTTTTTACTTCGTATATTTGTCTTTCACCATTTCTATAAAACACATCATATACTTTACCATCTGCATCTCTTATAGAATTTTGAAATCCCATAGTAAACATTTTACTATCTTTGTCAGTCAAATCTTTTAATGCTTTTGCACTAGCAGGGTCTATCTCAATACCTTGTGCTTTTAATTTTTTTATTAATGGGTCTATAAAAACTTGTTGTTGTTTTTTCTTTCCTAGTTTTGCAGGTGATGCTATAAACGCAGATTCTGCTTTATTTAATTTATCTAAACTATTATAGAACACAAGTTTTTCTGCATTTGCATCTGCTGCTTTTATTGCATGATTAACGTACTCTATACTAGTTCTAATTAGTGGTGCTATTGTAGTTTTTTGTAATGCTTTTCTACCAGTAATAAGTTTTCTACGTTTTCTAGTTGTGCCTGCTCCACTTACTCCTGCTACTACTTTTGTTGTACCAGGGTCTACTAAATCTATTTCTAGTTTATTTACAGTTCTCATTGGAATATATCCAAATGGATTGGCTGATTTCATTGCTGCAGCTTCATCTGCACTGTGCATACCTTTGCTTACAGCATAATCTAAAATATCATCGTAGAATGCTTTCCATTCTGTTAAACCTTTTACATAATCAAGATTTGGATTTCTACCTTCTGGTGCCACACCATCTTTTGTGTATTTAGCTTTGTATGCGTCTGGTGTTAATTCTGCATAGTCAAGAAGTTCTTGAATGTTTTCTTTAGCAAGTCTTTGTCTTTCTAATGCTATATCTGCAGCTGTAGCTTTTTTACCTTTTATTTTAATTTTACCTTTAGGTGTAAAAGGTGTGTCTTGAATATCTTTTGCATTTGGATTCTTTGCTAGCTTTTTATCGTTTTGTTGTAGTATTGCTTGACTACGTTTTGCTAATACATACTTTGCAAATATATCTGCTTCACCATACTCATCAAAATCTTTGAGTATTTGTTGTAATCCTTTGTTTCCTGTAGAAACATATTCTGATTTAATTTTTTTTGTTTTAGGGTCTATAACTAGTTTTAAAACTTGTACGCCATTTTCTATAAAGTCTTCTGCACGAAGTGCACTAGCTGCTATATCTTTTCTTTTAAAGTACGCTAATTGTGATGGGTCTAAAAACTCATCACCAATGTCTTCATAACGTCCTTCNTTTACTGCTTTTTCTACAGNTTCTGTTACAGGTCTTTGAATATCAAATGCTGCTTTACCACCTCTAACNGAACCTGTTACNCCTGTATATACTTTTTGATATATTTTATAAAAATTATCTTTATCAAAAACTTTTTGTTTGGCTCTTTGTATTTGCCAAAGAATACTTTTCTTTGCATCTTCACCTGCAAGTATGACTCTTTTTTGTCTGCCTACTTGTGACTTACCTAGTTCATCAAAGTCTAGTGCTTCTTCTATTACTTCTTTTTCTACACTGCCTGTGTCATCTACATCTTTTAATGTTTTCTTTAGTGTAGGACTAGTTACTTCTTTTTTATTATAGTTTATATCAGAAAATAATTTTATAGAACCATAGTTTGCAAGACCATTAGGTANCATACTTAAACCNCCNCCTAATACGGCAGTTAATCCTGTTCTTTTAAAATCGTAATTAGTTCTAAGTCCTAAATCTCTTTCTGTTTCTTGTATTGCTAAATCAGCACCTGCAAACACAGAAGCATCAAATGCTGTTGTTGCAGCAGTTGCTTTTGCTGTTAGTTTTAATATTTGATTATTTAATTGTTTTTTTGCGTATAATTTTGCAGCTTCTTTACCAACTGTTTTAGTTGCAATAGAGCCTACACCTACACTTGCTAGGTTTGTCCAATCTAGAATGCCTGCTTTTAAATTTTGAAATATTGCACTGCCTGCACTTCTACCACCTTCTTCCCAAAAGTTTGGCATATTGTACCAGTACTCTGTTAAATATCGTAGACGTTTAAGTTGGTCAACGTCCATTTGATTTTTTACTTGGTTTAATTCAAGTAATGCACTTGTTACATTTGATTGTTTCCAAGTTCTATCATTAATATATTCATCAACAACATCCTCATCATTTTCAAATTCTATACCATCACGCTCTTCATAAAATGCTTTTGCATTTCGTATAAGCTCTTCGTCTTGATATATACTATCAAAAGAATATTTTTTAGAGCCATCAGCGTTATGTCCTAAATCTATTGCATTTGATTCTGGAACTAATGTAGTAGGATGGTCAATATCATAATCATAATCAATGTATGGAGAAGTGCTTGTATCACTAAGCTGCTCATCCATGTCAATGTATTTAAACTCAGACATGCTTATCCTTATTGTGTTAATTTATATACTTGTAAATCGTTATAAAATTCATCGTATGGTTCAAATTGTTCATTCCATTTGTTCCACTCATCAGTAATTGTTTTTCGTTTTGTTCTAACTCCTTCATCCTCTTTAAATTTTTTAGGTTCTTTTGCTTTTAAATCATTATACGCTTGCATAAATTTCTTTTGGTCAGCTTCTGGATATTCTCTTACAAATTTTTTGTAACCAGTTGTTACTTTTCCTTTATCACTTCGTTTTGGAAAATTATCAAAATTAAATGCTGCTACTTCTGGTGGTGGGGTTTTATCTGGGTCTGTTACTTCTTGACCAATTGGAACAGCATCTGTACCACCAGTGGTAAACAAAGTTTCTTGAGCACGTTGTGCTTTTGCTTTACCACCTGTTATGTAAAATTTACCTTTATTACCTTGTTCTTGTTTTTGAATATCACCTACGATAGCATCTATTAATTGAACCATTGTAGCGTCACCTTTTGCTAACGGACTGCTTCGTTCAATTTCTGGTAAGGTTGCAAATGAAACATTAATTTTAAATTCATTAAGTGCTTTTTCTTGTATACGAGCAATAAGAGCTTGTCCTTCTTTAGTATTTCTTGGTATACCTGCTGTTGCTGCATTAACTTCTGCAATAACAGCGTTAACACCTTCTATTAATAAATCAGCTTGTGCGGTAACAGGTTGTCCTGTATCTTGTGCTTTTTTTACTGCAACTGCATAAGCACTAGCAGTATCCATTCCAACAATATTATTTAATCTGATTGCATTTTGTACAAGTTGTTGTGGTTTAAATGCTTCTGGATTTACATCGGCTGCTCTGTATGAAGTATCTAGCAAAGATGCATAATCATATACATTGACAAATAGTTTTTGTTTTTGTGCATTTTGTGCAAAGTACTCTTCAATTTGTTTTCCACCTTTTAAGAATTGTGCAATGTCCTCTGATTCATTAAATAAATTGTTATTAGCTTTAATTGCATCTACAATTACTTTGTCTCTTTGTTCTGTTCTTGTTAATAAATCTTGATAGTTATCTGCTAATTTTACTATCTTAGAAGTGTATCCTGTTCCATCTGCAGACAATGTTAATTTAACTGCTTCGCCTTCTTTTAAAGCCTCTCTTGGTACATCAGTAAGAGCCCATGCAGGATGGTCTTGACCAACTATATGAATCTCTCTTTGTAATTGAGGTTTACTAAATGTGCTTAAAAATCCACTACTAGATTTAATAGCTTTAAAAGATTCTCCTTCTTGTAAAGGTGGTGTTTCTACTCTGTCTAGTTGAGTTCTTTCTGCTATGTCTGTTCGTATAGTTTCAGAAAATGCTTCTGCAGGTGAGCCTGCAGGTAAATCTAATATATTTTGTGGTTTTGTATCTTGTGGTTGTACTCCACTTGCACCAGAATCTTTTTCTTCTAAACTTGGTGCATAACCTTCTAATTGAGAATCAGCAGTATTTTTTGACATATTATTATAATTTTGTAAAATACTTGAAGAGTTCATGCCTACATTTTCAGTATCCATAGCTTGATATGCTTGTACATATAAATCTTGAAAGGACATACCATCTGAATTTACAGCAGTGTGCCAATCTGGATTACCCGTTAAATCAAACATAGGTTTATTGTATTTATTAAAAAATATTCCAAATGCAGAATCACTTTTTAAGTACCCTTGCTCAGTTAAAACATCAACCATAGGTACAGTGTATCCTTGTGCTAATAAATTACTTCTTCTATTTTTTAAATCTTCTTGTTCTTTTTGTGTTGCTAAATTAGATTCATTTTTAAATTTTTCATTATTAACTTCTATGTTAGCTAGTTTAGTTTGTAGTATTCTATCTTTTTGAAGTTTTAGTTCATATTCTCTATCAGCAGCAAGTTTTTCATCTTCTCTTTTCTGAGCAGCTTTTTGAGCCATAATGTCTGTAGTGCCTTGTAAGTAACCTATACCTACATTTTTTAATGCTCTCATTATACTCATTACTCAGTCTCCTTTTTCATTAATCCAGATGGTTCTTTACTTTCTAATTCTGCTTTTATTTCTGCTGCAAATTTTTCTGCATCGGTTTGTCCTGGTGTTGCAGCATCTTGACCTTTTTTCTTTAAAGATTTAAAATTAGCAAAATCCATATGAAATTTNTTATTGCTTTGGTCGCCCATAAATAATTTTAAATCTTNAATTTTAAGTTTCATACCAATAGCCATAATTTGTTTGAACACTATTTCAGATAAAATAATAGCCATATCAACTGTCCATTTACCTTCCATAAAACCACCAAACAAAACCATACGTGCAAGTGCTTCTACTGGTATGCCTTCTTTTAACATNGTNANAACTTGNTCAGCTACTTTACCATCATGCAATCTATCCCATGTGTANTCTGCTGCTTCCATTACATCTGTGTATTGTGGAGCATGTTCCCATGGATAATTTCCTGGTGTATTTGTTAATGATTGTCCTGGTATAGGAGCATCAAATCTATCTGTNTATTGTTCTTTCATAATTATACCTTTGAAATAACGATGTCGTCTTTTACATAATTAGTTAATCTTTTTTCCCANTCTAATAAATTNTCATCAAANTCTGCACTNTCATATAAATCTACAAAAGAAGCATCGTCCGCATCTCCTGCAGGTGATGATGNAAATACNCTTGCAGGTGAAAAACTTGGTGGTGNTATTTGTGCTACATTAGGCCCAGATGAGCCTTCACCAAATGCTGCAGATAAACCTTTTTCTAAAAATTTGTTTGCTACTATTCCCATTATTGCATTTAACATTTTTTATTCTCCTTTAGCTACTAAATACACCTGCAGCGAATTTACCTAATAATTGAAACAAGCCATCTGTAGACGCTTGGTCTTGTAAATCAAAAGCAGTTTGTCTTTCTAATGCTGCAACTGCCATTGCATGTAATCTTTGTAAATTATTTTGAGATGCTTCATTTGTCCATGATGCTTCGTCTCTCCATTGTTGCCATAAAGATGACATAGCAAAGTTTGACATGTTAAGTAAGTTTTGTGCGTTAGTTTGATTAGCTGCGTTTGCTGCTGCTGTATTTGCTGTGTTAATATTTCTACGCCATTGTGCATTTGATTGGTCAATGACTTGTTGATTCTGTACATTAAATCTTTGTCTTTGGTCTTCTAGTTGAGAATTAAATTGACTAACAGCAGCTTCTGTTTGTGCGTTTTGTTGTGCAACTGCTGTAGCATTGTTTGCATTTTGTGCTTCAAGTTTGTTTGCTTCTGAGACTGCAAACTGATTCATGGCATCAGCACGTTGAGCGTTAGAAGTAGAAACCGTAGTTGCTAAATTACTATAGAACTGGTCTACTTGATTTTGACTTGTTGCATTAAATTGTGCTGCTGCATTTGCTGCTGCTTGGTCACTAAATAATTGTGCCTGTCTTACTTGTTGATTTTGCAAAACAGTTTGTTGCCTGTTGTTAAGATTAGTCATATCCATTTGTAGATATGCTTGTGCATTTGAAACTGCAGCTTGTTGTCTATTATTAAGATTTTGAAAAATCATTTCTTTGTATGTAGCTGCATCTGCTGCTGCAATAGGTGTTGCTGATTGCATTACACCTTGAGCTAATGCTTCTGCATACATACTAGAGGCACCAAGTCCTCTTTTAGCCATATTTGATTCTACTAATTTTTGTGCACCAAGTGCCCATGCAGGTAACTCTTTACCTTGATTTACAGAATCTGTTACTTGTTGTTGTAATGTAGCTAGTTGTCCTTGAACAGTTGCATCACTAGTTATTTGACCTTGTTGTGCAACCATAGGTTGTGTTACAGTTCCTTGTGCTGCTGTAGCCATAGGTGCTGCTGTTCCTACAGTTGTGGCCATGTAATTAGCTGCAGTTTGTTGTGCAGGAGTAGTAATTGTTTGTGCGGCAGCAGGGGTTGTAGCCGTAGCTGTTCCTGCAGTTGCTGCAGGTGCTGTAGCTGTAGGCATAGCTGTTGGTAAACCTGGAGTTGCTAATAATTCATTTTGATTTACATTTTGAACTTGCGGTGTTATAGCTGTACCTGTTGCTAACTTTGGATTAACAGCTTGTTGTTTTACTAAATCTAAAGTATCCTGTGATGTTCCAGATTGTGGCCCAGGCACTACACCTACAGGTAATTGTACCTGTGGNACTACTGCAACTTCTGCTNTATGTCCTGCTTCATGTGGCATAATTATATTCTCCCTTGTCCTCTAGTTCGTTTATGTAACTTTCTTGTGTTTTTATTTTTAGGCCTACTCCTTGATGAGTCTCCTATACTTGTTCTTTTCTTTACAGGTGTAAAGTAAATATTTCTTACAGATAACTTACTCATTATCTTGCTGTTACTGGTACACCTTTTGATGATACAAAAGGGTGTTCTGCAATCGCTATATAAATAAAATCATTACCTTGATAATTCCAAGCATTATCACCATCTCTCCATTTAAAACCATTAGATAAAAAATCTACTCTAGAACCTGTACTTTCTGTTGAATCTCTATCTGCTCGAAGTCTAACATCAGCACCATTATATGCACCTGTTCTTTTATTATCAAAATACCACCAACTTTGAGTTGCAGATATATTTTTTATNATTAANNAAGCAGGTTTAAATCCTGTNTAAANAAATGCNCCATCTGAATTACTGTTACCNNNGTATCNCACCAATTTTACTGTAGCCTTGTATTGAACGAAAAGAATACATGATGTGTTTACTATTATTTTTGTTCATTACATCATTTTGTTCAACACCGATTGTTGTAGAACTATGAGAAGGAAAAATATTAGTTGAAGTTTGTGCGGCATCCCCTGTGTCTAAATTTAAAAATTTACTAGCACCTAATGATTTAACAAAAATTCTCCAAGTTGATGATGAATCTCTATCCTTAAAAACTACAAATTCTGGTTCTGCTCCTAAACCATGCCCTAAAGTTTGACCAGAGCCTCCATTACCCGTATACGTTGCAATAGAAAATCCTGCTGTTTGATTTGCTTGAACAGAGGTTGTTATATCCCCATTAGTATCATTAGCCACTGTTCCGCCATTAGCTTTCCATGCCATGCCAACGTATGTTTTACCATCTCCTCCTGCATGAGGCTGTGTGCCTACAGTAAACCCATCTGATAGTATACTCTGTAATTCACTGTCGTAAGAAGTTTGTTCAACATCTGTAGTGTCTGAAAATAAAGGTAAATAATCTCCACTTGTTATTCTGCTAGTGTCCATCCAAGCATTAGAGTGAGCGTTATTTCTACTTTTAGTCCATAAAAAATCTAATTGTAAATCTGAATTACCATCAAAAGTAATCGTGTCTGTACCGCTTGAACCTGTCCAGATTGCTACTTGAAAATGTGCTGACCCGTCATCTACTGTTGTGTAAGCCATTATCCATACTCCGCTAAGTTTTTAGTGCACACCGCATAATAACCACTAGGCACTGCATATTTAAATTTACCATATCCGTTTGCATCAGAATAAACTGTTCCCGTAATAGCNTANGGTGGACANCCACCAAAATTTGTTAAAAGANNATCAGACGTTCCATANTTTTCNTCAGCAAAAANAAACATAGCAAANTNNNNTGTNTANTCNCCACTTGAATTTATATCTGTAAATGCGGCTGTTGAATTTGCAAATGTTTCATCTGTATTACCAGAACCATCTCCCCATTGTCCATTTGCACCAAAAGTTATTTGTCCATCATCCATATTTAAAGCTATTTGTACAACCTTATCTCCACCATTTACTGCCGCCATGTATGTAGAGTTTGAGTTACTACTGCTTTTTTGTCCATCGTATCTTAAAAATCTACTTAAAGAACCACTTTTACCTAAATAAACACTGTTGTTAGAACCGCCTCCTGCTACAACATCTGTTATTGTATCATCTGGCATAATGCCAGTAGCAGGATAGTTTGTTGAATCAAAATAAACTTCAACATACCATTTACCATTTNGAACACCAATNGTNCCNGGANNTAAACTNTTNTTNGATGTGCCNCCATGTGTTACTANTTTNGTATTGCCTTGGCTCACAGTTCCATTTTGTAAATTTGCTCCACTGTTTAAAACTGCAAAATTATTTGTAGGAGTGTCTACAGCAACGTCTCTATCAATTAAATTATTAACTGCAAGATGATTACCACTACCGCTTGTATCAGCACCTATACCACTTGCGTTTTGACTTGTTCCTGTTTGTTGAAACTCTAATTTAAAACCATTAGTTCCATACGTTCCTAAGTATTTTTTTGGAACCCAAACTCCATTATCATTTGTTTCACCAAAATTACTAGCATCTAGTTGTTGACCATCAATGTAATAAACGTCAGCCATATAACCCTCTGCCATAGCACTAACTGCACTGGAACCATAACCACCACCTACAGTTTGTGCGGCTTGATTAAGTATGGGCAAAGAAGCGTTTTGCGAAGGGGCTGTTGCAGTTCCCCAATCAGTATATTGAGTACCATTTATATACATTTTAAATCTATTTCCTTCAGTTCCTTGGGTAGTATCAATAGCTACTACAACATGATACCAAGCTGAAGGGTCTCTAAATTTTCCATTAGAATTATAAGCTATATCTGCACTCCCACTTGTTCTAGAAAAAATACCAACATATCCATCTGGGTCAGAAAAATATATGTAACTTCTATTATTAACATCTGTATGACCACCAAACAATACGTTATCAGCACCTGGATTTCCCATTTTTGTCCAAACAGAAAAAGTACCTGTCGTGTTGCTTTGTGAACTTCGTGTTCTGTTTAAATAAGCGGTATCGCCATCTTCAAACATTAATGAATTACTTATTTCATAACCTGTATCTTGCGTTCCACCTACTACTGGAAATACCATACTACTCCTTTACTGGAAATTCGCCTAATGGTCTCGTTTTGCTTCCGTCTTCTTGTTCTGTATAAGTAAACAAAGCGGCTAACTTATCAACATCACTAGCATTATCTATTTGTGTTTGCATAGAGTTACATTTAGTTCT
>FUFK010072234.1_pt1 | contig 11952 bp, 10 predicted proteins | sample 1021851 | NCBI WGS metagenome assembly FUFK01 (sample SAMEA51879418, study PRJEB19060) | metagenome
ACTCAAGATCATGCTGCAGCCGCGATTGCAAAAACAGGTGTCCCAGTCTTCGCGTGGAAAGGAGAGTCTCTTGAAGAATACTGGTGGTGCACCTGGCAGGCCCTCAACTGGGGCTCGGGCACCGGCCCGAACAGCGCGTTCGAATCCGGGCTCCAGATCATCGGGCCGTTGATCACCCGCTTCACCCCGGCCTCCGCCGCGGCGGGCACCCGGTCGATGGCGCGCATCACATTTTCCATGATGCGGTCGAGATCGTCGTCGAACAGCTCATGGCCGAAATCGAGAGGTGTTCCCTCCTCGGCCCAGAACTTCATCTTCTCCTCATAGGCGCCGATCAGCAGGCCGTTGCCTTCCTGNCGGAAGTAATATTCNCCGTCGCGGTCGGCGATCGAGGGAAGGCGGCGTCCCAGCGTCGCCACCTCGTCGATCGCCTCGGTGACGAAATACTGGTGCTCAGTCGGCTGCAGCGGCAGGCTGAGCCCGGCCATCGCCGCCACCTCGCGGCCCCACAGGCCGGCAGCGTTCACCACCCATTGCGTGTGGATATCGCCCTTTTCCGTGCGCACGATCCAGCTGCCGTCGGGCTGCGCCTCGGTCCCGGTGACCGGGCAGAAACGCTCGATCTCGGCGCCGAGCAGGCGCGCGCCGGCGGCATAGGCGTGGGTGACACCCGACGGGTCGACATTGCCGCCATCGGGCTCGAACATGATGCAGCGCACATCGTCGAACTGCGCCAGCGGATGAAGTTCCTTCGCCTCCTCGCGGCTGACCTCGTAGAACCCGAGGCCGTAGAATTTGGCCTTCGCCTCCTGAAGCCGCAGCTGATGCTCGCGCTCCTCGGTCTGCGCCAGATAGAGCGATCCCGGCTGGAACACACCGCAGCCCTGGCCGGTTTCGGCCTCGAGCTCCTTGTACAGGTTCATCGTGTAATGCTGGATGCGGGTGATGTTGTTGTTGTCGTGCAGCCCGTGGATATTCGCAGCCGCGTGCCAGGTCGAACCGCTTGTCAGCTCGTCGCGCTCCAGCAGGATGACGTCGCGCCAGCCGAGCTTTGCAAGGTGATAGAGAATCGAGCAGCCGACAAGCCCGCCCCCGATAACCACTGCCTGCGCATGCGTTCTCATGATTTCAATCCCCTCATCAGGCTGCCGGGCGTCTTGCGCACCCCTGTCATTCGACAGTGCGACCTAATATACCGCCCCTTTGGCCCGGGTGCGACAATTGCTGAAGCGGATGCGTCGGGAAAATCACCAGCCGACCGCCATTGCCTGCGGCCATGAAGGACTAGCGCCGGAAGATCAAAAGCCTGATCAGCCTGAACACAAGGCCGAACAGGATCTGACGCACAAAAGGATGGCNCGCCACCGNCATGACGCGCGCCCGCAGCCGCGGAGCGAAGCGCAGCACCAGCATCGCCACGGCAATCGCAATCAGCGCGAGAAACACCAGCCGCAGCATGACCTAGCCTCCTGTCCAGAATCTGGCTGACATCCGTATCAATTCACATTCACCATCTTTCCGGGGTTCATGATGTTCTGCGGATCGACCGCCTTTTTGATCACCCCCATCAGCGCATAGGCATCACCATGCTCGGCCTGCATGTATTTCTTCTTGCCGATGCCGACGCCATGTTCACCGGTCATCGTGCCGCCGAGCTCGATCGCCATCAGGTTCAGCGTCTCGGCAAGCGCATTCGCCGCCTGCAGGTCGTCCGGCTCGTCGGGCCGCAGCAGGATAATCAGGTGGAAGTTGCCATCGCCGACATGGCCGACAATCGGCGCGACCAGTCCGGACCTGTCGATCTCGAGACGGGCGCGGCGGATGGCGGTGGCAAGCCGGTCGATCGGCACGCAGCAATCGGTGACATATCCCTCGGCCCCGGGGCGGAGCGCCTTGGCGGCGTAATAGGCATCGTGCCGCGCCTTCCACAGGCGGTTGCGATCCTCGGTCCTGGTGGCCCATTCAAGGCCGGATCCGCCATGTTCCCCGGCGATGGCNGTGAACAGCTCGACCTGTTCGGCGACTCCACTCTCGCTGCCGTGGAACTCGAGGAACAGATGCGGCGTCTCAGGTAGGTTCATGTCGGGGTTATAGATGTTCATGCCGCGCATCTGCACTTCGTCAAGAAGCTCGATTCGCGCCATCGGCAGCCCCGCCTGCATCGCATCCATCACCGAATCCACCGCGCCGTCGACCGTGTCGAAGGCGCAGGTCGCCGCAAGGATCGCCTCGGGCTGGCCGAACAGGCGCACGGTCACGCGGGTGATCAGGCCGAGCGTTCCCTCCGAGCCGACGAACAGATGGGTCAGGTCATATCCGGCCGAGGATTTGCGCGCCCTTGTGCCGGTCTNNATCACCTGACCGTCAGGCANCACCACCTCGAGCGCCATGACATTCTCGCGCATCGTGCCGTAGCGCACGGCATTGGTGCCCGAGGCGCGGGTCGCCGTCATCCCGCCGATCGTGGCGTTCGCGCCCGGATCGACGGTGAACATCAGCCCGGTGGCGCGCAATTCCTCGTTCAGCTGTTCGCGTGTCACGCCGGGCTCGACTGTCGCCAGAAGATTGCGCTCGTCGATTTCGAGAATCCTGTTCATGCGGCTGAAATCGACGCTGACCCCGCCATTCACCGGAACGACATGGCCTTCCAGCGATGTACCGATACCATANGGGACGATCGGGCAGCCGGCGCCGGCACAGATGCGGGCGATGGCGGCCACCTCCTCGGCGCATTCCGGAAAGGCCACGGCATCGGGAAGCGCCGGCNTGGTATAGGCCTCGTCACGCGCATGGAGCTCGCGCACCGACGACCCCGTCGACAGCCTGTCCCCCAGAAGATCGCGCAGCTTTGCAACCGCCCCGTCAATTGCCGTCGCCATTGTCACCCCTGCTTCACAACTGTTTCACATCTGGTCCTGTGCCGCGGCGCGCCTCTGTTCACGCCGCTCCCTTGCCATGATGATCATACCAGCCCCGACGATAAACAGAATACCCGGGAACAGGTCNTCGAACGGCGCTTCGGAAAAGAACAGCCAGCCAAGCGCGAAGGACACCGGTATGCCGAAATATTCGAAGGGCGAGACGCTGCTGGGATCGGCAAGCCGGTAGGCGATCACAAGGCACATCACACCGGTGCCGCCGAACGCCCCCATCATCACGATCAGCCCGGCATCGGACGCGCCGGTGATCGCCACCGGATCGAAAAACACCAGCATTGCCAGCGTTGCGAGGACACAGGTCATGATTTGCTGGCTGAGCTGGATCGCCGCCGACGGCATGTCCTGCGGATACAGCCTGACAAGGATGCTGGACAGCGCATAGCAGAAGGCGGCAATCACCGGCAGCACCATATAGGCCGAGAACCCTTCATTGAAGGGCTGCATAATGGTCAGCACACCGGCAAACCCGATGAAGATCGCGCTCCAGCGCCAGACGCCGACGACATGCCCCAGAAGCGGCACCGAAAGTGCCGTGATGAAAATCGGACCGCTGAAACCGAGCGCGCCCGCGGTGGCGAACTCGATCTTCGTCAGCGCGGTGTAGAAGCTGAGCTGCGCCACCACGACAGATGTCGAACGCAGCAGGTTGATCGCGTGAAGCCGCGGCTGGTTCAACCGTGGCAGGGCGGCGAACTGGCGAGCATGCGCCAGCAGGATCAGCGCCGGAATCATCCCGAAGAAATTTCGCATCGCGGCTATCTGCAGGATCGGATAGGTGTCGCCAAGAAGCCGCACGATGATGCCCATCATGTCGAAGGCGATGATCCCGAAGAAAATGACGCCGATGGCGATGATCACATTGCGGGGCATGTCATATGTCTCCACTCACCCCGCCACCAACGCTGCGGCGTNAGAATTCCATTNACCAGTTCAAGTCGCCTTCCAGCGTCACCGATTTCNGCGCCAGCTGGCGGCGATAGGGAAGGATCACATCCTTTGACAGTTCGGTCATCTGCTCGGCTTGCGCGCGGTCCTTGAGGGTCCACACGGCCTGCATCATATGCGGCGTTTCAGTGTCATGAACGATCTCGAGACGTGCGCCCGGCAGCTGACCCTTCATCTGCGGCCATTGCTGCTTCAGCACCATCAGAAACATCTCGCAATCCTCACGGCTGGCAAAGGTGTTGGAAAAAATCTTCTTGTACATTCGCAGCCCCTTTCCGCCGCCGGTCCGCATCGCCGCTCAGTAGATTTCGAACAGGCCGGCAGCGCCCATGCCGCCGCCGATGCACATCGACACCACGCCGAGCCTGGCGCCGCGCCGCTTTCCCTCGATCAGAAGATGGCCCGAGAGGCGCGCGCCGGTCATGCCGTAAGGATGGCCGACGGCGATCGACCCGCCCGAGACATTGTATTTCTCGGGGTCGATGCCGAGCTTGTCACGGCAATAGAGCACCTGCGAGGCAAAGGCCTCGTTCAGCTCCCAGATATCGATCTCGTCAACCGACAGGCCGTGCTGGCCAAGAAGTTTGGGAACNGCGAAGACCGGNCCGATCCCCATCTCTTCGGGATCGCAGCCGGCCACGGCGATGCCGCGAAGGCATCCCAGCGGCTGGAGCCCGCGGCGCGATGCCTCCGCCGCCTCCATGACCACCATGGCCGACGCCCCGTCCGACAGCTGCGAGGCGTTGCCTGCCGTAATGAAGGCGCCTTCGGCAAGCTGCTGGCCGTCGCGNAAGACNGGTTGCAGCCCGGCCAGCCCCTCGGCCGTCGTCGTCGGGCGCACGCCCTCGTCGGCTTCCAGCGTGACCGCCCTGTCGCTGATCTCGCCCGTTTCCTTGTCCTTGACCTTCATTACGGAAGGCAGCGGCACGATCTCGGCATCGAACCTGCCTTCGGCCTGGGCAGCCGCGGTCCGGCGATGCGACTCTGCCGCATATTCATCCTGTGCCTCGCGCGACACACCATATCTCGCGGCCACGATTTCGGCCGTCTCGATCATCGACATATACACATCCGGCCGATGCTCGTTGATCCACGGATCGACAAAGCGGTGCGTGTTCATCCTTTCGGTCTGCACAAGCGAGATCGATTCNACGCCGCCACCGACCCCCGCATCCATCTCGCCGAGGCGGATGCGGTCATTGACAATGGCAAGCGCCATCAGCCCGGACGAACACTGCCTGTCCACGGTCATGCCCGGGACCGAGGTCGGCAGCCCGGCCCTGATCAGCCCCTGGCGCGCGACATTCACATGTGTCGAGCCCTGCTGCAGCGCGGCACCCATGACCACATCGCCGATCTCCCCGGCGGCGATGCCGGCGCGCGAAATCGCNTGGCCGATGGCGTGNCCTGCCAGCTCCTGGGCNTGAGTGTCGTTGAAAGCGCCGCGATAGGCCTTGCCGATCGGCGTACGGGCTGTGGAAACGATGACGGCGTCACGCATGAGACAGCTTCTCCGCATTGGAAAACACAACAATCTGCCAGCCAGAACTTGTGGCCTGCGGCTTCACGCTACAGGCTGGTCATCCACACCGCAATCCGCCTTTGCGCAAACTACAGTTGAACGCAGCGGGATGCATCGCCTATATCTAGAATAGCCAGCAGCTTCTCACCAGNCGCGACAGGCCAAGCCTGGCGGCGGGACAGGATAATGACCGAACTTGCCTCCAAATCCATCGGACGGCCGGTGTCCTTCGACCGGACCAGCACCATCGAGGCTGCCACCAATCTCTATTGGCAGTCAGGTGTCGCGGCGACCTCTTTCAATGAAGTGTCGCGTGCGCTGGGCGTTTCGAAACCGACCCTGTACCGCTATTTCGGGGACGAGGACGGGCTGGTCAGCGCCGCCATCGAGCATTATGTGAGCCAGCGGACTCTTTACGCCGATCTGCTCGGCGCGACAGGCGACATCCGCACTGACCTCAACGCATGGTTCGACAAGCAGATTGATGACCTTTACGAGAAGCACGCGGACGCTTCCATGCCGACAGGCTGCCTGCTGATGGAATGTGTCCAGCTTGGCAATGCCATCGGCGAGAAAAGCCGGGCCACGGTCCATCAGGCGGTGCAGGGAATCCTCGATATGTTCGAAGAGCGGTTGAAAGCCGCAGAGGCCGCCGGGCAACTGCGTCCGGGGATCGATCTCAACGCCGCTGTAAGGCTTGTGGCCGGCCAGACCATCATCGCCAAGAACGTGGTGCTGATTGGCGAGCCAAAAGAAAATCTCAAACGTATGGTGGCGCTTGCCATCGACGGAATCACAGCCTGATTCCACCGGGCCGGCTCTTCTGGAACCTCACCCGGAGACTTAATAAATACCGATCGGTATTTTATAATTGACATAAATACCGGGCGGTATATTTTGTGCCCGGCCTGACCATCAGACCGCAATGCATCACACCTCAGGGCATCACGCCTCGGGGCATCACACCTCGGGGCATCCCATCCGGAGAGGGACTTATGGAACGTTTTGCCGAATTCGTTGTGAACAACCGTATCAAGGTGGCGATCGTCACCATGCTTCTTGCCTTCGGTGTGTTCGCCGGAATTCCCAACCTGAAGCTCGATACGGACGGCCGTGTCTTCATGGCCGCCGACAACCCGGACAAAATCCGCCTCGACAGGTTTGAACAGGAATTCGCCAAGGACGACAATCTGGCCATCATCATTGTTCCGGCGGATGGCGAGGTGTTCACGCCGCGCACCCTTGGTGCCNTCGGCGCCATGACCGAGGATTTGTGGAACCTTCCCTATGTGCGGCTGGTGAATTCCATNACCCGCTTCCAGAACACCTATGCCGACGGCGACATGATGGTCGTCGAGGATCTGGTTCCCGAACCCGATATGGTGACCGACGAGGAAGCCGCAGCGGCGCGGACGGCGGCACTTGACCGCATCGAGATCCGCAACAGCCTGATCAACGAGGATGCCAGCGCCACCGCGATTTCGGTGATCTTCCGGCTTCCCGGGATCGACCTCGTCTCTGAAATTCCGAACATCAATGCCGAATTCGAGCCGCTTCTCGAAGAATACCGCGCCGCCTATCCGGACATCCAGTTCAAGGCCAGCGGCTCGGTCGCGATCAGCCAGGCATTCGCCACCGCCAGCCAGAAGGACGGCGAGACGCTGACNCCGGCGATGCTTGTGGCGATGCTCGTCATTGTCGGTGTGCTGCTTCGCTCGGCCACCGGCTCGCTGCTGATCCTTGTCCTTGCCACGCTGTCGGCGCTCGTCTCGCTGGGCGCGCTGGGCTGGACCCGCATTCCGATCAACTCGGCCACCGCCGTGGCGCCGCTGATGGTCATCACGCTTGCCGTCGCCAGCAGCGTGCATGTGCTGTCGTCTGTCCGCCAGACAATGCAGGAAACCGCCGACCGCACGGTCTGGGCGCGCCGCGCCATCATCGATCACGGACTNGGCATNACGGTCGCGGTNTTCACCACGGCCATCGGCTTCCTGTCGCTGAACTTCTCGATCTCGCCNCCNTTCCGCCAGCTCGGCAACATGGTNGCNGGCGGCATGNTCGGCGTGTGGNTCTTCACCATGTTCCTGCTTCCGGGCCTGATCTGCTGGCTGCCGATCAAACAGAACAAGCGCGCCGCCTCGGTCGACAATTTCATGGTCGCGCTAGGCGAGTTCGTGATCCGTCANCAGAAGCGCCTTCTTGTCGGCATCCCNGTGGTGATCATCGCCTTCGGCGCCGGCATCTCGCAGATCAAGCTCGAGGATGATTTCCTGCGCTATTTCGACGAGAGCTTCGAGACAAGGCAGGCCACCGANCTCTACGAGACCGAGCTTGGCGGTCTGAACGTGCTGGAATATTCGGTCGATACGGGTGTCGAGAACGGCATCAACTCGGTCGAATATCTGCAGACACTCGACGCGTTGTCGGTCTTCCTTCGCGACCAGCCCGAGATCAGCCATATCCGCTCGCTCAGCGATACGATCAAGCGGCTGAACATGAACATGAACAGCGACGANCCGGCCTATTACCGCATCCCCGACAGCGACGAGGAAGCCTCGCAGTTCCTGTTTCTCTACGAATTGTCGCTCGGCTACGGCATGGACCTGACAGACCAGATCAATGTCGACCGGTCCTCGACCCGTGTCTCGGCCTTCGTCGACTATGCGACGACGCGCCAGCTGATTGCGCTCGACGAGAAAATCCAGGGCTGGTTCGATAAAAACGCGCCGGAACTGAAGAGCCCGGTCACCGGCCAGACGCATGTCTACACGATGATCTCGGCCCGTGACGTGCCCTCGATGCTGCAGGGAACGAGCCTTGCGCTGGTCTTCATCTCCTTTGTCATCTTCCTTGTTCTGCGCAACCTCAAGCTCGGCCTCGTCTCGCTGGTGCCGAACCTTGTGCCGGCGATCATGGGCTTCGGGCTCTGGGGCTATATGGTCGGCAATGTCACGCTCGCNGTGTCGATCGTNGTCGCCATGACATTGGGGATTGTCGTCGACGACACGGTGCATTTCATTCTGAAATACGCCAATGCGCGAAAGCGCGGCGACAGCGCCGAGGACAGTGTCCGCTACGCCTTCAAATCCGTCGGCATGGCGCTGACCGTCACCTCGCTCGGCCTCGTCATCGGCTTTGCCATTCTCGGCCAGTCGGGATTTGCCGTGAACCGTGACATGGCCCGCCTGACCGCCATCACGCTCAGCTTCGCGCTATTCGTCGATTTCCTCTTCCTCCCGCCGCTACTGATCTTTCTCGACAGGATGAAAACCATGAAGACTTCCACCGCCACCACGGCTTCGCTCGCAGCGGTCGCCGTGATCGCCGCGTCATTCGCCATCATGCCGGTGACCGGCGCCAACGCCTCCAACGAAAAGGGGCTCGCCATCGCCACCGAGGTCGACAACCGCGACAAGGGATGGGGCGATGTCACCGTCGAAGGCGAAATGGTCCTGAAGAACAAGGCAGGCAACGAGTCCGTCCGCAAGTTCCGCTCGACCATCCTCGAGGCGGCGGATGCCTCCGAGGGCGACCGTTCGATCATCACCTTTTCCGAGCCGCGCGACGTTCGCGGCACGGCGCTGCTGACCCATTCCAAGATCGAGCCGGATGATGACTCGCAGTGGATCTTCCTGCCGGCGGTGAAGCGGGTGAAGCGTATTTCCTCGTCGAACCGCACCGGCAAGTTCGTATCGTCCGAATTCTCCTACGAGGACCTCNGTTCCGAGGAAGTGGCCGACAATGACCATATCTGGCTTGAGGACGCCGCCTGCGAACATGATGCCGCCCTGACCTGCGCCGCTGTCGAAAGCCGCCCGAAGAACAAGCGTTCGGGCTATTCGCGCCGCGTTTCCTTCATCGACCTCGACGAATATCGCGTTCACCGGATCGATTTCTACAACCGCCGCGGCGACCTTGAAAAATCCCTCCGCTTCGAGGATTACCGGCAGTATGAGGGCCAGTTCTGGCGCGCCCATGTAATGATCATGGATAACAGCCAGACCGGCAAGTCGACCCGGCTTGCCTGGGGCGACTACAGCTTCCGTCAGGGGCTGACCGAACGTGACTTCACCCCGCAGGGACTTCCCAAGGCCAGCCGATGACCCCGATGAAGAGCTTCCGCCGGCTGGCGCTTCTGCCGGCGGTGCTTGCCTGTTACCTGCCGCTGCCGGCTGCCGCCGAGATCGGCGTCGAGCACAGCGGCGAGGTCACGCTTGAGGCAAGCTGGTATCCCGAGACGGCCGCCTATGCCGGGCAGAAGGACAGCTTTGCCCATCTCGAGGCAAAGCCCGAGCTTGTGATCTACGGTGATGAAGCCGAGATGCTGCTGCAACCGCGGATCAGCGGCGGCACAAGCGGCGGCGGTCTGGTCGATTTTCGCGAGGCAAATGTCACGGCGCGCATCGGCGACGCCGATATTCTTGTCGGCAACACCATCCTGTTCTGGGGCAAGGTCGAAAGCTACAACCCCGTCGACATCGTCAACAGCCGCGATTTCAGCCGCGGCCTGATGCGAAGCGAGAAACGCGGCGCCCCGATGGCGCGGGTGTCATGGCCGNTCGGNCCCGGACAGCTCGACCTGATGGCCATCGATTTTGTCGAGAATGATTATCCGGCGCTGTCGGCGCGCGAGCGGCCGGGCCTTCGCATCACCGGGAGCACAAGCTATTCCGGCGGGGCGAANCGGGATGATATGGCCAACGCCATCCGCTGGTCGGGCTATTTCGGCGACATCGATCTGGGCNTAAGCTGGTTTCGCGGCACCGGCCATTCGCCGCGCCTGCTGCCGCAGGCCGATGGCACATTGAAGCCTGACTACAGCCGCATCACGCAGGCCGGGCTCGACATCCAGTATCTTCGCGGCGATACCGCGCTCAAGGCCGAGATCATCCGCCGCAAGGGCCAGTATGACCGGCTCGGCACCGCGCGGAGCTACCGTGCCGGTGTTTTCGGCGTCGAACACAATCTCTATGACATCACCGGCGACGGGCGCGATCTCGTCCTGCTGGCCGAATATGCCCGTGACAGCCGCAAGGGCCTCTCGCATAGCGGCTTCCAGAACGACCTCACCCTNGGNGCAAGGTGGGTGTGGAACGATGTCGAGGACACCCAGGTTCTGGGACTTTTGACACGCGACCTCGACAATGCGGCGCAGACCATGACAGTCAGCATTGATCGCCGCCTGACGGACGAGCTGACCTTCGAGGCGAGCGCCCGTCTGGTGGAGCGTTATGAACGTGATCCGAACAGCACGGCNCTGTCAAAGGACTCGGCGGTGATCGCCAGCGTCACCTATAGTTTCTGAGTTTATTCACCGGACAGGCGGAAACGGAGCGGCATGACACATTTCCTCGACANGCCCTTTGCCTTTTCGGCGCTTGCCGCTCCTGGCCTCGGCCCGAACGGGCTGATGCTGTGCCGGTGTCCCGGCCTGCGGGGTGGNCAGCCAANAACCACCACACCGGGCTCCACCACAGCGCTGGAGGCCGATCTCACCCTTCTGGCATCGAACGGCGCAACCGATCTCGTCACCCTGATTGGCGAGGATGAGCGGGGAAAACTCGGTGTCGGCGCGCTGCCGCGGCTTGCCATGGACAAAGGGCTGTCATGGTGTGAATTCCCGATCACCGACCGCACAGCCCCCGCTTCGGGACGTCAGGCTGAATTCGACCAGCTACTTGACGAATTGTTGACAGATCTTGCCGCCGGACGCCGTGTCGCCATCCATTGCCAGGCCGGGCTCGGCCGGACAGGCCTGCTCGCAGCAGGGCTTCTGGTGCGGTCCGGAACCGGACCAGATGACGCCATCGCGATTGTCAGGTCGGCGCGCCCCGGAAGTATCGAGACTTCAGGGCAGGAAGATTTCATCCGCAAAATCGAATTTCGGGGACTTGAATAACAGCCCGCGCCGACAATCTGTGGCAGAGACCTCACGAACATCCGGGACTATTCCATGACACTGGCCCTGCTGCTGCTCTCCGGCATCACTCTGTTGCTGCTGGGCGGGCACTACCTTGTCAGGCACGCTGTCGAGCTGGCGGCGAAGCTGAATGTGCCCCCGCTTGTCATCGGGCTGACCATCGTCGCCTTCGGCACATCGTCGCCAGAGCTGGTAATCTCCGTCGGCGCGGTGCTGACCGGTCATGACGACATCGTCATCGGCAATATCATCGGAAGCAACATCGCGAACCTGCTGCTTGTCCTCGCGGTGTCGGCGCTGATCTTCCCGGTGAGGGTCGTCAGGCGCACAGTAGGCCGCGAGGGCGCCATCCTGACCGGGGCAACGGTTCTGTTCGGCTGGCTGTGCTGGAACGGCCAAGTCTCGCCTGTCGAAGGCGGCGTCCTGCTGGCAAGCCTTGCGGCCTATGCGGCCTTTGCGTTCCTTGCCCAGCCGAAGGCGGCCGCCGGACGGGCCGAGGAAGAGATTGCGGCCATTGCCGGCGCCGCAGCCGGGCACGGCCTGTGGGGCAGCCTGGTGGTCAACATTCTGGCCATTGCCCTGTCGCTGACGGCGTTTGCCGGCGGATCGCAGCTCTTTGTTGACGG
>FUFK010039287.1_pt1 | contig 11951 bp, 6 predicted proteins | sample 1021851 | NCBI WGS metagenome assembly FUFK01 (sample SAMEA51879418, study PRJEB19060) | metagenome
GATTGTCCAGATTGTGCTTGTAAAAACTTTCCATTAGTAGGAGAGTTTCCAACTTTTAACTTAGCTTCACTTACAGAATCAGAAGTTAATTTAGCTTCTGATACTGTGTTATCATTAGGTGTACCTATAGATGTAGCTGCACCAATTAAAGTTACAAATAAACTAGTTCCACTAGCTGGAGCTGTACAAAATTTAATTCCGTTAGCACCTTCTAAATAAAATCCTTCGTTACTTGCATTATAAGATCCACTATTTGGTTTTTGTATAACACCGTTAAGACTAACTAATAGTTGTCCAACGCTAGTTACGTTAGCAGCATTACTACCATCTCTTAAATCGTATGATACAATATTTCCATCAAATGTAGGACTACCAGATGTAGCTCCATCAGGTACTACAGTTAATAATTTAAAGTCTCCAACTGAAGTAACAGCATCATATTGTGTGTTACCTAAGTCATATACCTTCATTATATTGGCAGATGTATCAAACCATAGGTCTCCGTCTTGTAAAGCAGATCCATCTGGATGATTACTTGGAGCACTACCACTTATCTGGTATCTGTCGTTAAAATCATTAACAAGAGTTTGTGCGTTAGTTACTCCGGCTGGGTCTATAACTTCTCTATGAAAAGTGTATGTATGTAATGTTGTAGTTGTTTCTACTAATATTCCTTTTCCAGCTTCAATAGTATCACTATTAGCCATACCATTGATAGTTACTGTATTTCCAGATCCAGCTCCGTTTGCAATAGTTGCAACTCCACTTCCGTTAGAAGTTAAGTTACTTGCTAATGCTTTGATACTAACTATAGTTCCAGCACCATCGTTTACGTCTGGGTTAGTTGTAGGAAAACTGGTTTCGTTTGCTATTGGTACAAAACCACCTACCTCAGTTACAAGTTCTACTATTCTTTCATTTACAGCTTGAGCTGAAGGTAGTTGTACATCAGTTGCACTTCCACCAATAGTTGTAACTACGCTTTTACCATCTAATAAGTTAAGTTCTGTTGTAGATGCGGTTATGCCATCTAATGTTTCTACTTCAGCTTGTGTTAAGTCAGCTAAAGCACTAGCAGTACCACTACCCATTGTGCCAAGCTCTGTAAGCTCAGAGTCTAGAGGTTGTTTACCATCTAACTGTGTTTGTACGTTAGAAGTTACACCATCAACATAATTAAGTTCTGCTGTTGTAGCAGTTACTCCATCAAGTTTATTTAACTCTGTAGCTGTAGCAGTTATCGCATTAACAAAGGTATTTTGTGTATCTGTAAATGCGTTAGTATTTGAATTTGACTCATAAAGAGTTTTTATTTCTGTAGCTGTCTGGTCATCTTTAGCATTAGTTTCTATAGTGTCCAGTTTTGTACCATCTGCAGATACATCTCTGCCGTCTACAGTTCCACCTACAACTATATTACCAGTTGTGGTAACAGCTTGTGAACCAAAATCAGGTGAGATTTTAGTACCAGCTATTGCAGCTGACGCATTAACATCAGCATTAACTATTGCGCCATCTGTTATTTTAGCACTTGTTATTGCACCATCTTTTATATCAGATGCTTGTATTGTTTGATTCTGCTCTTCTTGTGCAGCAAACAGTAACTGCTCGTGGTTGGCATTAAGGTCAGCTGCCTTGACTGATGACCCTGCCGTATATGTAGCCTTCGCACTGTCTACATCTGTATCACGAAAGATACGTATAGACTGTGGGCTAACTGGTATGTTGCCTGATGTAAAGACTACATTACCACCACCTGTAGTAGTGTAGCTTGTTATATTGTAGTGTGTGCCTGATGATTTTATGACACCATCTACATCAACTTTTACATCTGCTTCTTTAATAGAAGGGAAGGTAAACTGCTTAGTCGCATTACCATCCCCAGTGTAATCTACGAATGTTGTTGCCATTTATTTGTATATGTTGAGGATGTTTGCGGATGTCTGTCGTTTTGCGACTTGACGTGCTTTTTCTATTCGTTGTTCTTCCACTACTTGTGCAATTCTAGGATCATCTTTAATAGCTGCCCAAGCCTTTGCTTTTGCTTGCTTAAATAGTCTATCAATAATTCTATTATGATAATAGTCTCTAGCATTAAACTGAGCACGTCTGCCTGCACGTATGTCAGAGTACATTTCTTCCATAGATGCTAACATTCTTTTGTCTTTAGCAAACTTATCAAGCTCTAATTCTAAGTTAAGAGATCCTAGTTCTCGTTGAAATCTTGATCTAATATAAGGATGATCTGTTAAGTTTGTACTGTCAGGTGCAAAGTATGTAGATGTACGTAAATCATAACCACTGTCAAATAAAAACTCTCTACCGGGACTTTGATCTAAATTTAAACTAACAGGACTTACTGCATTGTATAGTCTTGTCATAAAATCCCAATCTTTTAAAGGTCTACCATTTAGCATATCATACTTAATAGGTAGCTGAGTAGAAGTAAGATTTTCAAAAAGTAAGTTTCTGTTACGTATGGACTGGAATACACCTGAGTTTATCTCACGCATGTATGGTGTAAATAGTCTACCTAAATCATTACGTATACCTGCTAAAGGTACTTGGTTATTAATTAATCCAGATACTATACGTCCACCTTGACCGGGTCTACCGGCAAATAGGTCAACAAAAGATTGTATGCCTGCTAAATATGATTTACTTGTAATAGCTTGTGCTATAACGAGAGAAATCTTACCTAGTTCGTTTTCTGTCCACTCTTCACCCATAAGTTCACTTGCGTCACCTACGTCAGCGATTGTAGACATAATAAGGTTAAATGGTTCAAACTGGTCATAACCAACACGAACAGCACCTAGTTTAATAGTTCTAGGTTCCCATTTACCATCTAGCCATAACTGTCTTTTTTGTCTATCAACTGGTCCATTACCATTTAGATCTCCACGCATCCAAGCTTGTACTGCCATAAATGTAACAGCAGAGCCCATCGCCAATCTACCTGTTTGTAATGCACGTGCGTTAGCTAGTTCTTCAGCAGTAAATATACCATACTTGTTTACACTAGCTAAATCATTAGGATTAGCAAATGCTATATCGTTAAACTCTTTGACTAAGAAGTTAAATCCGGGTGTATACTTACCTGTAAGTGCAAGTCCGTTGACACCAGTTCTAGCAAACAAAAAGAATGGTTTAGCTAAAGGTGTAGCACTAAATACATCATTAAGACCTTTTGCAAAGCCTGTAAGTTCTTGTGTTAGTGTTACTTCTTTACGTGCAAATGCAGTAGCTTCGTCTTTGATGTTACCCTGTGAGTCAAACACTTGTGAGTAAAAATCATCTTCGTATGCTCGCATTACATCTTTTGTTAGTTTTGGTGTTTTATAACCACCTTCTTGTAACTCAAGTGCTCTACGCATAGCTTTTTCACGCATCTTAGCACGACCAAGTATGTAACCAAACGCATCGTCGGTTGCAGCCATAATCTTAGTAGAGTATGTTAAAAAGTTACTGTTGTTCATTTGACGTGCCATGTTAGCTACACGAAATGCTGCTACTTCTCCGGGAGTTGCTCTACCACTATCTTCTGCCCAACGACGTAATATTTCCCAGTTATCGTCTGCTGCTGTAAATTCTGTAAAACGTGTTTTGATTGATCTGATATCGCCTTTCCAGTATGAGTTTAATTTACTTCTAAACAAAGTAAATGACTCAGGTACAGCTTCTATCATGCCGTTAACTGCTGCAAGACTTGCTCTTACATCAGCTACATTTCCATCAAAAGGTAGTCTTAATATTGCACCTAAGCTTTGAGCTAATGGTCGTAAGAAAGTTGCGGTTGATGTACCCATAATAGCACGAGCCGGAGTTTTAGGTCCAGATAATATACTATGTGACATCACACCTTCTAACTCACGAATCATGACACCGGTACGATTTACGCCACCTTCGGTTAACGCACCACCTAAAATTGTTTTTCTTGCCCACGCATCAAAGTCGTCTAATGTATTAAGATTATCCATCATAGAAAAAGCTTCAAACAAAGCATTAAGCAAGTTATCATCTTTATCATTTTTAGCTATCTGTAATATAGACATAATAGAATCTTTAGTATCTTCCATAGCTTGTGACGTAGCTTCTTCTACTGTCTTTTTGCTTTTCTTACCAATACCAAGTTCTCTAAATGAGTCAGACTTTACAAATCTAGCTTTCTTTGTTTCGTACAATGCCATAAGCATAGTATCTACAAGCTGTTTAGCCGGTCCATCTATATCCTGTATATCTACAAGATCTTGTATTTCTCTACCGGCTACACCTAAATCTCGTACCTGTTTAAGAAGTGAACCTATTATAAGATCAGCAACTACTACGTTCTTAGATGTCCATATTTCTATACCATCAACCACATCAGGTTGTGCTTCAAGTAATTCTTTTAAATACTCGCTAGATGACATCTCAGCAGCATTTCTGCCCTGAGTTATCCGTTGATGAGCGTCTATATGTTCTTTAAATTTTGCTACTAATGCTTTTCTAGATCCTTTTGCAGCATCTAATTCTCTTGCAAACTTTTCTGAGCTTATTAAAGTTTTAAGTATACGTTCTGCTGTCTCTTCGTCTGTACCACCTTCTAAGGCTACTCTTTCTCTTTCTACCGGTGTTGTTACGCTACCAGTTGACCCTTCTTCAGAACCCCATTGAGTTCGTGTTTTAGATAACTGTTCTCTAGCTGTCTGTGGATCAACCTCTGATATGTGTGCTCCTTGGTGTGGTTGAGATATAGGTGCGTTTTTATCTGCTCTATACTCTGTTTCACCTTTGCGAAGCTGTGCTAATCCGGCTTGTACTGTTTGGTTTTCTAAGCTTTTGTTACGTTTTGTTATCTGCTCTATAGCTTTGTCACCACCTTTTTTTAGTGTGTATGCAAAACCGTCAAAGACTAGACCTATGCCCATGCCTTCAACTATATTCTTCAGTTTCATTACGACTGGATGGTCAGTATCTTTAGTAGATATAGGTGTATCCATCCAACCAAACCTATCACGTAATGCTCCTAAAGCGTTTTGTTCATCTGATTCTTTTGATATAAGATCAGATACAGCTCCTACAGCTGCACCTCTAACTAGGTTGCCTTTTGAAAGTGCGACTAACCCGGCAGGTATTGCAACTATGCCAGAAGCTGCACCTACCTTAGCGGCTGCAACTGTACCGGCTGCTAATGTGCCAAAGTGAACTAAACCCCTTAGTTGTTTACCCCACCATGTTTTTGTTTCTATTGGGTTATCATACCCACCAAAAGGAGTCCAGTCTGGTCTGTATGTACCAGTCTCTCTCCTTTGTCTTTGCATTTCTCCAGATAACGCATCTACTGTACGTTCTGGAAAGGTAGCAAGCGATGATGCAGTGTCTTGAAGACCACCTGACAATATAGATTGTCCCTCTTTTATGAGTGCCTTAGCACCCCAGTTATCAGCATTTCGAGGATCGTCTTGTACTTCTTTACTAACCTGTTCCGATTGCTGTAACTGTGCCTGAGCAGCTTCTTGCCTGTCTATCGCTCGCTGATACTCTTCCGCAGCGTTTTGTGCCTCATCTGTAATGTTATTAAGTTCATCCAGATTGACTTCTACTTCTGCGTTAGAGTAGTTTGAGTCTGTCATCTACCCTCTCTTGATTTTTTAACTGCTGGAACTTGCTTTAGTTCCTCGATAGTTGTTGGTTCTGTTTGTCCTCGTCCGTAGCCAAAGACTTGTTTCTTCTCTTTTTTATTTGACTTTCTTTGTTTTTTACGTAACTCGAGCTGTCTTTCTCTAGCTCTTTGGTAGTTGTTTATTTCACTCTCGATACCTAGAACTACACCTTCAGTAAGATTTTGAAACTGATTCATTGGTATGTTACGTAGCTGTGGAAATATATCTAACATAGCATTTGCTTCTTTTGGAGATAACTTTACTAACCTATCCCAACTACCTTCTTTTTCATCACCTTGAAACACAGTAGCTTCACCACCTTTCTTGGCTTGTATGATAGCACCTCTAATACTATTAGTACGGTTAGCACGTTGTCTTGTAAGTTCTAATACTAAAAAACTTTGATTTTCTTCAGTAAATAATTCATTCTTAAAGTCTGGTGGTAAAAATCTAACAGCATCTTTTAGTTCTTGTGCACTTAAACCATACACTCCAAAGTTGCTACCACCTCTATTAGCATAAACAAGTAGCTCACCGATTGTAAGTTTATCAGCACCTCGTTTTTTTGGTCCAACTGCTGAGTCAAAACTTCCTACATCATTACCTGTTTTAAATCCTTCTAAAATTCTTTTACCTTTTTCTGGATCTAATAATTTTACATAGGTTTTAGTAAGATGAGGTTTAACTTCAAGTTGATTTAACTCACCTTTTCTAAGTCCATACTGTGGGTCAATTAAGATGCCCTCGTCGTTAGTTATAAAACGTTTAGCTATTTCCTCATCTGTATTATAACCACCTGTAGCTCTAAACCTGTCATCAGCATACTGTTTAGCTGATAAACTTGTGTTTTTAGTTACACCCTCAAAATATGCGGGAAAAGCCTCGCCAAATTGTAAATGTCTTTTATAATCGCTAAGTGCTTGTTTTTCATTTAATGATACAAACTCAGCTTGATTAGGTACTTTGTTAATATCACCTTTTAAAACCTCTCTGTCAGCGTTTATATCTTCAGACCTAACTGTTTTACCTAACCTTTCTTCAATAGCTGATTCTGAAAAACCGCCGGCTTTTAACTTTAGTATAATGTCATCTGCATACATTTCCTGAGCTTTTGATAACTCAATACCATTGTCTGTCTGAATCTTAACAAGTCTGTTAAACTCACCGTAAGCTCTGTTTACTTCAAGTTTTTGTTTTCTTGTAAGATTTACCTGAGAAGGTCCTTTAAGTTCATTTGTAAATTCTTGTTTGTAATCAAGGTTGGGATCTCCTTGATTGGCTCGACCTCTATACTCTCCACCATTTGTAATACCTTGAGAGCCAACTTGTAAACTTCTTATGTCAATGTTTGGATACCTGTTTTCTAACTCTTTATACTTTCGTTGTAGTACTCCTGTTGGTATGTCACCGTTATATTGAACATTAAGTTCGTTAAGCTCTTGCTGTGCTGTAAATCGATTAGCTTTAATATTTCTTTCTACCTCTATAGCTCTTGCAGTCTGTACTTTTTGTATTAATGAAGCATTAGCATCTTTACCACCAAATGGTCCGTCAGCATATTTATATAGCTTACCACCGTTTCCGTCATGTCTATGCATAGCACCATCAAATAAATAATTTAAGTGGTGTAAATCTAGCTGTGGTTGATCAGATTCTACTTCATTAGCAACTCTTGCAAAAAGATAATCAGTAGCCTCTTTGGTTGTATCAAAGTTCATAGTGTTTTTGATAGTATCCACAAGAGTTATGACATCTACATCCATTTTTTTATTGGGATCATACGGCTGTAAAGTATCAACAATTATCTTGTCTAGCTTTTTTTCTCTATTTCTTTCATAGTTTCTGTTAGCTTCAGATTTCCAAGTTTGTATATTATTTCGTTTTCTTTGTGCTATATCAGGATATATCTTTTCATAAAATAATCTTCTGAACTCTCTACTGTTAGTATCTACACCAAGATTTTCAGCCTGCATAAGCATACCAGTAATCATCAACTCATCAGCAGCACCATGTAACTTCATATATTCATCTATATCAGTTATATCTTTACCACCGTTTTCATTAATAAACTGCTGCCTAGCACCGAAGTAATTTTCGTTAAGTCTTCTTAATAGTTCTTTTGTAGTAATATCTTGTGGTAGTTCAGCATTTCTAGTTCTTAGAAAGTTGATAGATGTTTCTGATTTTTCCTTAAGAAGTTCATTATCAAACTTAGCATTTTCTAAGTTAAACTTACCATCAGCAGCTCTAAGTTGTTCAAGAGAGTTGCTGTCCAAGAAAGCCATAGCTTCATCTATTTTATCTTGAGTCTCTCTTCTTTTTTTCAAAGCTTTCATAGCTCGGCTAGCAGACTCTGAAAACTGTGCTAAAGACTCCAAGTTTTTCATAGGAGTCTCTGCGATGTCTTGCTGTATCTGAGCCATCTCGTTGTAGAAGTTCTGAGTATCCTGTATATTAGCGTCTATTTGAGCGTTAACTTGATTGGTTAGATCAGCTTCTGTAGATTCATAATTACTAGCGGAAAGATCAGGTATTACGTCCCTTTCTTTTCCAACTATAGTTCCAAATGATGATGTCATAATTTTAACTAAAAGGGTTTTGTATCATTGCTCCGGCATAGTCATCGTAATTACCTATACCTAATCCGCCACTATTTACAGCATCACCAAAACTTAAACCACCACCACCACCACCACCGGTTGGTACTGAGGGTTTTTGTCCAAAGTTAAATAACCCTGCTGATGAACTGATACCTGTAGCTATACTTGCTACCTGACTTGCAACTTGTAAAGCACCACCTAATCTGTTTGTAGGAGGTAACATCACAGGTGCACCGTATGCAGCCGGTATGCCTAAAGCTTCTCGACCTCTAGCTTGTTGGGCTTGGAATTTACGTCTAGCACCTTCTTGAGCATATGCCATGTTTCGGCCTAGTACGTTATCTATAACTCCTTCTACTTCTGACTGTGCTGCAAGTAATCCTTGATAGTTAGCAACACCGAAGCGTCTTGATCTACCACCCTCGTTAACTGTACCTTTTGATCTAAAATACTTACGAGCAGCGTTTTCTAATTGTTTTCTACCCTTACCTTGAGCGGCAAGTGCAGCGGCATAAGCATCACTTTGATCTCGTGATAAACCTATGACATTTCTATTTTGAGCTCTTGCGAGTTGTGTTTCTTTGTTATAAAACTGAAGTTTTTTCTGGGCAAAGATTGCATCTTTTTGAGCAGCTCTTTCTCGAGCGGCTGCTCTTTTCCCTGCATTAGCGTCTACGCACACGGCAAAATTCTATAAATGTTATATTGTTTGGTCCATGTTCTAACTTACGTAAAAACTTGAAACCAAGAAACTTTAGCAGTTTTAAATGTGCCTTGTTTCTACTGTCAACTATATTCCAAAGGAGGGGCTCAGGTCGGCTATCGACATACCGCTTTGCCTCTCTTGCNAATGTAATTGGGTATCGGTGTATATCAGGAGTGCATAGCATCCATATATCACCTTCTTTTCCTACTCCAGCCATGCCAGCAGTCTTGCCGTCAGGCACTGTAAAATACACGTAGGATGGGTTGTGACACATCAAAGCAGGGAGAAGGGCAGATGGTATCCCATGCCCCTCTTCGACTTCTCTGCGGTCATCTGGACGTAAATTAGAGGCAACCTGTGTGGCAGCCTCCGTTGTAAGTGGGTGTATGTAATCAGACACGTTTGTAATATTTGGGTGAGTAGTCACCTTCCCATGATAATGCACGTAGCGTAGCAGGGGCAGGGTGAGATGATCGTAGTGTTACATCTACGTTTGTATTCTTTTCGTACACAGGTACGGTTTGTATATGTTCTTCTAAGTATGGTGCTCTTGACGCATTGTAAATATCCATAACAGGTGACTCATACACCTCTGTATAATCATTTTTACCTACACGTTCAAGTGTGGTTTCGTATAAACCTATCTTTCCAAAGTGTAACTTAAGTCTATGTAAGACTAATGATGAATTTACATCAGATCTAGTAGCATTACCGACTTGTCTAGTTGCATAAAAGGTAGGAAACTTTACTTCGTATGGATATAGATAACCTATTGTAAGTGTAACACCTTGCCAGTTACCCGGTACAGTAAAACTTGTACCNNNNACTGTNNNNTTNGCATANCNACCNNNATCNTGCTGNGTGTANNANNTNNNTCAATNANAACTAAATCATNGTTAGGTGTGGTAACTGTATTCANCCAACTNACACCNGNAAAGGTAGTNANNTTCGTAGNNGNGTNAAAANTACCACCACTNACNGTAGTANNNTTATCTACATGNANTANAAANTCNACANTNTCTTNTACTNNTNGANGGATCTGTGTCAGTTTGCACAAGCTTNATGCTTTGTAAATAGTAGTCACTATCTAAAAAGAAATATTCATCATTAATAATAAAATGGTATATTAATGGATTGTTAAGTTTCCATTTAAACCATGCAGCTTGTTGCCTTTTATCAGATACTTGAAAATACTTGTAACCAAGAACTTCATCAGAACCTGTTTTACCAAATAATATGATAGAGTTTTCTCTAGAGTTTGTTAGTAAATCTATATCTTTTGGTAATAGAGTTGGTACAACTTTAGTTACTTCTACTATGCTTGGTTCTCCTTCACGTTGTATGTTAGCCATTTCATTAAATCGACTAAACTTACCAGAGTTATCAACATATGCAAGTGTTGTTCCTAATGATATAGGAGATATAGTTTCACTATAATTAAACGTAGATATACTACGAAGCTTTGCAGTATCAGGGTTAAAAACTGTATCATCTGCTGCAAGTAAGAATTGTTGGTTTGTGCTAAATACAACCAAACCTGTGTTAACCTCTATGCCATCGAAGAGTTCTGATGGAAACATAGATGCAGCTGATATATCTACAGGGTCACTAGCAGATACAGTCANAGCNGTTTCATTAAAGAAGTCAGGAGTTCCTAACGTTCCCGGTCGTGAGGTAATAACATTTTCACCTGACAACAGTGCTAATCTGTTACGGAAGAATAGTACTTTATTAATACGTGCACCTACAAAAGAAGGCATAGGGTTAGTTGTATCATCACCTACTCGTCTGTCTTGATATGTAAACTGTTTAACAGTAAATGTAGTTGCAGCTGTACGTTGTATAGCCAACGGCATGTTTGTAAGTGTCTTAGCTATACCACCTTTTGCACATTCGGACCAAGATCCTACACCGTCTCTGTTGTTTGACCCGTCGAAACGAAGATAGTAGTCATCCTCATCTGACATTCTAGAGTTAGCAACTTTGACAATATAGCCATGTTTACATTGGTTAGGTAGATTTTGTACGTCATTAACTGAAGCTTGAAAGCATCGCATTAAGTCTTCTTCAACAACTTCTACACTAAATGGATTAGAGCTAGAAAGGTATATGCCTGTTCCTATATGTTTGCCTGTAACACCTGATGGTAGCTCCGCTATAATACCACCAATAATAGTATCAGCAGTAACAGCTGTATCAGCATCAAAAGGTGTAGGTTCCGGTCTTATCAGACCGTCTCCGGCAGAAGAAACTGTAGCGTTAACATCAGTAGATTCGTGATCTTCAACACGAATAGTATAAGTATAAATCCTAGATCCATAGTCTACAGTAACTGTTACAGTATCTCCTGTAACCCATCCTTCACCACCATGTAGTAGTACAACTTCTCTGTTGTAGCTACATCTGTAGTTACTGCCACCCGGTCCATTAGCACTAGCACTATAGTTAGGGCTAACACCTTGCTGACCTAAAGTATTGAGTCTAAATATTAAATTTGTTTTAGTACCAGAGTCTACACTAAATACTTGTGTACCTATACCGGGACAGTGACCTGTACCATCACCTTCATTAAGTGTATCACTATGTAATTTTAATACGTGTAGCACGAGTTAGTGTAGTAACTGTAGCACCATTATTAATGTTTAAACCGTATTGTCTACCATTTTCTGTACGTAGTAGTTCTACGAAACCGAAGTGAGTATCTGGTGCAGAATCTGTAGTTCCCGTTGACCCAACGAGAGTGTTAGCATTAGTAGTATCACGGTTGGTAACAAAAGTCGTATCATTAATTGTTAAGAACTGTAAGTTTTCTGGTGTGCTTGTAGCTAGGTAGTTTTGTATAGCTGTCTGACCACCTGTGCCATAGGCTGTAGTCATTAGTTGTCCATCTGTACAACGCCATACTCTGACTTGACCATCAGCAGCTACTTGTCCTATATAAGATCCTTCTGTTTCATCACGAAAGTAATGGAACCACGAACCTCCACTCTGTACACTCGA
>FUFK010059620.1_pt1 | contig 11946 bp, 16 predicted proteins | sample 1021851 | NCBI WGS metagenome assembly FUFK01 (sample SAMEA51879418, study PRJEB19060) | metagenome
CCCAGAAGCGGTCACTGATACTGTAGGGTGGAGTTTTTAATAGTACAAGACCAAATGCTATCCACCAAACCCATATTGGATGTTCTTCACTTACTCCATAACCAAACATAAAAGGCAATAGCATTGCCGTTAGATATAGTCCTATGTATTTTCTTAAATGTTCTAGCATTATAAATTACTTTCCTTTGCTACGTCTTTGACTAACTTTACATCGTCAGGATGTCTATTGAATCGCATAGCCCAATGTTCAGGATCCATAATATTATATATAATACCTAATTGCTCTTCATTAAACTTTGACATCATATCTTTTCCACTTGCACAATTTAGTACCAACCACGGAGATATTTTTCCGTCTTTGATATTATATACAGCTCTATTCAAACTTACATGATTAAAATAATGATTCCAAGGTGCTGGTTTGTTTGTTTCAGACCATTCCATCATTGTCATAATACTTCTTTCTAGTGCAGTTTCAACGTTTTCTTTTTTTATTAATTCTATTGCATATTTTTCATATAACTCTTCACGACACCAGTGATCTAGTTTTACGCCACTTGTTACAACATGATCTATATACTTTTCTGGGTATAGTGGCTTGACATTGTTAATAAAAGATCCAAACTTAACAAATGCATTGTAATAAGGGGATTTACAAAAGTCGTCATACGTTTTGTCTTTTTTTGCATTCGCACTTAATCTATAAAATTGATTGAAAGCATAAAAACCTAACTGCACAGCCTTATCGTTCTTCTGTAAGTGTCTGCGTTTTTGTTCACACATGTGAACAGCAAGAGTCTTTTCTCTGCTATAACCTGTGTTGCAATACTCACATACATATGGCTTAGATTTTAACTTCAATTCCATATTCTTCTGCCAACTGTTTTAGATCTTTCTTTGTATGCATAGATGCTAACATTTCTATTTCGTCCTGTTTCATATTAGGAAATATTTGATTGAATAGTTTTATTCCATCATGTAGTTCTTTCCCTGCCTTTCGCTTGAAACCAATCCATTGGTGGAATTTAATTTTTCCTGTGTTGCCCGCTTGGCAAAGCAACTGCCATTGTAGTTTAGGATGTTTCGACACCACCATATAATCTTTGTTATAATATTCATTCGTTTTAAATACTGCAAGTTCCTGCTCCTCTCTATCCCCTGTAACACTTGACACATATCTATTTAATAACCAAAAGCTGACTTGCTTTCTTTCGTCATTATCTAATTCGTCCCACACATTTTTTGCACCCATGTCAACGGCGGCTAGTATATCTTTGACTGGTAATTTTTTCTGTGTCATCTGTTTCCTTATTAATGCAACGTTTCCTTAGTACTTACAGAGGAACTGACAGTTTCCATTAAACTTTGAAATTCATCTTCTGTGAGTATTGTACTATATAATTTTGTTGCACATGCTTGTAAAACACCTGCAACCAGACTAGGTGGGCATTCCTCTAGTAGTTCATTCATAACTGCATTTATCTTTGCATGGGCTTCTATAAGTTGTTGTTCTTCTTCGTCCATTCCTCTAAATCCTCAGGTGCGTTTATTTCAATACATTTGTTAGGCACATATGCGACACCAATCTTTTCTCCGTTCTGTAACCATCTCAATTGTTCTAACTTTTCAACGTGTTCTTCTTTGTAAACTTCTGCATTCATATATACTTGTGCCATTTCTTTTTTGTATCCATATACACCTAAGTGATGTACACCATAATCTAAACTTGCTCTACAGAACCAATGTGCTTCATGTCCGTTTGTGATAAGTTTAACTGTGTTTGGATCCTTTTGTTTCTCTTTGGGCATATCTGTAAAAATAGTAGCTACTTTGTAGTTACCTAACACTTCTAAAATTTTTACAATCATATTTGGTGCTATATCAGGCATATCGCCTTGCACATTTACAAACTGATCATACTCAAGTTTGTCCATTACTTGACAGCATCGTTCAGTGCCGTTCTCTGCATCTTCTGTCATTATTGCGTTAGGAATAATTGATGCTACTCTTTTGCTATCTGTTAGTACAAATGTATCTAGTCCAGATTCAATGCACTTATTGTAAACGTGTAGAATCAAAGGAACTTTGCCAAGAGGCTGAAGCATCTTTTCAGGAAAGCGTGAACTTTGTATTCTAGCTGGTATTAGTATTGCGGTTTTCATAATTATATTTTACTATATCTCCTACCACTTTGTCAAGTGTTTTGAGTGGAATCATATTTGGGCCGTCACTTGGAGCATTGTCAGGATCTTCATGCACTTCCATAAAAAAGTTTTGAATACCTAACGCCGATCCTGCTCTGGCAAGTCCGGGAACGTAGTTTCTGTTTCCGCCAGATGATCCACCCAAACCACCTGGTTTTTGAACTGCATGGGTAACATCAAATACAACATTATTAAAATTCCTAAGCATATATTCAAGACCAGTAAAATCAACAACAAGTGTGTTATATCCAAAAGTAGTACCCCTTTCTGTAATCCAAACTTCTGATGCTCCCGAGCATTTTTCTAANATNCCTTTCATGTCCCAAGGAGCAAGGAATTGTCCTTTTTTGATATTTATGATCTTCTTTGTTGCCGCGGCATGCTTTACGAGGTCAGTTTGTCTGCATAAAAATGCAGGTATCTGTAATACGTCAATTACATCAAAATACACAGTTTGAATAATGTTAATATGTTCTTTTTCATGCACATCTGTTAACATAGGCAATTTGGTAAATGTCTCTTTAATTTTTCTAAAGTCCTGCAAAGTTTTNTCAATTCCTAGTCCTCGCTTAGGATTATCACTAGATCTGTTTGCTTTATCAAAACTTGCTTTGAATACATATTCTACTTTATGTTTATCACACACACGCTTACATTCACGTGCAATTTTCATAGACTGTTCTAAACTTTCATGTTGGCATGGTCCTGCAATTATTCTCATTTTTTATCCTTTGTGAGTGCTATATCAAGTTTGCCCTTTATGTGAGTCACTTGTTCTATACGAGCGTCTATTGTATTTTTTATTTCTTGTTCCCACCAGTGACTAGGGTACAAACTGATATGAGCATTACGCCCGTCCTCTAATGTTTTCCTTGCAGGGTTTGTATCTATTCTAAGCCAAATAAATTTGTCTGCAAGTTTATTAATATGTGTAAGTACATTGTGTACATATTCTGGTTCTATATGTTCTAATACATCATTAGAAAATACTAGGTCATATGTGTTTCTACTTATGTCTTTATACATGTCAACAGCTGGATCATATCCGTCCCATTTTGTATTAGGGTACTGTACCTTGTTGTGTTCAAGTATTGTTCCTTTACCGCATCCATAATCTAATGCTGTTAACGGTTGCCATTTTTCTATATAGGAGTTAAATAGACCAAGTGGTTTTACCTTACCGCCAAAACCTCTTGGCCTATTTTTCCTTCCGTGTAGTTCTTTCAACTGTGCAATATATCCTGTAGAATATAGATGCATCACACTTCATCCTTCACAAGATTAAATAGTACAAGCAACTTTCCTAATTGTTTTTTAATCGTAGGATGTTTCTCCGCCGCTAACATTATCGATTTCCATTTGTCATAACTAACAACTCCCATTGCTTCTGCGACGGCATCAGGGTCTCCGCCAACCACCCATCTGGGTATTTTATTATGTGGCGGATCTCTATATCTAGCATAAACAACTCCTTGAGATCTTTCGTATATTATAGCCTGTCCTGATATCAAAGAACCAGCCATTCATATTATACCTTAGTTCCTACTGTGCGTCTAACAATATCATTATGATTGAATTCAGCCCAGTATAACTCAAATGCTACACCGTCTTCTAATCCTTCAAATTGATGAATCTTGCCAGGCTTCACTTGTGTAAATTCACCTGCATTTAGAATTGTTTCATCTACCAATCCATCTTGATCATCTTGCCAAACACGCACTAACATCTTTCCGGACTCAACAAAGAATCCATTCCATTTGAATTGATGCTCGTGTTCGCTACATTTAAAACCTTTTTTGAATTCAATACGATGAAATTCTAAAACACCGTTAGCATGGATCAGTTCTGTTTGACCCCATATTTTTCCAGCTTTCATTTTTACTCTCCTATAGTAGCTTTCCAAAATCTATACATTCAAGTTGCCTTGATATGTCTTTTACAAAAAATGCACACAACGGATTATCTCCTTCTGTAATTGGAACAGATAACAACTGTCCGTTTTTCATCTTAGGAAAGTACCATTTTACATCATTGTAAAAATTTGTTATCTTGACTTCTGCATACTCAGCCTGATAACTTTTTAGAGGATTGAATAAAAACGCATCAAACCCTCTGTCATTTAAACTTGTTAATGGCAATATTTCTAAATCATTAAATGATTCAATATCGCCTACAGCCATATGCCAATCCACTGGCATCATAACTTCTTGTCCCATAATGTCCATAACTATTGCCGGAGAACTAAAACTTTCTAAAAATATTAAAGGTATAAAAAAGAAATCTGGTTCGTTTACATCTGAATTATCTAATACACTAAATCTAAGATCTTCTTCAAGTTCATCCGGTAAATTGTTTAGATTATAGCTTTTATTATCTAGTGTTAATATTCTCATGTCCAATCTACCTTTTCAATGGTGAACGGGTATTGAGCCTCCTTGTAGAATTTTTTTCTTTGAGTCAAGTGGCGCTTCGCAAACTTACATGTAGATGTAAGATCCCATATCTGTACGAAGTCTTTATCTTTTGCCTTTCTTACGCCTCTGCCTATACTTTGTATTACACGAACGAATGACTTGCCAGGCTCAATAAGCACGAGATTAAAAATACGTGGAATATTAATTCCCACCGCCGCAACTCCATAGGTTGCGATAACCACATGATTAGTGCCTTCGTTAATTTCGTCATATGCTTCCTTTCGATCTTTTAACTTAACATCGCCTTTTACAAAGACGCTGTCTGGTATAAGTGCTTGAAGTTTTTCTCCTGCACTTATTCGATCTACAAGTATTAGTGTATTGCCTGATTGTTTTATTTTGTTTGCTAGTTTGCCTAAATAGTCTACTCTCTGATCATTGCTTACAAGATATTTCAATTCTTCTTGATAGTTTGAATGTACTGGTGTATCTATTAGTTGTACAATATTAACATGACANTCACTTAACACACCTTTATCTTGAAGTTCCTTTGCACTAATCTGTCCTATGACTGGACCTATACTTGCATGTATGGCTTCAAACTCAAACTTTTCTTTTGGAATAGTTCCAGTAAGTCCCCAACGTATAGGAGCATTTTTTAGATTACGTGTAAGTAAATTTTTAAGAACTTCTGCTTTTGCCTGATGTACCTCATCAACTATCACAGTAGATACACCTTCTAAGAATTCAGCAAGACTCAATACATCTTCACCATACTTGCTTCTCTTGTCTAAAATATTTAGCGATTGCCAAGTACAAATTGTATGGGTTTTGCCAAGTTCTTTTCTATCACCAAAGTATACACCAACGTCAAGTCCACAGTTTATATAATCGTCTTCTGTTTGTGTTACAAGACTTTTGTTAGGAACAATTACTAAACTACGACCATAGTGTTCTGTAATTTTACTCAGTGTAGCAGTTATAATAGTTTTTCCTGCTCCAGTGGCAACTTCTTGCAATGCTTGAGGATTTTGTAAAAAATTGTTAATAACTTCAACTTGATAATCTCTTAATCTAATTTTTTCTCCTTCAGCAGGATGACCTTTTGGCCAAGTTTTATCTCCCCAAAAATCTTCTTTGATATCTTCAAAATTTAAATCAACAACTTCTCTTCTATCGATGATTTCAGATATTTCAACTCCTTGCTTGTGCAACACATCTGTTATAGTATCGAGATGATTGACATATCCTGATCCGCCAAGACCAAAGAATCCAACCTTTCCGTCCCACCGACCTAATTTATATTGAGGCATATATCTTGCGTATGGTACTTCAAACTTTAAAGCATTAGATATTTTACGTCTTACGTCAACTGCAAGACCTTCAAACTTGATGTTAACTTCATCTTCAATAATTAACTTACACGAAGCCATGTATTAATTTTCTCTCTGTTCTATTCCAATAGGTGTTTGAACTTGCATCTTCATACACAATTTGCAAATCAAATTGTTGAATGTAAGAAGTTACATTATTAAAGTGCAAACCTTTACTGCCAAAACTTAATGTGCAACTAGGAATCCAACCAGATTGCAACAGCGGCTTTGGTAATTTATTTGTACTAATATACACTATTTTTGTATTATTTGCAACCTTATTATTAATCTTTTTGTCTTTAACATATTGATTAAATTCATTATTTTCGCCGTCTAACCTAAATAAAACACTGATGTCTTCTGTTTTGGTAAAATTAATTGTTGCATCATATACTGTTTTCAAACCATTAAGGGCTGATTTATTATCCAATACAACCAACATAGGAAAACGTTGCAACTCATGTATAGTGCTTACAACTTCGTCAATTGGAAATTTCGATGATGGAATAAGCACTGTTGCTTCTGATCTTTGCACAATACTATTTGCTAATGGACTAAGATCGAATAATGCTTTTTCTACTTCCTTGTTATCAAAATGCGACAAACCGTATAGGTATCTTCTATCATAATATAATGCTAAATTATCTTTTGGTTTTCCGACATTAGATTCTAAATCTTCTATAGCTTCTTGAGGCAAATTTTTAATTTGATAATCATATACTCCTGGTACATATTTTATTCTGTCTGTTTCATATTCTTGTAGCTTGTCATATGTTTCTAAAATTTCTTTAGAAATAAAAAACTTTGTATCAAATCTTTTTGCAATGTTTACAAGTCCATAAAGATTTTTTGGTGTTATATGGAAATAGTGAGTGTTATTTTTAAAAAGTTTTGCGTGATTGACGTGCAAATCTAACATACGCAATTCATCTAGTCTACTGATAATTTTTTTACTGAAGGGAAATCGTATTGCTAACATATCTTCATCGTTATATGTAAGAATTTTTATCCAATGCGATCTATCAATTTCTCTTAATGGATGCATGAGCTCATGCATACAAAGATCAATGTCTATACCATTATTTGCAAATTGTTCTCTGTAAGTTTCTATTTTACGTTTTACTAAATTATATTGCCTATCTGTCATTGCAGTGCCTTTGGATAGTTGCTTTGCAATGCTCTTTAATATTTTGACATCTTCGTTATGCATCACATAACCATGATCTAATTCTTTAGCAAAAATAGGTTTTGGTATACTGATTCCTGTCAGTAAGGCCAAAAGGTCTTCACAATTCGATGGTTGTTTTTCTACATTCATACTATAAGTATACTATCTTATAGCATAGATGTCAAGCGTTTTATAGGTAATCCTTGAGATATTTCTTCAATAGTCCATTCAGTATANGCGATATCATTTAGCCATTGAGTTCTATCAGGCATACTAGGAGAATTTATTTTTGTTAAATCTGTATTCCCTACATCATAAGCTAAACTATCTGGACCAACAAAGACAGGAATACCTTGCATTACTGCCTGTGTAGCAGGATTGCTAGACCAGTTTACAACAGCGTAAGCATTAGTGCAATCAAAGTCAAAATCGTCATAAGTTCCTTGTACATGTTGTGGGTTTTGTATTTTAATGTTTTTAAATTCAAATTGTATACCTGGAATAGGACATCTAGGATGTGGCCTAACAATAATATTTCTATTTGTATATTGTCTTATTAAATCTATGGTTTCAAACAACCAAGTTTGCACAGTGGCTTGATTTCTCCATTGATGCGATTTATTATGTTGACATGCAATAATAATATCTCCTTGTTCATTGTTAAATTTCCAAGGCTTTAAAAATAATCCAAGAGCATCAGCACGAGAACTATTATTATGAAGTCCACCAAAATAAGCGTCGCGATTGATNCCATTNATTGCAACCTTCCAAGTTGTTCCCCTTTTTAGTCCGCCAACTTCTAGTACGATTACTGGTCGTCCTTGCGATCTTGCTCTGTCCCATACAATTTTGTTTGGAGCCATACGACCGTACCATAGAACGCTCCAAATAACATCGACATCACAATCCACATCATTGTAAGCAACAGTATGACCATTGTCCAAAAGACTAGAACCAAAGGCGTCAAAAATAGGTTTAGAATTAAGTGCACCGTTATTTGTCCATAGACTAAATTTCATTCCAATATGCTTCTGTTCTATTTACCATTAGGTCTTTTGGTAAACTTTTCTTTGTGTTCTTTCTATCGCCCTTCATATGATCAATCCATGTTCCTAGAACAGAATTAATCAGTGGATGACCTCCACCTCCTGTCTTTGCTGTTCGTATGTACATTTCTGCACTATAATCNNANACTTCNGGATANTAATCTTTCATTGCTNTTTAAAATAGTTCCGAATACAAAAGAATCATGCCATTCTTCTAATTTAAATATTCCATCTTCGGGATCCTCATATACACGTTCAAATTCTTTAAGAAAGTCTAGGCATATTTGATCCTTCAAGTTTAATCCATAAAATCCACACTCAGGCCAAGTTTGTGAGCCTTTACCTCGTCCTACATATGTGATCCATTTGTTATCTGGTAGCTGTCCTCTAAAGTCCTCATAACTCCAGTCGCTATGAACAAATGTATCAGCGTCCATCCATACACACCAAGTATCAGCACGTTGACATGCATCAAAAACTGCATAAACTTTGTTTGCAAATCTTATGGCGTCCCATTTAAATTTCTTATGATGATCCTTTGGACGTCTAGCCTTTATATCGTCGGGAGGTATTCCATTGGCTCTTGGATCATCTTTCCATTTAGATTTGAAGCCATTTAGTTTTGGTAATGCTTCAAATGAATCTAGTATTTCTATCTGCTTAGGATCTGGATTGTTAGGGTTACAACTTTCTGCGTAAACTAATAATTTTATACGCTTATCAACTCTTTGTGCGAAACTGTCAATAAATCTTTGCCCATATTCCTCAAGTCCTGGTTGATGAAATGTTGTTACCACGAGTATGTCTGACATATTATTTTCCTTGTAAATACACTACAAGGTATTTAACAAATGAAATTCAGCTTATGGACTAATAATGGCGCTCTTAATTCTAGACCTGTTTTTGATGCTTTTGCTCACAGTTGTGTACAGCTTGGGCATAGTGTTGTGTATAATGATCCTAGTGCCGACGTTGATGTTATTTGGAGTGTATTGTGGTATGGTAGAATGGCACCAAACAAGGACATCTGGGACAAAGCGAAAGCGGCAGGCAAAAATATAATTGTNNTAGAAGTAGGTGGNNTAAATAGAGGNACNACNTGGAANGTAGGGCTNAATGGAATTAATCGCGACGCTTATTTTGGTAGACTTCATAATAATAGTTCTCGTGCTAATGCTCTTGGATTACTTTTAAAGCCATGGCGTAATAACAAAGAAGGTCCTATTGTAATTGCATGTCAACACTCTGCAAGTGAGCAATGGCGACAACAAAAACGTCCTGGTACATGGGTGTTTGAAGCTATACAAGAAATACGTAATCATACTAACAAAGAAATAATTATACGTCCGCACCCTAGGTGTAGAGTAGACGGTATCGAACATGAATTTATTAATGTAAAGACTCAGGATCCTATAAAGTTGCCAGGCACTTATGATGACTTTGATTTCAAAGTTGAAGATGCATATGCAGTAATAAATTGGTCAAGCAATCCTGCAACACACGCCATAATGGAAGGTGTACCTGCTTTTGTAGGCCCATCAAGTCTTGCATGGGATGTTGCAAATAAAACACTTGCAGATATTAACGCTCCGCAACAACCAGACAGGCAACAATGGCTAAATGACATTGCATATACCGAATGGACACTCGAAGAAATTTCTCAAGGACAACCACTTCTTCGCTTGACTTCTGAACTATAATCAAGTATACTATAACAATGTATGTAGAAGATTATTTAGAATTAATAGCAGGTCTCTCAGAAAAACATACTGACAAAAAGTTTTTCTTACACACAAGAGACCAAACGCTGATTAATAGTTTAGCCAGGCAAACATTTCAGGCAACACCTCTTACTGACAGGCAACACGAACTTACAAAAAGAAAATTACTAGAATACAAAGAGCAGTTTGACGTTTACAGTTTTAACAATCTAGAAGAAGATCTTAATAATTTAAGAATGCCATTAAGACAGATCGATAGAAGTAAAACTATAACGTCATACAATGACGATAACGGTGAATGGATTGCAGTACGGTTTCCTTTTAGCAAGAAAATGATAAAACATATAGACTTCCTGCAATCTCTACAATTAAAGAAACAATATGATAAAAGCACGAAAACACATTATATTGAATTTAATGAAAAAAATGTGTATGCAATTATCGATAGATTATTAAATTGTAACTTTAATGTTGAAAAAAGTTTAATAGATTTTTACAGGAAATTAAAAGAAATGGAAGACAATAAAGAGGATTATGCTCCTGGTATATACGGCTTAACTATAAAAAATTTACATGACAAAGCAATAGACTATGCAATTAGTGCCATAGGAGAACCTACAGTAAAAAATTTAGCCGCATATAAAGATAGAGAAAATATTTTAGGTTTACAACACTTTGATGATATAGAATTACAAAAAAGTATAGCTAATTTACAACCATTAACAAAAAGAATACTGAGTCGTGATAAGACAGCAGTATGGGTAGATTCAAATGAATTTACATTTAATAACGTTGTTGAATCAATTTTAGAATTATACAGATTACCAGTAGTAATTGTTTTACCTAAAGGTAGAGAATATGATAGTTTAGTAGAAACACATGAATCGTTTAGAAACATAATCTTTAACGAAAACATAAGTGTTTTATTTAGATTAGATAATGATGACGATGAAGGATATGAATTTAACTCTTATGTAAAGAAAAATACACTAAATTCTCCACTTGACAAGAACACCAAAATAGTATATATTAATAATAATAAACTTCCTAAACCACTTATTGCAAATAACTGGTTACCGGAGGTAGCTATACTATATGGTAATAGTAGAATGGCAAACAATGTGCAGTTGTATATGAATACGTGTGACTTAGTAATACATTTTACAGATGTTGAATTGCCATGGGGTAAGCAGGATATTGAAAAAATATAATGGCAACATGTAAACTTATAATACAAGACGAAGTGAATATAAAACTAGAAGGACTTGAAGTTGATGTACGTAGAAAGCTCTCTAACGCTTTGAAGTTTGAAGTGCCATACGCTCGATACATGCCACAGTACAAGCTAGGAAGATGGGACGGCAAAGTTGCTTTTTTTGGTCTTGGCGGAACAGGGTATGTCAACCATCTTGATACTATTAGCAATGTATTACATAAACAAGGCATAGAAATAGTTGATATTGAAGATAATAGACACCCCATTGATCTAAACTTTGAACAAGTTACTTCAGAGTATTGGGGTGATAAGAAATGGCCAAAAGGTCATCCAGCTGAAGGGGAAAATATAAGACTGCGAGATTATCAGGTTGAGGTCGTTAACAATTTCTTATCTAATCCTCAGTCTCTACAGGAAGTAGCAACCGGGGCTGGTAAAACTATTATTACCGCTACACTAAGCAAGATTACAGAACCATACGGGCGTAGCCTGGTAATTGTTCCCAACAAAAGTTTAGTAACGCAAACAGAGGAAGATTATATAAACTGTGGTCTTGATGTTGGAGTGTACTTTGGTGATAGAAAAGAGCTAGGCAAGACTCATACTATATGCACATGGCAGTCATTGAACATCTTAGATAAAAAATTTAAAGATGGGAGTGCAGTATTGAGTCTTGCAGAGTTCCTGGAAGATGTTAGTACAATAATTATTGACGAAGTACATCAAGCAAAAGCAGAAATATTGAAAAAACTGCTTACACAAAATTTAAGAAATGCACCCATACGTTGGGGACTTACTGGAACT
>FUFK010724772.1_pt1 | contig 11946 bp, 29 predicted proteins | sample 1021851 | NCBI WGS metagenome assembly FUFK01 (sample SAMEA51879418, study PRJEB19060) | metagenome
GGTACAGGTATGGACTCCAGAACTCAATGACGTTAAAGCGAGAGATCCAGCAGTACCGCCTGATCCAACAGTAGTCTGTCCACCTAATACTGGTAATGCTGCAATACCCGAACTAGGAGTTACAGCAGATGGTGTGGCATCTCCCATAGTTACGGATTCTGTCTTACTAAAAGCTGATCCTGCTGTTGTGATAGTTGTATCTGTTTGAATCATAGCTGGAACGCCATTACTTAATGAACCAACATTGATCCCACCGATCTTTCCTGATGTGGTTGTATCTCCCACAGTTACAGATGGTGTAATGTTGTTTCCGCTAAGACTATATGTAGTGCCTACCTTATTTGTAACTACATAAGGCATATCTACACTTATCTGTGCAGAAGTTACAAACTCTTGTTTTATATCTGCATACACTGGTGCTGATACTAGGAATAAGAATGGAAGTAGTTTTTTCATTGTTTTGGAGGAGTGCGGTCAGCCCTGATAACATCAGGTTTCTGTGTGATTAACTCGATTGGTTGTTTAATAATAATTGTTTGATAACCTCCAGAGTTGTTAGTATTGAAACCGTTTTCTCCTTCTTCTTTCTTCTTTTTCTTTGCTCCTTGTGCAGCATTAACACTAATACCTAACCCACCTAAAATATTTCCAAGTAAACCAGCAGCAAAAGTGCTATCCACTCTTGGCTGATCTGGGATGTCCATTCCGAATAATTTATTGGGTAGTTTTACATATCCAAGAGATAAAACTAATAGACACCAAGTTAAAATAAAGGCTTGAGCTACAGTCGAAACTAAAAAGGTAATTTTCTCCTGATAGTCAGGCTTGTCATCCTCTAATTCTTTTGTTTTTTGAGAGGAATCTTTTGGTTTCTCTGCCATAACTAGGATTTATTAGTCATACTATACATAAATATAGCTTAAATCAATGCCAGAGGTATATGGAGCGTTAATAGGGGCAGCAGCTACTGCTTTTCTTATGGTTTTATCTAATGTAAGTAACAGAAGAGAACGAGATATTAGAGAATTATTTAATAGATTAAATCAACTTGAAAAGGCGGTAAGTAGGATAGAAGGTCAAAATCGTTAATATTTGGTATGTTTGGGATACAACATATATTTTTTTATGTACAAAATTTTAAAACCAATCTTAATGACCTTTCTAACAACAACTGCTGTTAAGAAATTGGTCATAGATTTATTAAAATCAATAGCCCAACAAACTACCAATACTTTAGATGATAAAGCAGTTGCAATTTTAGAAAAACAACTTTTCCCACCTGCAAAGAAATGAAAGTTACTAAATTTCTCAACATTGATATAGAACCAGCACCTCCAGAGTTGGAATTGCAAATTGAAATGCAATGTAGAGAGATTATGAAAAGTAATGATTTAGATAACGTAAAAAGATATTGCACACATATGGTTAGAAAGAAGTTTGACCAAGATGTTTTTATGGCTTCTTTATTGAATCGACTTATAGAACTGGAAGCTGATCGTGTTGTAGAGAAAATGAGAAAAACTAAACCAAGAAATCCTATTGCAAAGTTTTTTCGTATTCGTTAATTTCTTCATCTGTAAAATCTTTGATAAATAATTTTTCAATTTTATCAATCTCATAATTGTATTTAAGAACAGCAGTTCTTATATGTTCGCTTACCCAATTACCGTCATTTGTAACAACTTGAGCTTTACCTCTTTCATTAATAAATATGTAATGATCTTGTCCTTTCATTTGAATTTCTAAGAAATTCTTTTCTAAGTTTTTACGTCTTATTTCTTTAAGTTTGCGTAACTTAATCACAGACTTTCTTACTGGTTTCATTTTTTAAATATAAGGCATAGTTAAAAACATATGCCTTTTGTAAATAATTTTAAAANAGNCCTTGNGNNTTAGNANCACCNTCTATNTTTTGCGGATTAATGCTGCCATAAACTCCGTAGTCTCCTTCCATCGCTTTAGCGTTGATATATATACATTTAGTTTGAACGTTTTCTTTTTTTGCGAAATCGTAGACTTTTCCATCTGATTGTTTTGTATTGACTAGGTTTTGTATATGTTCCATGAAATGTGTGACAGATTCAACTGGAATACATAAAGTTAATTGAGTACCAAATTTACCATCATTTATATTGAATTTGATAGGTAAAGGTAAAGCTGGATTAAATTGAGAATTAGTCATTGAAATAGTTTTGTAAAACAGTTTTGATAAATTGATTAGGAGGAACATTATTGTTTTTGCAATAAGTTCTTATTTTTTGAGCAAGTTGATCATCAGTTCTAATAGAAAAGATGTTTCTGTTGTAATCTTTATGGCGATCTAGCTTGCGTTCGTGAAGTTGATTTAGAACTTGTTTCCCTGCAAATTCTGCTTCTTCCTGAGTCATAGGGTTGAATCAATTTCATTTATTAGAAGTGTAAGGAACTTGCCTTGTTCAGCAGTTCTTATGTCAGCAGGGCCAATTTTTTCTGCTGTTATGCCGTATTGTTTTTTGTATTTGTTCAATACTTCATCTTTTTTGTCAGGATACTGTTGAGATAAGTTCATAATCTTTTTTACAAGAACATCAAGAACAGGTTTCGCTATGGGGTTACCATAGTTCTTATTTTCAATGGATTCAATAGGTTCGGGTTCCTGTTTAGGTTTTGTAGGAGTTCTTGCGATTCCTTTCTTAGGTTCGGGTGCAACCTGTTTTGCTTCGTCAATTTCAATTTGTGCCCATAATTCGTAGGCTAATCCAAAAGTAAAACAAGCACAGGCACAAAGACATCTACGATGTGAGTTTTGAAAGTTAACAGAAGAAATCTTTTGTAAAGGTCTATTTGCATTGTCTGTAATGGCAAAAGGGAAAAGAGTGGTTTTAACACCTGTATCTATATTTTCAAAATAGCCCATAAGAAACCCAGTTTCATCGGGAGCTTTAAAAATATAAGATGATATTCCTTCTTCAGAAGTGGATTTATCTAGACAGAATTGCCAACCAGGAGCGTGTTCTCTCAGTATTTGTGCAGTTTTGGCCCAAGCAACGTAATCAAACTTCATCTTTTTATAGATGTCAGTAGTTTTGATTACACCAGCTAGATTAGGCAGAGTGGCGGTCATGTTTAATTAGTATTAGTAAACTATTAGTATACTAATCACAAATGGAGGATATTGCAATATAGGCCCCTGGCAATTCATCTTTATTTACATATCTTTTCTTTGTATTAAGTTCTACAACAAGAGAATCATCCTCCAATACGCTCCCACCAGCACTAACAGACAATCCATCTAAAGTGGATCTCGAAAGTTTATCAATATCTCCATTACCTCTACTTGTGCAATATTGAGGTGCTGAAGGTTTTAAGACTTCTGCATTCTTACCAGTTCCAAAATGTGATTTAGGTCTAGGAAAAACAAACTCTATATCAGTTTTTACTGGGAAATTCAATGCTCCGCTGTTATAGCATTTAAGAGCAGCTTCCTTTACATCATTTCTCCAAGGTTTTACTTTCTTAGATGCTTCAATCATTGCACCATACCTTGTTAAGGTTTTAGATCCTTGAGGAGCAGGGATTCCTACTACCCTTATTGAAATTTCATTCATCCTTCAAGTTCCCTAATGCGTCTTTGAATATCATCAAATTGTACAGAATATTCTTTATCTGTAATTTTTTTTTGAAACCACTGCCATTCAAGTGCTGCAATCTCATTATTTAATTTTGTAATCAAATACTTTTTTCTCTGATTCAGTTCTTGATAGAAACATTTCATTTCATTATTTTCCATTTTCTTCTTAGTTTTGCATTTAATTGTTTTGTTTTTTGTCTTTTCAGACTTAGATAAGTGTCATTAAGTTCATCAATCAAGTGAGTAAAATCTCCTTGAGATGACATTTCTAATGACCTTTCAAAGTTTACGATTGAAGCTTTTATTAGCTCCAGGTCTCTACCTGAGACATCAAGTATATATCTCATTTTTTACTCCAATCTTTGATAAGTTGTTCTAGCTCTTTGATTCGTTTACGAGCAGCTTCGATTTTTTGTTCAGTTGTCATCAGAACACCATTTGTTTAGCTTCAAACTTTTCCCAGGCTTCTTGCCAAGCATCCTTACATCTCTGCACAGGTTGATCTTCATTCAACATACATTTGCCTTTATATGACCAGACAGTATTGCAGATATCTGGCTCTATATCACAATTTAGTTTCAACATTTCGATGTAGCAACCTAATTGTCTATCAGTTTTATAAGGTTCTGTCCAACCTGTTTTTTTCTTAAAATCAAACTTTAAGGCAGATGCACCTTTAGTTTTAAGATCAATCAATCTAATCTTCTTAGCCTTAGTGTCATAACCAATAAGATCAAGTTGACCTCCTAAATCTTTATCAGGATTGCTCATCATATATTCAACACCCATAGGTTCAAAATGTGTGAACAGTTCAAGTTCAAACAATGGGATAGCCCATTCTTCATATTCACCCATATCGATATCATCAGCACCTAACATCTTCTGTTCTAAACAGTAATGAACAGTTTCTCCCCTGGGTTGCCAGATATGTCTTAATCTTTCGATGTTTTGTTTTGCTTCTTCATTTAAATCACTACAAACTTGAGTAGTTGAATACTTCAACCATTTATTAGATTTTTCACAATAATATTTGTGTTCACGTTCACTTCTGAAGACAGCAAGTTTTGGAAGTTTTTGAATAGTTTTCATGTTTAATTAAAAAAATGTTGGATAGTCTTTGGGATTAATTACTTCTACTTTTTCTTCTGGTGGAGGTGGGATAGGTTCTTTAAGCCTAGCAAGGTTTTTATATTCAACACCTTGATAACCTTGAGGAAAAGCAGGGTTGCCTTTGCAATTGTTCACTACTTCTAACCAACCTGGTGGAGGTGTATCTAAATCTTTGAGAGTGAATTTACCTCTTTTGATTGCATCTTTAAGAGTTTTAATAACGGATACATCAAATAGTTTTTCCATTATTGAAAACCTCCTTTGGCTGTAAATACTCTTGATGCAGGGTGATTATTTTTTGGCTCTTCTGTAAACTTAGACTTCTTAATAGGAAATAAATCTTTCCAGCCACCTGTTATTGCCTTCTCAAGAGCTTGTTTTCTATCTTGTGATGGAAATGACCTGAGAGTATCAAAGAGGCGATTAGCGACCTTTGTAGAACAAACTCCACCCTTTTGTTTTCTTATAGGCCACCATTCAATAAAAAGATCAGAGTATTGTTTGAGGTCATCAGGTATCAAATCAGCAGTAATACAAGAACTATTGAAAGGATCATTCATAGTTGTAACTGTTGGTTTTGCCTTTTTGCGTTTCATCTTTTCCCAAACAAGACCACGCATATAATCTGATCGCCTCATCCCATAAGTTTTATTTTCGTCAATAAAAGTAGCCATCTCCTTATCAAGGAAGACAGAAACCTTTATATCTTTCTTTGTTGCCATTAATAGATTATTAAGTGTTCACTACTGACAGTAAATGATACTTATTTAATTGTCAAGCAAATATTTAAAAAATTCTTTTCCTTATCCTTAATAATATATATTTAATATATATATATATTATATATATAATATTTAATACACTTATAATATTTATTTACTTAATATATATTTCTTTTTCTTTTGGTTCTTTTCTTTTTCTTTTTTGGCCTTTAATAGGATATATATTTATATATCATAATATGTTTAATTATATGAATCCTGGGGTATACTGAAGTTAGTCGCTGCTCCTTTGAAAGAATTTACTATTGATGACTCTAAATAGATTTGGAATCGACCCCAAACTTTCAATCAAAGATGCATATGAGTTCCCTTCGAGGATGTTTGAAGAGTCAAGGTTCATTTCATGACCTAATTATTCATTCATAAGCGATTAGTCACTAGCACACGAGTGATGTTACTCATCAGTAAACTAAAAGGCTATTAAGTTTTACTTGATAGTCTTTTTATTTTGTGTTATATATATTTATATCTAATTGTATATTTATGCCACAAGGAAGACCTAAAACTGATGATCATACAAAAATGATGATTAATTTTACTGAAAAAACAGCAGATAAACTTAGAGAGAGAAAGGAAAAAACTGGTTTACCTGTCTCTTGGCAAGTTAGAACTGCTGTTGATAAGTATTTAGAAGATAATGATTAAATATATGGTGTTTTAGTTTCATATAAATCTTTATTATGATCCCACCACATATCAATAATATATTTTTGACTACCGAAAAAATAACCTCTATCTGATTCTCTACATTCTTCAATATAGAATTCTATAAAAGGTTCATAATAATCAGGATGTAGATTATTATTTTTAGCTAATTCTCTAGCAGCATCAGAACAATGCTCTTCAAACTTTTCATTGATATAAAGACCATCATAAGTCTCTAAAGTTTGCTGTTCTAGTGGGTTATCAATCATTGATCTCTATCCTCCCAGTTACAAGAAAAATCAGAATCTTCATAATCTTCTTCAGATATTTCATCTGTATCTGAATATTCCCAATCTCCTATATCATCAGTTGAAAAAATACCTCCATCAAACTTTCTAAAATTTGAACGGATATCATCTTCATCTATATCATCAGGAGTTTTAATACATAGATAATGACTTGTCATTGATGTCACTTTTAATTTAAAGAATTTCATAGTTTTCGTTAGCGAATTTTCGTGTTTGTTATTTTTTTATGAAGTATTTAAGTCTATCTTCATATTTTTCAATATTGGCTAGAGTTTCAATATCTTCATTATCTTCGTAATCATCGCAATACTTATCGTATTGCTCCATATTACGATTAAACATTCTCTGAACTAAATCTTGTTTAATTTGAAATTCAGATACTATTTCTAGCTTCCTATCTTCCTCCCAAGAGACTATATCAGGTTCATTAATAACTTCATCATACCAACCATAAAAAGTTGATTTATGAACGTCATCAAATTCTCTCATGCATCTTTTAACTACTTGATTCCTATTGAGTTTTTTAACTCTAATAAGTTCTTTCATTCTTTCTCTACAGGATTCTTTATTAGGGTTTTCTTTTACCATTATTCAGCCTCCATCATTGATTCTTGTAAATCAAAAATAGGTTTGCTTTTTTCCATTAATTTTTCTAATAAATCACTATCGTTACATCCTGCACAACTATCAATAATAAATTCAACATGATCATTGACATATTTTTGTAGTTGCCAGAATTTTTTATCTGATAATTTAATTATTTTCATTCTTCTCCTTCCTCCCATTTAAGTGCATTATCAGAGTATTCTTTTAAAACCTCGATAACATCGGCCATTGTATAACCTCTCTCAATGGTATTTTCGCCATAAGCTAAATCAGAAATCTCTTTTATAAAAAATTCCCTTTTATTTGAATCAATCCATGCCTTATCGATAGGCATATCTTTAAATCTTTGTTTATAGTTCATTATTTAACCTCCATAGCTTTTTTATATTCATTCTCTAATTCTTTTTCAATTTCCTTCCAATTATCAGGCCACCCTTGATAAGGTTGAATATTCTCTGAAAACTCATTAAATATCCAGTTAAAACCTTCATTTAAAACCATTGATAGCATTTGCTTAACTGGTCTTGCATCGGCCTTGGCTAACGCCTTAATAGCTTTTTGTTGTACGTTTGATAAACGTAAATTTGATTCATTCATGATTAATTAATTGTATAATTATATATTTTAGTATANANTANATTAGTATACTAATCAACCCTAATTCACCTTTAATGTCTTTTATTAAAAACCTGATTCATGATCACAACATAAAAACCAATAATGAGTTTAAATCTTTCATTAAAAATCAGAAGTTATCTCAAGTTAATGAGATAACCTCAGATAATAACGATATGCTTTATAAACTCTTATTCTTATTACTTTTAAAATCTAAACACTAGCTAGTTTTTTATTTCTTTTTATCTCTTTTAATGCTTCACTAGCTCTTGTATTCTTCTCTTGAGTTCCATGTAACAATAACGCAAACCCATTAGCACCTTTTGACTCATATGCGTGACTGTCGTCAGTGTCTATCGGTAGATTTAAGATTTTAGCTTCATTAGTTGAAAATACAACTTTACTGAATCTCTTAAAATAACCTCTATCAATCAAATAATCAAATTTCCCTCCATAACTTGCAACTACTTTCATATTGTTAGGTATTGATCTATTAGTAGGAAATAATATTAAATTCTTAGTATAAAAATAAAATATTAAATCTTTATTCATTGAAGCTACTTTTTTAAGTGCCTCTAATTCAAAACGTGTATATATATCCCCGCTTTGATTCCATCTAACTAAATTTATATTCTTACTTCTTTTACTATTTAAAGACACATTAAAACATTCTACTAACCCGTTAAAATCATCTTTTTTAATATACTCATTTAATAAACTTGTATTATGCCTAGTAAGGTTATATAAACTAGGATATAACGCCTCTAATGTTGCACTATAACAAGTAAATTCAGTACCTTTAAACCTTTTAACCGATCTCTTACCGTCTTCATTCATAACGGCATAAGCACGGCATTTATTAGCCGCTGGGCAAGTTAACCCACTACTTTTAGAAAATGTAATGGTGTTCTTAAGTTTAGAGTTATTCACTCCAAACTTAAATAATTCTTTTTTCATTTTTTAATTAATAAAATAAGTTTTTAATTGAAAGTAAAAAAATACTTTCATAAAAGGATGTTTAAAACATCCCTTTAAGCTAGTATTATTTTTAATTTATATAACTATATAACTAGGTAATTCCCTTATTGGATGTATTTCAAAATTATTCTCTATTACATACGCTATACCTTTATTATATTTTTCTTTATATGATTTCATAAATAAAGTCATGTCACAATCTTCTTCCAAATAGATTAATTTTTTTATTGAATCTATATATGAAAAATTAGTAATTTTATCTTGAATATTTAAATCAATTAAATCTTCAATACTAACCTCTAACCATCCATGACCAGCATCATCATGCTTAGTAAATACCTTATCTAAGTTCATTGAAATTTATCCTTACTAACGTCTATAACTGCTATTTTCATTAAATTATTATATCTAACATTCAAATAACCTACTTTAAACCTTTTAGCGTCTTTTTTATTTACATAAGCACCACTTACAAGTGGATTCAAGTTTTGAAAGTCTTTATTAGAGTTATAATGCTCTAATATCTCTTTTTTGCTTTTAAAGTCGGTACTATAAGCACCCCTAACCGTTAAAGTGTGATTCATTTTTTTAATTAATGTAAGTTGAAAATAAAACTATTTAATAAAAAATAGTTTTTTAAAACTATCTAAAATTAATTAGATAGCTTTAAGAAACTATTATTTAGTTACTTTAAAAAAGTCTTTTTCTAATAAATTTATTGTATGTTTTCTTAAATAATCCTCTAAACAATAGTGAAGTTCTAATCTTGCATCTTGCCCACTAACATAATTAATTTTATTTTCACTTATCTTTAAACGTCCAGTACTTCCATAGTTACCACTAATTAAAGGTAAGCTATCATTATTTAATAAAGTTCTATATTCTTTATAAATTCTTTTACTTAGTTTATTTTTTTTAATTTTCATATCATTAATTAACATTAATTCACTACCACTAGCATAATTAATGTCTACTAAATCTTTAACAACTATTCTAGTGTGATACTTAACATAGTTTTTTAAGTCTTTAATTGTTTTCATTGTTTTTAAATTAATAATGTGAATAAAAAAAACTAACCCTTTAAGAGTTAGTTAAACATAAAACTTTTCTATTCTCATAAAATAGAATTGTTTTTCTTAAAATCTTTTCTTGATCTTTTAATGCTTTGATTAATAGCTCTTGCTCTTTAATCTTAGAATGTAAAAGATTAATTTCATTTTTCATAAGTTTAATTAAATAAAATAATATAAGGATATATTTAATTATATACCCTTATTTTGTTTTTGACTAGATTTGATTTAATAATGTTTGTACTTGATTAGTTCTTTCTTCTAATCTTGTTTTTAAAGTGTTTGTAATTGTTAACCCTTGCCAAAATAGGATTAAAAAACAACTTAGAAAAATAATTGATCTTGTCATGATTTAATTAATTTAGTGATGTTTAGCTTTAGTTGACTTGTAAAGCATTGTTTGATGTAAAGGGATGTAATACCTATTAAAGATAATTACACCCCTTAGAATTGATTTAAAGAGTACTAGAGAGTTAATCTTCAATGTAGTCATCTTCTTGAGATAACTTCTTTTTCTTACCGTTAAAATGGAAATATCCATTTTTGGTATATCCAAAATATTTACGTGACCATGTTCCCATGTCCACGTCTTTTGATTTCTTTTTCATATTCAATTTTTAAGGTGCAGTTTTAAGAAGATATACTATCTCCTTATTATTAGTATAGCATAAAATATAACTAAATATATTTATATATAATTATCTTAACAATTTGTAACAATGGGGGTGTAGTTGTAAATTTATTTTGTACGTATGCATACGCGGGTAACTTAAATATATTCTACAAATGTTTATTGCTTTGGTTCTATGCGAATAGCTAATTCTGGAGCTTGGATATTAACTGTTTCTACTGATTCACCAACTACTTTACCTAATGAGTCTAATATTTGTGCAGCTGTTTGAAGCTGACCTTTTGATACGGCTTTGTTGAAAAGACGCATACGCATTGCTTGTAAGCGTGGAATCATTTTTTCTCTTTCTTTGAGCCAATCTTGATCATTCCATTCTTTAACTTTATTCCAATCAGCCCAACCAGTTGTTTCGGATATGCCTTCTCTATGAGAATGTTCTATTACTAGCTGTCTAGTTGTTTTACCTTCTAGTTGTTTTGAGTACAGACGTTGGCATCTAGCTTCTATTACTGCTCTTGAATTTGTACCACCTGTATATTTTTGTACACGAGGTTTACGTTGAGGAGCAGGAAGATCGTAATTTAGGTTGTTAATGAAAGATTCAGCCACAGACTTAGTCTTTGAGGGGGTTAATATTCTGATGATAGCCTTAAAAGTATGAAATGCGAAAGAAAATGAGTAATATTATGAAAAAAAGGGTGATATGAGTTTGAATGAGATCAGTTTAAGGTATGCACAGGGGGAGGTGTTTAATAGTGAGAAAAGATTTCGGGTGTTGGTTGCTGGAAGAAGGTTTGGGAAGTCATATTTATCCTGTATCGAACTGCTTAGAGGAGCAATCAATAGACCTGGGGAGGTTTATTTCTATTGTGCTCCTACTTATCGTATGGCAAAGGATATTGCATGGAAGGAATTAAAGAGATTAACACCTAAAACATGGATAAAAGCTAAAAATGAGACAGATTTAAGGATTGATTTGATAAATGGGTCAAGTATTGAGTTAAAAGGTACTGAAAATGCAATGGCACTGAGGGGTAGAAGTTTAGCTGGTGTTGTGCTGGATGAGGCTGCGTTTATGGAAAGGGATGTGTGGGCAGAAGTAATTAGACCAGCTTTAGCTGATAAACAAGGATGGGCATTGTTTATTAGTACACCTGATGGTACTGCCAGTTGGTTTTATGATATGTGGTGTTTTTGTGGTGAACAGGAGTGGGATGATTGGCAAAGGTGGAGTTTTACTACGATTGAAGGGGGTAATGTAAAAGAAGAGGAAGTTGAAGCAGCAAGAGGACAACTAGACCCAAGAACATTTAGACAGGAATTTGAAGCTAGTTTTGAAAATTTAACTGGTCTTGTTGCTGTTAGTTTTAGTGATAAGAATATTGATAAAGAAGTAGCTGATTTACATATGCTTCCCCTGTTATTGGGATTGGATTTTAACGTTGACCCTATGGCAGGAATTTGTGCTGTGAAACACAATAATACACTATATGTCTTTGATGAGATTATGCTGACAGGTGGTGCTACTACTTGGGATTTTGCTGAAGAAGTTACTAGAAGATATGGAGTAGATAGAAGAATTATTGCCTGT
>FUFK010065411.1_pt1 | contig 11945 bp, 11 predicted proteins | sample 1021851 | NCBI WGS metagenome assembly FUFK01 (sample SAMEA51879418, study PRJEB19060) | metagenome
TCGGCGAGGTTGGCCAGTCGGGTCGGTCGTTGATCCAGCTGCTGGATGGGCACCACTGGAAACAGCTGGTCGATGGCCCAGGTGTCGGGTGCTGAGCGGAAGATCGACAGGTTGGCGTAATACGTTCCCGCCAAAGCCTTGTTCAGAGCTGCGAGCTCTTCTGGGATGGCTTGATCCTTGGGCAGTCGCTGCGCAATCGCATCAGCACAGGCCCACGTCAGTTGTTCAGCGGTGGCGCGGTCGGGCAGCCCCATGTACCCGAGCCGGAATGCGGCCAGCGCATCCTGCTTGAACTTCAAGGCGTCGTTCCAGGCTTCCTGCAGACGCACCAATTGCGCATCCGCTGCCACCGATAACTCCTCAATGGTGGCGAGGGTGTCCCGCAGGTTGCGAACGGTGAGTGGTTCATCTCCGCTGGCCTTGGGAACCGATGCCGGCAGTGCGCTGCTGCCCAGCACGTCGAACACCAGCAGGGAGAAATGACTGGCAATGGCGCGGCCGCTTTCGCTCACCAGCGTGGGTACGGCCACACCATTGGGTTCGCAGCATTCCCGCACCGTGGCCACAACGTCGTTGGCGTAGTTCTGCAGCGAGTAGTTCGTGGATGCTGCTGATGCGGTGCGGCTGCCGTCGTAGTCGATGCCGAGTCCACCACCCACATCCAGGAACCCCATCGGAGCCCCCAGTCGGGTGAGCTCCACATAGATCTGCCCCGCCTCCTGGAGGGCGTCCTTGAGCACGGCGATGTCGTTGATCTGGCTGCCGATGTGGAAGTGCAGCAGGCGCAGATCGGGGAGCAGGTTGTTCTCCCGCAGCCGCTCCACTGTGGCCAGCAACTCGGGAATCGAAAGGCCGAATTTGGCCTTGTCGCCGACGGAGCTGCCCCAACGCCCCGTGCTGCGGCTGGAGAGCTTGGCCCGCACACCGATGTAGGGCGCTGCTCCCAGGCTTTTGCTCGCTTCGATAATCCGGTCGACTTCGTCCGGCTGTTCAATCACCACCACCGGTTGCCGTCCAAGACGTCGCGCCAGGATCGCTGTCTCGATGTAGAGCCGATCCTTGTAGCCGTTGCAGATCAACAACGCCTCGGGGTCGTCCAGCAGCGAGAGGGCGATCAGCAGTTCCGCTTTGCTTCCTGCTTCCAGCCCGAAGTTCCAGCGCTTGCCGCAGCTCACCAACTCCTCCACCACATGGCGTTGTTGGTTGCACTTCACCGGGAAGACGCCCTGGTACCGGCCGGGGTAGCTGTACTGCGCGATGGCGCGTTCAAAGGCGGCGTGGAGCCGCTCCAAACGGTCTTCGAGGATGTCGTCGAAGCGAATCAGCAACGGCAGCGCCAGGTTGCGGCTTTTCAGCTCCGACACCAGATCCACCAGGTCCAGGCTGCCGCCGCGATCCCCTTGGGGTTGAACGCTGATGTGGCCGCGCCCATTGATGGAGAAATACGGATCGCCCCAGCGGTCGAGGCCGTACAGCGCAGCACTGTCCTGAATCGACCAGTGTTCGCTGTCTGACACCTGCGTCTGCTTGAAGTGAATGGCCGGAATCTAGGGACATTCCCTGCGCTGCCCAAGGCCTGTGCTTGCCAAGCGGGGTGGCCAGCACTGACGATGGCGGCGCTTTTTATTCACACCAATCCATGGCCGAACGCACGTTCATCGCCATCAAGCCCGACGGCGTCCAGCGCGGCCTGGTGGGCGAGATCCTCGGCCGCTTTGAGCGCAAGGGCTTCAAGCTGGTGGGTCTGAAGCAGATCACCCCCAGCCGCGCCCTGGCTGAGCAGCACTACGGCGTCCACAAGGAGCGTCCCTTCTTTGCTGGTCTGGTCGATTTCATCACCTCCGGCCCCGTGGTGGCCATGGTCTGGGAAGGCGATGGTGTGATCGCCAGTGCCCGCAAGCTGATCGGTGCCACCAAGCCCCTCGAGGCTGAGCCCGGCACCATTCGTGGCGATCTGGCCGTCAACATCGGCCGCAACGTCATCCACGGTTCCGATGCTGCGGAAACCGCTGCNTTCGAGATCGGCCTCTGGTTTGAAGCCTCTGAGCTGAACGACTGGTCTCCTTCCGATCAGGAGTGGCGCGTCGAAGGCTGATCGCTCAGTTTTCGAACCGGTTCCAGCGGAATGCCCCCAACAACGCCTCTTCGGCGGCGTTGGGGGCTTTTTTCATGACGCCGCCGGCCGTGAGCTCAGCCGTGATGGCGGCAAGCAGAACGCCATTGCGGTGATGCCCACAGGCCAGCCATAAACCAGGTAGCGGACCAGGGCCGAGCAAGGGGCCTTCATCGGGCGTGCAGGGCCGGAACCCCCACCAACGNTCCATCGGGGGCCATGTGGCCGCTGTTGGCAGCAGGCTGGCGATGCCCGCNTGCAGTTGTTTCTGGCCATCGGGGGTGAGGCCTTCGGCAAATCCGGCNTCCCGTTCGCTGGTGGCCCCCACCACGATCAATCCGTCTTCGCGTGGAACCAGATAGGTGCCGGGGCCGAAGATCACNCGCTTCAGTGCCTCCCGCGGACCCTGCAGCGACAGCATCTGCCCTTTCACCGGGAACACGGGCAGTTGCGGCACCAGTTGTTGGCTCCAGGCGCCACTGCAGAGCACCGCTTGCTGGCAGCGCAGTTGCTGCTGTTCTCCTTCGGCGCTGCGCAGATGGATGCCGCAGAGCTNTCCGGCGGACTCCCGCTCCAGATCAAGCACTTCGGCCCCTTCCATGAACNGCACGCCCAGGGACACGCAGGCCCGCTCCAGGGCCCGCATCAACTGCCTGCGGTTGTCGATCTGGCCGTCCTGCTCGAACAGCAGCCCGGTGCTCCACTCCGGCCCCAAGCCTGGGANTTCCCGCTCAAGGCCGGTGCGGTCCAGGGTTTGCCCAAGGCTGGCGGTGGGGTAAGCGTCCCGCTCGGTCGCTGTTCGGAACGGCACCACGATGCCGCTGGTGCGCAGGCCGCAGCTCAGGCCGCTGTCCGCCTCGATCTGCGCCACCCAGCGGGGGATCAGCGCGAGGCTGGCTTGACCCAGCTCCAACAGGTTGCCGCTCAAGCCTTCGGCATGGGGCGCCAGCATCCCTGCAGCCACAAAGCCTGCCGCTTCGCTGCGGCGGCGGCTGATCACGGTCACGCGCTGATCGCGACGGGCCAGCTGATGGGCAACGGCTAAGCCCATCAGTCCCCCGCCCAAAACACAGACGGCTGAGGCAGAGGCGGCAGTCATGCGCAAGAAAGGCCCTTGCTGGTCATGNTGTCAGGAGAGGGCTTCATCCTGATTCCATAGGATCCCGGAATCTGCTTCACATCACGGGCGCATGGCCGACGCAGCAACCCAACCGGCCTGGGAGGCCGTGATCGGTCTCGAGACCCACGTGCAGCTGGGAACGGACAGCAAAATTTTCACGGCAGCGTCCACCACCTTTGGTGATGACCCCAACACCCACATCGACCCGGTGGTGTGCGGTCTGCCCGGCACATTGCCGGTGCTGAACCAGAAGGTGCTCGAGTACGCCGTGAAGGCAGCGATGGCGCTGAACCTCAACATCGCCGAACACAGCAAGTTCGACCGCAAGCAGTACTTCTACCCCGATCTGCCGAAGAACTACCAGATCTCCCAGTACGACCAGCCGATCGCCGAGGAGGGCTGGATCGAGGTGGAAGTGGCGGAGAAGGGAAAGGAAACCTATCTCAAGAAAATCGGCATCGAACGACTGCACATGGAGGAGGACGCCGGCAAGTTGGTGCATGCCGGCAGTGACCGCCTGGCGGGTTCCACCCATTCGCTCGTGGACTACAACCGGGCCGGTGTGGCCTTGGCGGAAATCGTCAGCAAGCCGGACCTGCGCACCGGCCGTGAAGCGGCGGAGTACGCCTCGGAGATCCGCCGGATCATGCGGTATCTGGGGGTGAGTGACGGCAACATGCAGGAGGGATCCCTGCGTTGCGACGTCAACATCTCCGTGCGTCGGGGGCCGGATGCGCCCTTCGGCACGAAGGTGGAAATTAAGAACATGAACTCGTTCTCGGCCATCCAAAAGGCCTGCGAGTACGAGATCAAGCGTCAGATCAAGGCCTACGAAACCGGTGAGCCGATCGTTCAGGAGACCCGNCTCTGGGATGAGGGCAAGCAGCTCACCAAGAGCATGCGCAGCAAGGAAGGCGCCAGCGATTACCGCTANTTCCCGGATCCNGACCTNGGNCCGATTGAGGTGAGCGCGGATCAGCGGGAGTCCTGGCGCGCTGAATTGCCTGAGCTGCCGGCGGCCAAGCGGCATCGCTANGCCGATGAGCTGGGTCTCTCCCAGTACGACGCACGNGTGCTCACCGATGAGCGGCCGATGGCCGACTANTTCGAGGCNGTGGTGGGTGCCGGCGCTGACGCCAAGCTTGCGGCGAACTGGATCACCGGCGACATCGCNGCCCATGTGAACAGCAANCGGCTCAGCTANNCCGANCTGCCCTTCCGGCCNGAGCAGTTGGCCGAGATGGTCCAACTGATCGATGGCGGCAAGATCAGCGGCAAGATCGCCAAGGAGATCCTTCCGGAGCTGCTNGAGAAAGGCGGCTCACCCAAGGCGATNGTCGACGAGCGCGGNCTCGGNATGATCAGNGATCCGGCGGCGATCGAAGCCATCGTTGATGAGCTGTTGGGGGCCCACCCCGATGAGGTGGAGGCCTTCCGCGGCGGCAAGACCAAGCTGCAGGGCTTCTTCGTNGGACAGTTGATGAAGAAGACCGGNGGNAAGGCGGATCCCAAGCTCGCCAACCAGATTCTGAGCAAGAAGCTCAAGGGTTGATGAGCGGAGCNGCAGCCATTCCCGANGCCTGGAAGGANTGGCTGCTGCNGAACCGGGATCGCGGCTGTGATCNTGAAGGNTTGATGCAGCGNGCNCTCGNCCAGGGGTTTGCGCNAGAGGCGATTGCGGCAGTTCTCGATTCGTCGTCCCNTGGGCTNACANCCACGNACNCACCATCGCCCGATTGGCTCGCCTGGTTCGAGGCCCCCCTCACCCGGCNAGAGCACCGGCCTCGNGCCTGGCGGNTGGATACGTCGCTGGCCCAGGTCTATGAGCTGCCAGGGCTGCTCAGCCACGAGGAATGCGAGCAGGTGATCGACGCCATCAACGCGTCACTGCAGCCGTCAACGGTGACCCGCGGCAGCAGCGATTACCGCACCAGTCGCACCTGTCATTTGCGCCANAACCATCCCCAGCTGGCGGCGAGCCTNGATCAGCGCTTTGCGGCCTTGTTCGGCGTGGATCCGCGCCTCTCGGAACCGATTCAGGGGCAGCGCTACGACCCCGGCGAATACTTNAAGGAACACACGGATTGGTTTACGCCGGGCACGGAGGAATACGCCACCCACACCGACAGTGGCGGGCAACGCACNTGGACGGTGATGGTTTATCTCAACCCNGTGGAGCGGGGTGGNGAGACGTTGTTCCGCCGCCTGGGGCGCTCGTTCACGCCTGTGCCTGGAATGGCGTTGGCCTGGAACAACCTCCAGGCCGATGGCACTCCCAACCCCTTCACGCTGCATGAGGCCTTGCCGGTGNAGGCGGGCCACAAATGGGTGATCACCAAGTGGTTCCGTGCCGACTTCGGGAGGAACGGTTAACCGGGATCTGCTGGCAGCGTTGTGTTGAGCAGACCCAAGGCTTGGGCTTGCCATGCGCCGGGTTGGCCTCGATTGGCAAGNACGTGATCAGCCAAGCCGCGTTTGCGGCTCAGGGGCCATTGGGCGGCGATGCGGGCTTGAGCAGCNTCAGGACTCAGCCCGTCCCGCGCGATCAAGCGCTCGAGCTGCTGGGATGCATCGCAGTCGACCAGCCAGATTTCGCTGCAGAGCGACTCCAGCCCCGCTTCGAACAACAGCGGAATCATCAGCACAACGGCTGGTGCCTTGGCATGGAGGCTGAGTTCTTGGTCGAAGCGCTCCCGCACGATCGGGTGAACCAGTTGCTCGAGCCACCGCCGTTCCGCGGGGTCCTGGAACACGATCCGACCCAGGGCAGCGCGGTCGACGGCTGCGCCCCCTTCAGCCTGGACTCCAGCGCCGTACCGCTGCATCACGCTGGTCGTGGCCGGGCGACCGGGTGCGAGGGCCTCTCGGGCGAATTGATCCGCATCCAACACCGGCAGACCTTGCTGCGCCAACCAATGGCCCACGCTGCTCTTGCCGCTTGCAATCCCGCCCGTGAGTCCGATGCGTCGTTGCGAGAACGGCTCGCCAGGCGCCATGGTGTCGGAGCAGGATGCACCCAGTGTCTCGCGGCGGATCAGCGGTGGCGATGGCTTCTTCTTGGCAACCGATCCAGGGTGGTGTGACGGCACCGAATGGGTTCCAGGCCGCTGGCATCGTTGCCGGNCTNAAGCCCTCNGGTAAGCCTGATCTGGCGCTGGTGTTGGCACCGGAGACGGCNGTTTGTGCGGGCACCTTCACCACCTCCGTGGTGCGGGCGGCCTGTGTTGACCTCTGCCGTGATCGCCTCGTCAGTACTGCCGGCCAGGCCCGTGCCGTGTTGATCAACTCCGGTCAGGCCAATGCCTGCACCGGCGATCGCGGTCTGGTCGACAGTCAGCGCGCCACCCAGGTGCTGGCCGATCAGCTTGGCGTCGATGCGGAGTCGGTGTTGATCTGCTCCACCGGAGTGATTGGTGTGCCGATTCCGATGCCCACCCTTCTGGCCGGGTTGGCTCCTTTGGTGGAGGCCTTGGATGACGCNGGGGGTGATGCTGCGGCCAACGCCATNCTCACCACCGATCTGGTGGACAAGCAGGTGGCGCTTGAACTGGAACTGGAGGGGCGCCGGGTGCGCATCGGAGGGATGGCCAAAGGCTCGGGAATGATTCATCCCGACATGGCCACGATGCTCGGCTTTTTCAGTTGTGATGCCGGCATCGATGCCAGCGTTTGGCAGGGGATGGTGCGACGTGCGGTGCAGCGTTCCTTCAACGCCATCACCGTGGATGGAGACACCAGCACCAACGACACCGTGCTGGCCTTTGCGGCAGGCCCACCGCTGGGCCAAAAACACCATGCCGTTCTGGAACAGGGCCTCACCCAGGNCATGCAGCAGCTGGCCCAGGCCATTGCCCGGGATGGCGAAGGGGCGACCTGTCTGATCGAAGTGAAGGTGGAGGGTGCGGTTGACGAGGCCGCGGCGTTGCAGGTGGCGCGCACGGTCTGTGGTTCGTCCCTGGTGAAGACCGCAGTCCATGGCCGGGATCCGAACTGGGGGCGGATCGTGGCGGCCGCGGGTCGCTCTGGTGTGTCCTTCGATCCGGATGCGGTTGCTCTTTGGATTGGTCCCCATCAATTGATGGCGGCCGGTCAACCCGTGGCCTTTGATCGCGCTGCAGCCAGCAACGTTCTGCGGCAGGAGCATGTTCCGATTCGCCTNGGCCTGGGGCATGGTTCCGGCTCTGGTCAGGCCTGGGGATGTGACCTGTCGGATCAGTACGTGCGCATCAACGCCGACTACACCACCTGAAGCTTCTGTTCTGNATCCCTGTCACAATCCGAGTCTCCGTCAGACCCANCNGTGGACCATCCCAGCTCCCCTGACGCTCCCGTTGAGGCCAAGGCACGTTTCTGGGTGGGGCCCCTGGTGGCTGGTTGTTGTTTCGCCCTTGGTTACGGCATCACCGAGCGGGTGCTGACGCTGCAGACCAATGCTCAGGACCCTGTTCCTGAGGCCTTCACACCGCTCGCGTTTCCAGGGGATTCCCTGCAGGAGATTCGGGCTCGGTTCAGTGACGACGATTCATCCCTGCAAGTGGATGTCACAGCCCTAGAAGCTGCCGAGGCTGCAAGCCGCCCGGTCAAGCCAGCGGTCAAGGAGACGCCCAAACCCGCTGTGGCCCTGCAGACGCCCAAACCCGCTGTGGCCCTGCAGACGCCCNAACCCCCGGTCTGGACAGCCCCCGCCTGGTCGGACCCCCAAACCATTGCCCCGGAGGTTGAGGANGACNACGGACCCGCCCCCTCATCAGCCCNGGAGCCNGNGCTCGANCTCGATGACAGCAATGCCGANTCCCTGGCGCTTCCTGAGGAGTCCATCGAGGTGATGCCTGCTGTGGTTGTTCCAGACGGTGAGTCACCGGTCTTGGTGGCTGAGCCGGAACCTGTTGTGCTGCCTCCTGGCGCGGAAGCCTTTTTCGAAGTCATTGAGCCCGTAACTCCGCCTCAGCCCTGATCTCCGGTTGGATCTGCCACAGTTGAAGCTGTCTGCAATCGGTCCATGGGCTCGTCGGAGGCCTTGATTCGCGCCACGGTGAACCGCATCAGTGCGCGCCTTGGTCACGGCTTTGCGGACGCTGCAGCGGAGTTGGCGGTGCTGGCGCAAGACGCCCCGCAACGGCTGCGCCAGGAATGGGATCTGTTTCAGGACGAGGTGCGTGCCGAAGCGGAACGGATTGAACGGGGTGATCAGGTCACGGTGAGCACAGATGGGGCGTCGGCCTCGGAACCGTCGGACAACCCACAGGCGGTGATCGATCGTCTTCGGGCCACGGTGGCTGATCTGAGCCAAGCGATCGAGGCACGCCCCTGATGCTCGGCCTGCTGCGAGCGCTCCGCATCTGGCGCGCTGTCCTGACGCTGCTGCTGCTGCTTTGGTGGGATGGCCAGTCCTGGACCTACCGCGGCGGTGTCACCGTCGAGCGTCGTGGCCGCCGTCAGCAACAGCGAGCCCGTTGGTTGACGTCTGAGTTGCTGTCTCTGGGCTCCGCCTTCATCAAGCTGGGGCAACTGCTCTCCGCCCGCCCAGACATCCTCCCCGCGGGCTGGGTGGCCGAGCTGGCAGCGCTGCANGACAGCGTTCCGGCCTTCAGTTTTGATCAGGTGCAGACCGTGCTCGAGCGAGAGCTGGGGCCGCGCTGTGCCGAGGTGATCGATCTGGATCCCGAACCCCTGGGTGCAGCCTCGCTGGCCCAGGTGCATCGCGCCAGCCTGCGCAGTGGCCGGCAGGTGGTGCTCAAGGTGCAGCGCCCTGGGCTCGATCGCCTGTTTCGCCTTGATCTGGAGGTGATGCAGCAGGTGGCAGCTGTGCTGCAACGCAATCCCAGTTGGGGGCGTGGTCGNGATTGGCCGGCGATGGCACGGGAATGTCGNCGTGTGCTGCTGCGTGAGCTCGATTTCCGCGTTGAGGCGCANTACGCCGCTCGTTTTCGTCAGCAATTTCTGGATGACGAACGCATCAGGATCCCCGGTGTGGTCTGGGAGTTGAGCACGCGCCGTGTGCTGTGCCTCGACTACCTGCCCGGTATCAAGGTCAACGACCGTGAGGCGTTGATCGAAGCCGGCGTTGATCCGGCCGCGGTGGCTGAGGTGGGTGCAGCCAGTTATCTCAAGCAGTTGGTGNGGTTTGGTTTCTTCCATGCCGACCCCCATCCCGGCAACCTCGCCGTGGCGAGTGATGGAGCGCTCATCTACTACGACTTCGGGATGATGGGGCTGTTGTCAGACGGCNTGCGTCGACGTCTGGGAGCCATGGTTCGCGCNGCTGCTGCGAGGGATTCAGCGGCATTGGTGGAGGAGATGCAGGCGGCNGGTGTGATCTCCGGNGGCATTGATGTGGGTCCGGTGCGCCGNCTCGTGCGGCTGATGCTGCAGGAGGCCCTCACCCCACCCTTCACGGCCAACGTGATCGACAAACTCTCCGGCGATCTCTACGACCTGGTCTATGGCCAGCCCTTTCGTCTGCCGGTTGAGCTGATCTTCGTGATGCGGGCGTTGTCCACCTTCGAGGGTGTTGGCCGCAGCCTTGATCCCGCTTTTAGCTTGGTGGCGATCGCCAAGCCTTATCTCCTTCCACTCATGACCTCCAGCGGCTCCGGCAGCAACGATCTGTTCAACGAACTCGGCCGTCAGGTCGGGGCCCTCAGCAGCCGNGCTGCGGCCTTCCCGCGGCGCTTGGANGAAAGNCTGGAACGNCTGGAGCAGGGNGATCTTCAGCTCCAGGTGCGGCTGGGNGAATCGGATCGTCAGTTCCGCCGGATGGCCCTGGCNCAGCAATCGATNGGCCAATCGGTGTTGCTCGGATGCCTGGCTTTGGCCACCGCNATTGTGGGTGCCAGTGCNCGCCCGCTCTGGTCNCTTCTNCCGGCTGCTGCTGCNTTGCCGGTGGGCTTGGGCTGGTTCCGAATGCANGTCAAGATCCGTCGTGATCAACGGTTGGAGCAGNTGCCCGGTTCCAACCGTTGAACGTTCGTCGGAGGCCTGAGATCAGGCCTTGCCGCGGGGGCCCTGGCCAACAGCACCGGCGTAGACGGCCTGGCTGCCCAGCTCGTCTTCGATGCGAAGCAGCTGGTTGTACTTGGCGACCCGCTCGCTGCGGCTGAGGGAGCCGGTCTTGATCTGTCCGGCGCGGGTGGCGACGGAGAGGTCGGCGATGGTGGTGTCTTCGGTTTCGCCACTGCGGTGGCTGATCACGCTGGTGTAGCCGGAGCGGCCTGCCAGGTCGATGGCCTGGAGGGTTTCGGTGAGCGAACCGATCTGGTTCACCTTGATCAGGATCGAGTTGGCCGTGGCGCTGTCGATGCCCTGTTGAAGACGCTTGGTGTTGGTCACGAACAGGTCGTCACCCACCAGCTGCACCTTGCCGCCGAGGCGTTCGGTCAGCAGCTTCCAGCCATCCCAGTCGTCTTCAGCCAGACCGTCCTCGATCGAAACGATCGGGAATTTCTCCACCAGTTGCTCGAGTTGGCCCACCATCTCGGCGCTGGTGTAGCTGCCGCCATCGAAGGCATAGCGGCCGTTCTCGAAGAATTCGGTGCTGGCCACGTCCAGGGCCAGGGAGATCTGTTCGCCGGGCTTGTAGCCCGCCTTGCTGATCGCTTCCACCAGGATTTCGCCGGCTTCCACATTGCCCAGATCCGGTGCGAAGCCGCCTTCGTCGCCCACGGCGGTGCTCATGCCCTTGTCGCTGAGCAGTTTCTTGAGCGTGTGGAACACCTCGGTGCCCATCCGCAGGGCTTCGCGGAAGCTCGGAGCCCCGTGGGGCACCAGCATGAATTCCTGGAAGTCCAGGCTGTTGGCGGCATGGGCGCCACCGTTGATCACGTTCATCAACGGCACCGGCAGCAGGTTGGCCATCGGGCCGCCGAGGTAGCGGTAGAGGGGAATTCCCAGCCCGTTGGCAGCGGCGCGGGCGGTGGCGGCGGCTTCATGGACAAGCTGATGAGCGCCGGCAAGCGCGTGATCACCGGCGAGAGCCTGTTCACCACGGTCTACACGCACAACGGCCAGGGCAAGGCGCGCGTGGCCTTCGCCGCGCCGTACCCGGGCACGGTGCTGCCGCTGCGGCTGTCCGAGCACGGCGGGCGCCTGATCTGCCAGAAGGACTCGTTCTTGGCCGGCGCGCGCGGCGTGCAGGTGGGCATCCACCTGCAGCGCAAGATCATGACCGGCCTGTTCGGCGGCGAGGGCTTCATCACCACCTGGTACTGGTAGTAGCGCTGCAGGCGGTTGGGGTTCTCGCCGTAGCGGCCGTCCTTGGGGCGGCGCGACGGTTGCACATAGGCGGCGCGCCACGGCTCGGGGCCGATCGCGCGCAGGAAGGTGTGCACGTGCGAGGTGCCTGCACCGACTTCAAGGTCGATCGGTTGCAGCAGGGCGCAGCCCTGGGCGTCCCAGTACGACTGCAGCTTCAGGATGAGTTGCTGGAAGGTAAGCATGGTGGTACCTGGTGGTCCGCCGCGGCCAGAACGTTCGGGGCGCAGCGTGACGGTGGAATGCTGCGGCGCTCGTGCACACACACGCAAGCGCATGGCTGCGTGATTACGTGCATGAGCGCCGTAAAACGTTGAATTTGGACACGCTCCTGGGCTCTTCGGGGACGCTTTTGGCACCCTCTTGGGGCCAACGTGGTGCCAAAGAGGCTCTTGGGAGCGATTTTCGGACGATTTGGGGGGGAACCTGGAACCATGAAAAATCATGGAAACCAACCAAAAA
>FUFK010079026.1_pt1 | contig 11945 bp, 11 predicted proteins | sample 1021851 | NCBI WGS metagenome assembly FUFK01 (sample SAMEA51879418, study PRJEB19060) | metagenome
CCTAGAATTTGTGTTGATGTTGGTCCTGCTAATACGCGGGTAAGATCAAGAATGTTGATGTCTTCAAGCGGTTGTTTTATTTTTTTATTCATTAGTCTCTCGGTTTGAATTGAAGAAATCTTCTAAAATAATCCTTGCTGCAAATTTATCTAAAAATTTTTTTTGTTTTTTCNTATTTTTAAAAAATTCATATGTTGAATCTTCAGCCTCNATACTTGTATAATTTTCGTCCCAAAAGAAGAACGGAATATTCAGTTTGGATCTGTTCANGTGATTATCTAAATTTGTAGTAGTATCAATAATAGATTGACTCATTTTGTTTATTTTTTTNTCTTCACCTAAAGGTAAACCNACAAGAATGCCGCCGATATTATAGTCATTAATGATCTTAATTATATTTTTGTAAAATTCTAGATTTCTAACTAATGTTTCCATTGGCATACTTATTTTGTGNTTTTCATCAGATATGGCTATTCCNACTTTTTTCTTACCACAATCCAAACAAATAATTTTTTTTTTATTAGTTTTTTTTTTAAACTCTTTTATATTGCGAACAAACATACCTGATGTTATTTATAAATTAATCTAGTTTATTATTTATGTCTATTGATAATTCAACAGTAAAAAAAGTTGCCTCACTAGCCAGAATTGAAATTAAAGAAGGTGAGGAGGAAACTTTGATTAATGAGCTTAACAATATTCTAGGTTGGGTGGATGAGCTTCAGAAAGTAGATACAAAGAATGTCGACCCAATGTTATCTGTTTTTAACGAATCTATGATTATGAGAAAGGATAAAGTATCTTCTGAAATGTCAGACGAGTTGGTATTAAAAAATGCTCCAAAGAGCAAATCTGGCTTTTTTGTTGTTCCTAAGGTTGTTGAATGATGTCAAATATAACAGATTTAAAATTAGTTGAACTTGTAGACAAAATTAAAAAAAAAGAATTATCATCAGCTGAGGTAACTATTGCTTTTATTAATAGATCACAAAAATCAAATAAACTTAATGCTTATATTTCTGAAAATTATGAAAATGCAATTAAAAAAGCAAAAATATTTGATCAAAAACCAGACTTTAAAAAAAAATTACCTGGTATACCTATTGCTGTAAAAGACCTTTTTTGTACTAAAAATATAAAAACGACAGCTGGTAGTAAAATTCTTGAAAATTTTATTCCAACTTATGAGTCTACAGTAACTCAAAATATTTTAGATGAAGGAGGTATTATAATTGGAAAGTTAAATTGTGACGAATTTGCAATGGGTTCTTCTAATGAAACAAGTTATTTTGGTAACGTTCAAAATCCAGTATCTGAGAATTTAGTACCTGGTGGATCTTCTGGTGGTTCATCATCAGCACTGGCTGCAAAATTAACTCCAGCAACAATAGGTACAGATACAGGTGGATCTATTAGACAACCAGCGTCCTTTACCGGTACAGTTGGTTTAAAACCGACATACGGCAGTTGCTCCAGGTATGGTATAGTAGCATTTGCATCATCTTTGGATCAAGCAGGACCCATGACTCATGATGTCAAAGATTGTTCTTTGATGTTCGAAATTATGAGTACTTACGATACAAAAGATTCAACTTCTGTTGATTTCAAAAGAGAAAATTATTTAACTAATTTAAATGAGAATATTAAAGGAAAAAAAATAGGCATACCAAAAGAATATAGAGTTGATGGAATGCCAAAAGAAATTGATGAGCTATGGGAAAAAGGAATAAAAATTATTAAAGAAAATGGAGGTCAAATTATTGAGATAAGTTTACCTAATACCAATTATGCTTTACCAACATATTATATTGTAGCTCCTGCAGAAGCCTCATCAAATCTTGCTCGATACGATGGTGTAAAATATGGTTTTAGATCAAAAGGTGAAAATCTTATAGATATGTACGAAAAAACAAGATCAGAGGGTTTTGGTGATGAAGTGAAGCGAAGAATAATGATAGGAACATATGTTTTATCATCTGGTTATTATGATGCATATTATTTAAAAGCACAAAAAGTAAGAAGACTAATAAAAAATGATTTTGATGAGGCTTTTAAAAAAGTAGACGCTATATTAACTCCATCTACGCCTAGCTCTGCTTTTAAAATTGGAGAAAAATTAAACGATCCAGTATCAATGTATTTGAATGATATTTTTACAGTACCAATTAATCTTGCAGGCTTACCTGCTATATCAATTCCAGCAGGTCATGATAAAAAAGGTTACCCACTAGGTTTACAGCTTATAGGAAAGGCATTTGATGAGCAAAGTATTTTAAATATCGCATTTTCTTTAGAAAAAAATATAAGCTTTAAAAATCATATAACTGATTGGTGGATTAAGTGAGTAAGAATAATGTTGAATATCTTATATCAAGAAATGACAATAAGTATGAAGTTATTATTGGTCTTGAAGTTCATGCACAAGTCTTATCTGAATCTAAATTATTTTCAACTTCATCAACAAAATTTGGGTCTGAACCTAATACTCAAGTAAGTTTAGTCGATGCAGCATTCCCAGGAATGCTACCAGTAATTAATGAACATTGTATTAAACAAGCTATCAAAACAGGTATTGGATTAAAGGCTAAGATTAACAAAAGATCAATATTTGATCGAAAAAATTATTTTTATGCTGATTTGCCTCAAGGCTACCAAATTTCTCAATATAAAAATCCAATTGTAGGCGAGGGATCTGTTACATTAGATATGCCAAATGGTGAAAAAAATATCAGAATTGAAAGACTCCATTTGGAGCAAGATGCAGGAAAAAGTATCCATGATATAGATCCTCAAAACACATTAGTCGACTTAAATAGATCAGGTGTAGCTTTAATGGAAATAGTAAGCAAACCCGATTTAAGATCTTTAGACGAAGTAAATGCATATATTAAAAAATTAAGATCGATAATGAGATATTTAGGAACTTGCGATGGTAATATGCAAGAAGGCTCATTAAGGGCCGATGTAAACGTTTCTGTAAGAAAAAAAGGAGATAAAAAATTAGGTACAAGATGTGAAATTAAAAATGTTAATTCTATAAAATTCATGCAAATGGCAATAGATTTCGAGGCTAATCGTCAAGTAGATGTAATTGAAGAGGGTGGCTTTATTGATCAAGAAACAAGATTATTCGATACCAAAAAAAATGAAACAAGATCTATGAGATCTAAAGAAGACGCACATGATTATAGATATTTTCCAGATCCAGATCTTTTACCGCTTGAATTAAATGATAATTATATAGATAAAATAAAAAAAGATATTCCTGAGCTTCCTGATGAAAAAAAGAAAAGATTTATTGAAGAATTTAAACTATCACCTTATGAAGCAAATATACTAGTTTCTGACTTTGAAATTTCAAAATATTTTGAGGATGTTTCAAAAAACTCTGATGTAAAATTAGCTACAAACTGGATAACGGGTGAATTATTTGCATTATTAAATGAAAAAAATATAGAAATAACGGAAAGTCCAATTTCCTCTAAAAATTTATCAAAATTAATTAATTTAATCAAAGATGGAACCATTTCAGGTAAGATTGCTAAATCTGTGTTTGAAATAATGAGAGATGGAGATAAAGATCCAATAACTATTGTAGAGGAAAAAGGTTTAAAACAACAAAGTGATCCTAAGGAATTGGAAAATATAATTAATAAAGTAATTTCTGAAAACCCAAAAAATGTTGAAGCCTATAAATCTGGAAAAGATAAATTATTTGGTTTTTTTGTTGGTCAAGTAATGAAAAATTCTGGTGGCAAGGCAAATCCAAAACTTGTTAATGAAATCCTAAAAAAAAAATTAAAGTAAAATGGGTTCTAACCTTAAGATCAATAAAGAAATTGAAAAATATATTAATGATAATTCATTAAAACTTCATCCAGTACAGAGAGAGATTATAGAATATAACGAAAATCTTGGTGAAATTAAAAAAATGCAAATCTCTATAAGCCAATGTCACTTCTTACATTTAATAATTAAAATTTATAATCCTACTAATATTTTAGAGCTTGGCACATTTACAGGATTAAGTACTTTAACAATGGGGCTAGCAATGAATAAAAATGCCTTTTTAACTGCAATAGACAAAAACAAGGATACATCGAATATTGCAAAAAATTTTTTTATTAAAGCTAATCTTGAAAAAAAAATTAATCTAATAGTAAGAAATGCAAACGAAAGCATAAAAGATTTAATTAAAAATAAAAAGATTTATGATCTTATATTTATAGATGCAGACAAGGAAAATTATATAAATTATTTTGAAAATTCTTTAAAACTATTAAATAAGTCAGGATTAATAATTACTGATAATGTATTATGGTATGGAGATGTTGTCGATAAAAATAAAAATGATAAATTAACTAAAATAATACGTGAATTTAATTCCTTTGTTTATAATGATCATCGTGTTGAAAGTCTTATTTTACCTCTAGGTGATGGTTTATCTGTATGTAGAAAAATATAATGTTTGCTATTTTAGGATTTTATAAATTTAAAAAAATTACAAATTTAAATACAAAAAAAAAATTATTAGAAAAGCTATTTAAAATTGAAAAAATTAGAGGTTCAATAATATTGTCTAACGAGGGTGTAAATAGCACTATAAGTTTTAATAATAATCAATACGATTTAATAAATAATCATTTAAAAAAAATATTAAATATTAAAAATTTTGATAATGAAAATTTGTCATTTTGTAATTATCAAGCCTTTCATAAGGGTAAAATAAAGATAAAAAAAGAATTAGTACCAATAGGCATTAAATTAAATAAAAGAATTTTAAATAATAAAATTGAACCTAAAAAATGGAATGACTTTATAAAAAAAAAAAATACAGTACTTATTGATACAAGGAAAGGTTTTGAATACAGGGTAGGTACATTTAAAGGTTCTATAAATCCCAAAATTAAAAACTTTAGAGATTTTCCAAAATTTTTTAAAACTTTAAAAAAAGATAACAATATTGCAATGTTTTGTACGGGTGGTATCAGATGTGAAAAAGCAAGTTTTTATCTTAAAAAAAGAGGTTTTAAAAATGTTTACCAGTTAAATGGAGGAATTATTAATTATCTTAATGTTATAGATAAAAAAAAAAGTATGTGGAAAGGTGATTGTTTTGTATTTGACAATAGAGTTTCAGTTAAACATGGTCTTAAACCAGGTAATTTAAAAATATGTGCAGGTTGCAGAGAACCAATTTCTAGTTCTGAAATTAAATCTAACAAATATGAAGAAGGTGTGACCTGTCCTAATTGCTTTAGTTTATTAAGTGATGATCAAAAAAAAAGATTTAGAATGAGACAACAACAAATTCAAATTCAAAAAAAATTGGGTAAAAAATATTTTTACCAGAGAGAATTTAAATAATATGGATTTACTTAAAGATAATATACCTTTACTGGTTCGTAAGTTAGCTTTACCTGCTATGGTTGGTATGCTTTTTCAAACATTATATAATATTGTAGATACTTTTTATGCAGGAAAAATATCTCCAGAAGCACTTGCAGCACTAAGTAAATCATTTCCAATTTACTTTATCTTAGTTGCATCCTCGATTGGTGTTACAGTTGCTGGAACATCTTTAATAGGTAATAGTATAGGTGAAAATAATAAAAAAAATATTTTAAACTATTTTACTCATATTTTATATTTTGCAATTTTAGTTTCATTATTAATAAGTTTTTTAGGACTTTCTTTTTCTGATGATGTTTTTCGATTAATGGTAACAACTAATGAAGTTACAAATCTAGGTCTGGAATACACAAATATTATTTTTTCTGGTTCAGTATTATTTATATTAGTCGTTGCATTAAACTCTATGCTTCATGCAGAAGGTGATACAAAAACTTATAGAAATGTTTTGATTTTATGTTTTTTTATTAATTTAATATTAAATCCAATTTTAATTTTTGGATTATTTTTTTTTCCTGTATTAGGAGTAAAAGGTATAGCAATATCAACTATAGTCTCTCAACTTGTTGCGTTTATTATAATTCTTTTAAAAGTTGTTAATAATAAGAAAGTAAAAGAAATAACTATAGAATACTTTAAACCGAAATTATTCTATTTTATAAATATTTTTTTCACATCTATGCCAATAATAGTATCAATATTTGCATACTCTATAACATCTGCAATTGTGTTAGCCTATATAGGACAATCAGGTGAATATGCTGTAGCGGGTTACGGAGCAGGTACTAGATTAGAGCAGGTTTTGTTGTTACCTATTTTAGGTATTAATACTGCAATAATATCTATTATATCGCAAAATTTTGGAGCCAATCAAATAGATAGAATTAAAGAGGCCTATTTTACATCAATAAAATATTCTTTTTTTATAATGTTAATTTCTGGACTAATTTTATATTTATTTTCAGATTTATTTATGAGTTTTTTTTCAAAAGATCCAATTGTATTAGAATATGGCTCAAATTACTTAAAAATATGTGCTTTTATACTGCCAGCATATCCAATTTTTTTTCTTTCTAACGGTTTATTTATGGCAATAAAGAAGTCTGAAAATGCCATGATCTCAAATTTATTTAGAAACGGTTTTAATCCACTATTAGTCTATTTTATTGCAAAATACTTTAATGCATCATTTGAATCTTTTTTTTGGATTTGGGCGGCTGTAAATTGGATTTTTTCACTAACCTATTTAAGCATTTTAATATTTTACTTAAAAAATAAATTATATAAACCTAGCACTATCGTTAATCCACAACCATAAATCTTCTGAAAATGACCTTCTTACAAAAAGATTTAAGTTATTGTCTTCTTTATGATGAAGAATTACATCTATATGATTAACTATTGTTTGAGCAACTGACCCTTTTTTATTTTTAAAATCATTAAAATTATAAGGACAACTTTTTGATAATAAATCATATACTTTATTTCCATTTAGATTAATCATTACCCAATGATCAGAAACATTTGTTACAGCCCCTTGATTTAATTTTGAAATTTCATTAAATAATTTATCTTCCAAATTTGTTTGATCATCCAAACTCATCTCTTTATCATTAGAGTAAATTAACCACTCATCTATACTCAACCACAATAAATTAAATTTTTCGTTTCCAGATGAAGTATTTGCTTCATTTGGTGGTAAAATTGATAATATTTTCCCAATTTTTGTAGAGAATTCCCTTTTATTACTTCTAAGGTTAATTTTAATTATAGGCTCAACTTCAATAATATTTAGATCATTGTATTTTTTTTCTTCCTTAATTGGTGAATTAAAATTAAGCATTTAATCTTTTATTTTCCTTATCATAAAAAACAGTGTCAGTAATAGTTACATTAATATTTTTATTTTCCATAGGAACTATTAATTTTTTACCTTTTAATTTTTTTCCACTCCTTACTACAGCTAGAGCAATAGATTTATTAAGATTTGGACTAAAATAACTAGAGGTAACATGACCTAACATTTCTATTGGCTTATCTAAGCTTTCAACAAGTTGTGCTCCTTCTTCTAAAACTTCCTTTGGATCATCTGTTAATAAACCAACTAATTGTTTTCTATCCTCTCTTATCGTATCACTTCTGTATAATGATCTTTTACCTATAAAATCATATTTCTTTTTTCCAATAATCCAGTCCATTTGAAGGTCTGAAGGTGTTAATGTTCCATCAGTATCTTGACCGGTAATTATAAAACCTTTTTCAGCTCTTAGTAAATGCATAGTTTCAGTTCCATATGGTGTAATATTAAATTCTTTACCTGCTTTTATACATCTTTCCCAAACATCTTTCGCGTAATTTGACTGAACATTAATTTCGTAACTATGTTCTCCAGTAAAACTTATTCTCATAATTCGACAATTAACATTATTTATTTTTGAATTTTTAAAGGACATGTGTGGGAAACTTTCATCTGAAAGATCTAAACTTGGTATTATTTTTTTAATAATTTTTTTAGAATTTGGTCCGCAAATGCTCATTGTTGAATATTGATCTGTAACAGTAGTTAAATATACATTTAATTCTGGCCATTCTGTTTGTAAATAATCTTCAAGTTTTGATAAAACGTTGGCTGCACCACCGGTTGTGGTTGTCATTATATAATGATTTTCTGCAAGTCTTGTTGTTACACCATCATCATAAACCATACCATCTTCATTTAGCATTAAACCATATCTACATTTGCCTATGGCAAGCTTTGACCATGCGTTTGTATAAACTCTATTTAAAAATTCAGATGCATCTTCGCCCTGAATATCAATTTTTCCTAAAGTAGAGGCATCAAGTATGCCGGCACTTTCTCTTGCTGCCTTACTTTCTCTTTGCACAGCTTGATGCATTGTTTCTCCATTCTTTGGAAAATACCAAGGTCTTTTCCACTGTCCGACATTTTCAAATTCTGCTTTGTTTTTCACATGCCAATCATGAATAGCTGTTCTTCTTGTATGGTCAAAAAACTTACCAACATTTCTTCCTACTATTGCTCCAAATGTTAACGGTGTATAAGGTGGTCTAAAGGTAGTTGTACCTAGATCACCCATATTTGTACCAGTTGTATCAGCGATTATACCCAGTGCATGCATATTTGACAGTTTACCCTGGTCAGTTCCCATTCCTGTTGTAGTATATCTTTTTACATGTTCTATTGATTTAAAGCCTTCTCTTAGAGCTAGTTTTACATCTTTAGCAGTTGAGTCATTTTGGAAATCTAAGAATGGCTTTGTTTTAGATATAGGTTTATTCGAGGGTAACAACCAAATATTTCTTTTTTGTTTTTCTTTTGAACATTTAATATTTAAATTATCAAAATCATTTTTATCTATGCCAAGAAAAATTTTAATATTTTTTACAGTATTATTTATAACATCATCCAATTCAAAGTCTCCATTTGACGACCCGACACTAATTTGATTTGATGGAGTTTTATTTTCATCAGGGATAAACACATTATCATTATTCCTAAATTTTAATTTTCCACCTGATTGAGTAAATAAATGGACCATTGGTGTCCATCCACCAGAAATTCCTAAACAATCACTTTTATAAGTAATTTTATTACCAACAACACTCTCACCATCTTTTGATAATTTCATAACATCGAAAGATTTAATTCTTTTGTGCCCATCTGTATCAATTACAGTATATCCTTTTAATATTTTAATACCTGATTTTTCTACTTGTTCAGAAAGTATAGAGTTAGAATTTTCCCTAATATCAATAATTACTTTAACATTAACCCCACTTTTATTTAATGAAATTGCTGTTTCATAAGCACTATCATTATTGGTGAATAATGAAATATTTTTTCCAGTCTTTACTCCATAGTAATCAATATATTTTTTTATAGATGATGATAAAATTATACCGGGTCTATCATTATTACTAAAAACTAAAGGACGCTCAATAGCGCCAGTTGCTATTACCACTTTTTTTGCTCTTATTTTCCACAACCTTTGTCTAATATTTCCTTTTCTTTCATAGGAGTTTAAATGATCATTTAAATTTTCTCTTGCTAAAAGATAATTGTAGCCATGAAAAGCAGCAACACTTGTTCGATTTTTAATTATTAAATTTGGTAATTTTTTTAGATCTTCTATTTGTTTTTTTATCCATTGATTTGAATTTTCATTATTTATTTTAAAAATATTATCGTCTTGATAAATTGTAGATCCACCAAGGTAATTTTTGTCATCTACTAACATTGTGTTAAGACCTTTTTCTGCTGATAATTTTGCTGATAATATCCCGGAGATACCACCACCTATTATCAAAACATCAAAATGTGCGTATTGATGATCATACAAATCTTGATCCGGTTTAGTTGGAGATTTGCCTAATCCAGCTGAGTGTCTAATAAAAAATTCATATTTTTCCCAAAAACTCGCAGGCCACATAAAAGTTTTATAATAAAATCCTGCAGGTAAAAGGGGAGATAAAAAATTATTTATACCCCCAACATCAAAATTTACACTTGGCCAACAGTTTTGGCTAAAAGCTTCCAAACCCTCATACAATTCAATCTCTGTGGCTCTTACATTTGGATCAGTCAACGAAGGATCATTACCAATTTGAACAATTGCATTAGGTTCCTCTGACCCACATGTCATTATACCTCTAGGTCTATGATACTTAAAACTTCTTCCAACTAAATGAATATTGTTTGCTAATAAAGCAGAGGCTAATGTATCACCCTTATAACCGAAAAGTTTTTTACCATTAAACTTAAAAGAAATTCTAACAGTTTGATCTATAAAGTTATTTTTATTAATTCTTAAGTTATTGCTCATAATGATTTTATAGGTGGTTTCTCTCCCATTTTATAAACTGCATGTATTTTGTCGTTAGAGGTATCTCTGACAACATTGAACCATTTTCTACATCCATGTATATGGTTCCATCTTTCAAATTGAATACCTTTTATATTTTTTCGCATAAAAAGATATTCAGCCCATTGATCATCACTTAATTCTGTGGGTTGTTTAGGTCTCTCAATATGTGCTTCACCTCCACAAGAAAACTCTGTTTGATCTCTTTCTCCGCAATAAGGACAATTAATTATAAACATTAGTGTGCAACAGCTGCGGCTCCATGTTCATCCACTAGATCACCACTAACAAATCTATTTAAATTAAACGCAGCATTTAATTTGTGTGGTTCGTCATTTGCTATGGTGTGTGCAAATAAATCTCCAGAACCAGGTGTAGCTTTAAAACCACCCGTACCCCATCCACAATTAAAGTATAAACCTTTTATTTGTGTTTTGCTTATTATAGGGCTTGCGTCAGGACATATATCTACAATTCCACCCCATTGTCTCAACATCTTCATTCTACTAAAGATTGGGTATAATTCTAAAATTGCTCTTAAAGTTTCTTCAACAATATTATGACTACCTTTTTGAGTGTAAGAAACATAAGAGTCCGTACCTGCTCCAATTACAAGTTCACCTTTGTCTGATTGACTTACATAAGCATGCACAGCATTTGACATTACAACCGTATCAATTATTGGTTTAACTGGTTCAGAAACTAATGCTTGTAGAGGTTTACTTTCTAAAGGCAATCTTATACCTGCCATATTTGCTATAACACTGGAATGTCCTGCAGCAACAACACCAATTTTTTTTGTTTTTATATAACCCTTTGTTGTTTCTATACCTTCAACTTCATTACCATTTCTTTTTATACCTTTTACCTCACAATTTTGTATAATATCTACTCCCATCTCATCTGCACCACGAGCGTAACCCCATGCAACCGCATCATGTCTTGCTGTACCAGCTCTTTTTTGCAAAGTTCCCCCAAGTACAGGATATCTAATATTTGGTGAGGTATTAATTATTGGACAAAATTTTTTAACTTCTTGAGTATTTAACCACACAGCATCAATACCATTTAATCTATTTGCATGAGTTCTTCTTTTTAAATCTCTAACATCTTGAAGATTATGAGCAAGATTCATTACACCTCTTTGACTAAACATTACATTATAATTTAATTCTTGTGATAGACCTTCCCAAATTTTTAAGGCATGATCGTAAAGGCCAGCACTTGCATCCCATAAGTAATTTGATCGAATAATTGTAGTGTTTCTTCCAGTATTGCCACCACCAATCCAACCTTTTTCAACAACTGCAATATTATTAATTTTATGTTTTTTTGCTAAGTAATAAGCAGTCGCAAGACCATGACCTCCACCACCAATTATTATCGCATCATACTCTTTTTTTGGCTCTGGATCTCTCCATGCTCTTTGCCAATTTTCATGACCACTAAATGCGTTTTTAATAAGTGAGAATATAGAGTATTTATTTTTCATATTTTGCACAAAAATACTTTATAAATATTGAATATTCAATGGTTTCAAGTTACACACTATAAATAAGGAAGGATGGGTGAGCTGGTTTAAACCAGCGGTTTGCTAAACCGCCGTACGCTTGAAAAGGTGTACCGAGGGTTCGAATCCCTCTCCTTCCG
>FUFK010746336.1_pt1 | contig 11945 bp, 7 predicted proteins | sample 1021851 | NCBI WGS metagenome assembly FUFK01 (sample SAMEA51879418, study PRJEB19060) | metagenome
ACTGACTTAAATATAGATTATGGAAGTTAATAACTATGTCATCATCATATAACAGAAACATTGAACGTCTAAGGTCAGCCGAAAGAACCAACGTTCAACAAGCTAACGCTCAACGCACAGCTATGGCTAACACCATGGGTCAACGTGGTATACAAGAAGCAAATAAACTAAGTGATCAATTATCTCAATTTTCATCTACTCTTAAAGAGATGAGAAGAAAAAATATACAAGAGAAATTAGAAAAAGGTAAATTAGAAGCTCAAGATCAAGCTGGTATTGATGCTAAAAAATTAGTGGAATTACAAACTCAACTATCTACTTTAACAGAAACTGATTCTGAATATCACAGAATTAAAAATGAGATAATTGCGTTAGAGGGTCCTAATGCTTACCCTGATGCAGATCGTATTGCTCATCTTTCACCTTGGGCACAGGTTGGTTTTATGAAAGAGAAGCTTAATAACTTCAATAAAACTTTTCCTGATAAACTAGCTTATGCTATGGCTAATAGTGAAAAAGCTATGAAGATTAATAATATAACTTTTACGCCTAAACAATTACACGATAATAATATACACGGGTTACCATTTAAAGAAGCAGCTATGCATATCGTAGCTGATGATATAAGAAAGAATGCAGGTTTATCTAAGTTTTCACCTGAGTTATTAAAGTTAGCTGGAACTAACGACGCAATTCAAAAAGCTAAAGATGCTGTTACAGCTAAATATAGACAAAGATATAATATAGAATCTTCATCTCTTACAAGAAGTCAAGCAGCTAAAACTTGGGAATCTTCAAATAAGACAGGTGCAGACATTTATCATTTTTTAATTAAAACTGGTGGTACTGTTGATGGTCAAAATAGATGGCTAGGTAATGCTGGTGCATGGAAAGCTTTTGATTCCACTCTTGTTCAGGAAGCTGTAGCTTTAAATGATTTAAGTCATATTGATAATGTTTTAGATGAAGAAATTCCTCCTGCTTTAGCAAAACAATTAGGTGTTGAACAAGGTACTACTTTTGCTGAACATTGGAAAAATAAAGTACCTGAGTTAAGATCTCAAGCTAAAAAGGCAATAGTTAAAGCTAGAAATGCTGAGAAAGAATATTTAGATTCAGAGGAAACTAAGTTAGATATTAAATGGAAAACCACTATAAGAAATCTTCCAAAGGATAAAAATGGTGAGCCACAATTATTAAATCATCAGGAGATTGAAACAGCTAAACAAGAGTACAACAGTATAGGAGCAGTTCCTCCTGATTTTATAGTTAAATATGAAACTGCTTCTTTAAGAAATAAAAGGCATGATGAAGCTGCAATTCTAGATTTAATGGGTACTCAAGATGGTGCTATTTACCATGATCAACTAGATGAATTTCACCCTTTGGCAGCATTAAAATATAGAAAAGACGCAGATAGACATGAAGCAGCATTAAAGAAAACTTACAATGTTGACGGTATAATTAAAGGAGAATTAAACGAAACATGGTTAGATGCTGGTATTAAACAAAATGAAAAGAAAACTGTTTGGGAATTTGCACTAGCTCAAGCAAATGCAACATATAATAGAAATTTTAACAGATTAATTAGGATGGGATACCCTCCTGAACAAGCAAACAGATTAGCATTACACGCTAACATTGGTGAAGTTAAAGGTGAAGATGGTGAACCATTACCTGAATTTGAAGGAGTAGTAGCTCATTTAAAGAGAACTGGTGTTAAAAATGATTACACTACTTATGGAGAAGAAGCTAACGCTAGTTTAAAAGATGCAGATATTATGGTTTCAAAAATAGCGGAAGGTAAAAAGTTCATGATTGATAATCCTACTGCTATATTAACTGATGTTATTGGTGGAAAATATGGACAAAATCATCTTAATACTTTAAAGCAAAACATCAACCGCTATGGTACATGGAAAGGTATTAGAAAATCTAAAGAAGCCTTATTGTATTATGAAGGATTAGCTAGAGGTAAACGTAAACTAAGTGGCTATAATCTTATAGATGCACAATTAAAACTTGATGGACATCCCGGTATTTGGCCTGATCGTACAGATACAAGTGAAAACGATTTGACAGAATATTCTTTTACTAAATTGGCACCTCTAGACTACGCAGGATCAGCTACATCTTACAATGAACTTTTATTAAATCAAGATGATATGTATACCTATCAAGACGGTACTACATCAGTATGGAATCTACAAGAGAATCTATCTCCATTTATAGATATGGAATTTGATTTACCTGTAAATAATTTATTTGGAGAAAATAATTAATGGACTCAATGAAATTTAGTCCGGGAGATCTTGGCAAGGCATATGCAGATGATACCGTAAATATAGAAGGGTATGATCAAAGTATAGATGCAATTAGAGCTAGGTATCCTGATGAAACTAAAACAGATGAACAACAAAAACTAGAAGATTTATTTGATCCAGATTCTGAGATTAATCAAGGTTTATTAGAAGAGCTAAATTCCTTTGATTTAGAAGAAGGTGATAATCTACAAATTGGTGATGATTTTAACCTTGAAGAAACACCTAAGTTGTTTGATTCAAGCATAGGAGAAGAAACTTCTATAGAAGAACAACCAACAACAAACGAATTAGGTAAGTACACAGAACGAGAAGAAATAGGTTTTAATCTAAATGCTAATGGTCGTCAATTAGATGACAGAGAACAAGATATAGCTGAAAGACTTAGAAATTTTAACCTTGAAGATACTAGAGATGCATTTAATGAAATTAATGCAGATGCTACTTTAACTGAAATTTTTGATACTAATGGTGATGGAGCATTTACCTATGCTGATATGTTTGATACTCATCGTTGGAATAATGGTAAAGGTATCACACCAGAACAAGATGCTGAATATACTCGAAGATGGTTAGAAGCTGTAGATAATAAAACCTTTACTGCACGTTGGAGTAGATTAGGTCAAAATTTATTTACTAATAAAACTAAATTTTTAGCTGATGGACGTCGTGCAAGGTTAGCTCCTATTGATGAAGTATTCAATATGGATGATAATTTAGGAGCTGGTGCTATTGAATCATTAGGTGGTACATTAAGTCTTCCTGAAGCTGCATTGCATTTTATAACAGGTGGTAAATTAGGAACAGTTGAAGGTAAAAGATTAGGAGATAAAATACTAGGACATACCAATCCTAACTCTATAGGTTATCTTATGATGACTCCTGCTAAAAGGCATTGGTCAGACAGTTTGTGGCATGAGGTAGGATATTGGGGATATGAAGCTACTATGATGTTTGCTACTTATGGTTTATCTACTAAACTTACAGCAGGTAAAGCAATGATGAATTTATCTAAAGGTAAACGACTTGCAATAGCAGCTAACAAATTATTTACAATTAATCCTAGTACTAAAACTGCGGTACGTACTGTAACTAAAAAAGGGTTAGTAACAACATGGGCAAATCCTAGTACCAAATTAGCTAAAGTTAAAAATTTAGGACTTTCACTTACAAAAGCAGGTTATTTAGAAACTGCTAAAGGTGCATTAACAAGAGATTTTAATTATGCTACATTAGTAGGTTTATATAATGAAGATAACTTTGTTAAAAAACTTGTAGATAAATATCCTGATACATGGGTTATTGGATCTCAAGCACAAATGGCAATAGAGTCTCCTCTTGGTAAACGTTTAGCTTATTATATAGATGAAGCTAGTTGGGATTCAGTCTTTGCTGGTGGCATGATGGGAATATTTAGATATGGTCCTAAAGTTATTAAGAAAGGTGCTACAGGAACTGCTAAATGGGGTTGGGAAACTTTAAAACCTATGAGAACAGGTATCTCTAAATTTGAATGGTCTGCTAGTCCTTTTGCTCAAAAAAACGGTAACGACTTTTGGAAAATTAGACAGCAAAAAAGTACGGATTTAGTTAAATCTGGAGAGGCACAATTATCTAAAAACATTGATCCATCTAACCCTTATAATGATGGTGATTCTGCTATTTCTAAACATAATACACAAGGTAGATATAAGAATATTGATAACAATGCTAATCCGGGAGAAGGTATAGTTCCAACTAGAGATAATCCACGTCAAATTATAAATGATGCGGATGAAATTGATGGAGCAGCATTTACAAAAGCAGGTAATACAGGTGCTATCTTAGATCCTACTGATTTAACTATTGCTGCTAGACATGGTGTAAACGGTCCAGTCTATAAAAAACTTACGGAATCATTTGTAACAGATGAAACTTTTTCTAAACAATTACAATCATTAGATCCATTAAAAAGAAATGTAGGAGAATACGGAGAAGGAACTCTTAAACGTATACAAGAAATTATTAGTAGAGATGCAGGTGGAGAAGACTTTCAAAACTTTTGGCCGAAAGAATTGACAGATATGCCACTTAAAGTTGGTAATTTAAAAGATTTAGATGAACAATGGAGTTATGTTGCAGAAAACATTTTTGTAGCAGATGCTATTAATTCCTCTCTTTTAACTCAATTAAGAAATCTAGCCGGTGCGACTGGTGAGATGATTGGAAAACAAGACATCTTTACAGTTGATGGTCCTATGTCTAGGATCTCTAATAATTTAGCTGCTGGTTTAGCTAACGTTAAACAAACAAGACTTAGGTGGACTTTGCTTGGTGAACGTATGAGAGAAGCTGGAGGATTTAGTCCTCAGTTAGTCAAAGAAGTAGAAGGCATTGTAGCTTCTCGACTTGATGATTTAAACCTTGAAGCTACAGATGGTGTGCGTTTAATGTTTGATATGTTAAAGAAATCTGATTCACCAGAATTAGTTGAAGCAATATTAGATGTATTTAAAGTATCTAATAAAATTCACAACTGGAAAGATTTTGACGCATGGATGAGGCAAAAAATTAGTGGTGGTGAATTTGATGGTGCGGTAAAAACTGGAGCATTAATTCAAGAACTACAAGGAGTCATGGTTAATAGTATTCTAAGTGGTCCTAAAACTCCATTAAGAGCCGTATTAGGTACAGCGTCAAACTCTTATTTAAACGCTATTAATGAATATGTAGGTGCTGTAATTAAATCTCCTTTTTCAGATCAAACTTTAGCTAAAAAAGCATCGTTTGCTAAACTTAAAGGTATGGTAGAATTATTACCAGAAGCTTGGACAGTTTTCCGTGAAAGCTGGAATAGTAAATTTGAAGCAGATTTTGCTAATATCAGAACTAGATATTCAGAAGCACCTACAAGAAATGATCATAACTGGAATTTATTTAAGGAATGGACAGAAAAAAACGGTACGAATGGAGATAAAGCAGCTCTTTATTTATTAAATACTGCTAGAACATTAAATAATAATAAATTATTTAGTTGGTCCCCAAGAGCTTTAGCTGCAACTGACGATACTTTTAAATGGTTAATGGCTAGAGCTAGATCTAAAGAAGTAGCTTTACGTAATGTTTTAGAAGAATCAGGTAACAACTGGAATAAACTAACACCAGATTTATTAAAAAAAGCTGAAGATGCACATTACCGTAATTTATTAGATGGTGATGGTAATTTAGATTTAACTGCAGATTCTTATTTAAATAAACAATTTAAAGAAATTACATTAACATCTGAATTTGAAGGGTTTTCTAAAAAATTAGATGGGATATTAAATGAAACTCCTTTATTAAAACCTTTCTATTTATTTGCTAGAACTGGTATAAATGGTTTAAATTTATCATTTAAAAATACTCCATTACTAGGTGTATTACATAAAGAATCTATTGATATTTTAAAACACACAGGTGATGATTTTAGACCATTAATGAAATATGGTATTGAAAATGCTAACGATTTAGTTCAAGCTAGAAACTTAATTGCCGGTAGGCAAGCTGTAGGTACTACAGTAGTTAGTGCTATGAGCCTTATGTATATGGGAGGACAACTAACAGGTAATGGTCCTGCTGACAGAGAGCTAAGACAATCTTGGATTAATGGTGGATGGAAACCAAATCATATATATTTTGGTGATGTTGGATTTAATTATTCTTCCTTAGAACCTTTTAACATTATGTTTTCAGCTATTGCTGATATAGGAGATAATGTGGAATTAATGGGACAAGAATGGGCAGAAAAAAGATTACAAGCTGTTGCATTCGTGGTAGGTAGAGGTTTACAAGGTAAAACATATATGTCTGGTTTAGATCAGTTAATGCAAATGACTCAATTTAAACCGGGTGCATGGGATAAAGGTGTAGGTAACATTCTTAACAATAGTGTACCATTAGCTGGGTTAAGAAATGAATTTGGTAAATGGATTAATCCACACATGAAAGAATTAAATTCTAGTATGTGGGATTCAATTAGAAATAGAAACCAAGTAACTGAATACTTAACTAATAAACCTATAACAGTAAAACATGATATATTAACTGGTACTCCAATTAATAATTGGAATATTATAGGTAGATCATTTAACGCTGTTTCTCCAATCCAAATGGATATAAAAAGATCTACTCCCGGAAGACAGTTTTTAATTGAAAGTGGTTATGACTTAAAAACTAGCGTATATTCTTATGGTGGTTATTCTTTTGCAAAAGATGCTAATGTTAGATCTGCTTTTCAAAAAGCTATGGGTGAAGCACCGATAGAATTTGATAATAAGAAATTTAAGAATTTAGAACAAGCATTAGATTATCTTTCTCAAAGAGAAGATATTGTTATTTCTATGGCAGAAATGAATAAGAATAGGCATAATTCAACAGTATATGATGTAAATCAGAGAGAATATCCACATAATACTATTTTAAACAGATTAATGGATCAAGCTCGTGAAAAAGCTTGGGCAAAAATTAATGAACCAACACATCCTGCTTATAGTATTATTCAATCTTTAAAAGCAAAAAAAGATGGTCATACAATCAAAACTCGAGAAGTTAGAAATAATATTCTTGAACTAGCTAATCCTTCTCCAGATTGGTCGAGGTAATCTCTAATAAATAACTAAATGGCACATACAAAAGTAACAAAAACAGGTACCCAAAATACGGGTACAGCAAATACATTTAGCTACTCAGGGAGTTTTGATGTATTTAAAGCGTCAGAAATAGAAGTAGAGTTAGCTAACATAAAGCTAACTTTTACTACTGGCACAATTAATGAATCCGCCTCACCCCGAGAATACACAGTAGATTATGGTAATAAAACAATTCACATTGGTGGAGCTGATTTAACAAGTAGTGATACTGTTGTAATACAACCAATTACGGATATGGGTGCTCCTACACCAAGAGCAACCTATGAACCCGGAGCTTCAATTACATCTACTGATTTAAATAATAACCAACTCCAATTAATGCGTAAAGTCATGGAGTATGAGCAACAGCTCATGTCTTCTCGTGGTGCTACGATGACAGGTAATCTTCATTTAGGTCAGAATGTTGATTTAACTTTTGAAGGTGATACAGATAATGCATATGAGACTACTCTTACTGTTGCTGATCCTACAGCTGACAGAACTATTACGTTGCCTAATACCACAGGTACAGTAGTAACAACAGGGGACACAGCTACAGTTACAGCTACTATGTTAGCAGCTAACTCTGTTGATTCTTCTGAATTAGTAGATGGAAGTATAGATACAAGTCATATTGGTGATAGTCAAGTAACAACAGCTAAAATTACAGACGCTAATGTAACCGCAGCTAAACTAGCAACAGATGCTGTAACTACAGCTAAAATTACAGACGCTAATGTAACAACAGCTAAGATTGCAAATGATGCTGTTACAGCAGATAAATTAGCTAATACGGCTGTAACTGCAGGAAGTTACACAGCAACAGATTTAACAGTTGATGCTCAAGGTAGAATTACATCTGCATCTAATGGTACTATAGGTACATCTGAAATAGCAGCAGATGCTATAGATGGTACTAAAATTGCAGATGATTCTATAGATTCTGAACATTATGTTGATGGAAGTATAGATACTGATCATATTGCGGACAATCAAATTACTACAGCCAAGATAGTAGATAGTAATATTACAACAGCAAAAATAGCTGATGATAATGTTACAACTGCTAAGATAGCTGCAGTTAACGTAACTGATGCAAAGCTTGCGTCTAATTCAGTAACAACATCTAAAATTACTGACGGTAATGTAACCACAGTCAAAATAGCAGACTCTGGCATAACACTAGCCAAGTTAACTGGTGATTTAAGGCAACCAACTATATCTAACAGCAATACAGAAATACCAACATCTGGTGCTGTTGTTAGTTATGTGGCTGCACAAATTGCACCTATTGGTGGATTAGAAGTTATAGCAGATGAAGTGTCGTTTCCTGACTCACAACCTAGTGCTGGTGTAGTTATATCTATATCTGATGCAGCTGGTGTTGTAGTAAATGGATCTGGTACAAGTACTACAGGTAGAACTATAAGCAATTCAACAGTAACTATAAACAATTTCCCTACTAGCCTAGATAATGAAACTTTAGCCTCAGGTGTAGGTCTAATGGTTTCTTCTACTGGATCTAGTCAAACATACAACTACCATAAAATACTTGCAGCAGAAAATGATGTTAAACAACTTAGTGATGATATAAATGACTTTAATGCAAGGTATAGAGTAGGAAGTTCTAACCCAACAAGTGCATTAGATGATGGAGATTTATTCTTCAATACAGGTACAGGTAAGATGCTTGTATATAATGCATCAAATTCTGCGTGGGAAGAAGTTCAGTCTGTAGGTAACTTCTATATCAATACAATCTCTAGTTACTCAGGTACTGGAGGAAATAGTGCATCGTTTAATGGAAGTGCGTATAGATTCGTACTTAGTAATGCTCCCACTTATGCTCAACAGTTACTTGTTAGTGTTAATGGTGTTGTTCAAAAACCAGTAGCAGGTACGAGTCAACCGTCAGAAGGGTTCTCGATTGATGGTAGTTCTATTATCTTTAGTTCTGCTCCTGCTAGTGGTAGTGATTACTTTATTATTACAATCGGTGCAACAGTAAATATTGGTGCACCAAGTGATAATACAGTTACTACAGCTAAGTTAACAAGTGGTGCAGTAACTACAGTTAAGATAGCTGATGCTAACGTAACCACAGCTAAAATCGCAGACGATGCAGTAACCGCAGCTAAACTAGCAAGTGATGCAGTTGTTACAGCAAGTATTGTTGATGCTAATGTCACTACAGCTAAGATAGCAGGAGATGCTATAACAGGTGCGAAGATAGCAGACGATGCTATTGACTCAGAACATTATACTGACGGAAGTATAGATACAGCACATATTGCAGATTTAAATGTTACTACAGGTAAGCTCGCAGCTGACGCTGTAACAGGTGCAAAACTAGCTGATGATGCAATAGACTCCGAACACTATACAGACGGCTCTATAGACACAGCACATATAGCAGACAATCAAGTTACTCTTGCTAAGATGGCAGGATTAGCTAGAGGTAAAATAATATATGGAGATTCATCTGGTAACCCAGCAGCTTTAACGGTCGGTAGCTCTGGTCAAACATTAGTATCTGATGGTACAGACATTTCATGGGGTGAAGCAGCAGCTGGAGCTACAGGTGGTGGAAGTGATAAAGTATTCTGGGAGAATGCTCAAGCTGTAACCGCTGACTATACCATTACTAATAACTACAATGCAGGTTCTTTTGGACCTATAACAATTAACAACGGAGTAACTGTAACGGTTGGCTCTGGAGAAAACTGGACAATCGTTTAAAACTATGGCAATAACAATTAATGGAAACGGAACTCTTACAGGAGTTTCCGTAGGAGGTCTGCCTGACGGAATAGTAGATACAGATATGCTTGCTGCTGGAGCAGTAACCGCAGCTAAAAGAGGTGCAGGTGCTATTCTTCAAGTTGTACAAACTGTAAAAACTGATGTTGCTTCGACAACAAGTACAGATTGGACTGATCTATCAGGATTATCAGCTTCAATAACTCCATCAAGTTCAAGTAATAAGATTCTTGTCACAGCATTTCTAGGTCAATTTTCAGGTGCTGATATGATTTATATAGGTTTATGTACAGGAGATGGGACAGGAATAATTCAAGGAGATACTGTTTCTGGAAAAGAATCTTCGGCAACTGGTGCATATCATGGAGGAAACTCTCAAGGTGAGGCTTGGTTTGGTGCTAACCCTGCTACAATAGTAAAACTCCATAGTCCTAATACTACAAGTTCATTTACATATAAAATAAGATGGAAAATTAATAATGCTACTGGATATTTAAATAGAAACCGATCTGACGGAAGTCAGTACGCTTTAAGGTGTGCATCTTCACTTACACTTATGGAGGTAGCAGCATGAGCTTAGATCACGAAGCTATTTACAAAGCATACGCAGGTACAGTTGTTTCTATTGACGACTCTGCTGGAGCGTTTGATAAAGATGGAAATAAAGTTACTTTAGAACAATCTAAAATAGATGCTGCAAGAGTTGAACTTTCAAAGTTAGATTATAAATGGAAAAGAGCAGCCGAATTTCCCTCTGTGGTCGATCAGTTGGATTTAATTTACCATTCAGGCATTGATGCTTGGAAGGCAAAAATAAAAGAAACAAAAGACAAGTATCCTAAATCATGAGTTCAATAAAATTAAAACATTCGGGTGGTAACAGCGTATCGCTAAACCCACCTTCATCCGCACCAACATCTAGTGACGTAGCTTTTAAGTTACCTAATGCTGATGGTAGTGCTGGACAAGTTATTAAAACTGATGCTTCTGGAAATCTTGGATGGGCAATTAGTGGTAAAGTAAAACAATACAAATATGTACAATCTAGTACTCTAGCAGAGACTACATCAAGTTCTTATCAAGACCCATCTTTTTCTGTTGCTATAACACCAACATCTGCAAGTAATCTTTTATTGGCTACATATACTATACAAGCAAATGTTTATGAACAAAGTGGTAATGATGCTATGGGACTAATAGCACTTACAGATGATGGAGCTTCTTCTTATTTGTATGAATCAGAGCTTCGCTTTTATGATTATGGAGGTAGTGGAGGATTTATTAATGCTCCTGTTTCTGTTAACCATGTTAAAGTTGCTGGAAGTACAAGTGCTAGAACGTATTCAATAAGGTACAGAGTGGTTGCTGGTGATAAAATTGTTATTAATAATTATGGTACTGGTAGTGCTACTAGAAACTCTTTTTTAAGTGTAATGGAGATAGAGCCATGAGAATAACAAAACTTGACGCAATAAAATCACTTTGTCCAACTGTTGATCTTACAGTTGAAAATGATAGTACTATAACTTTTTGGTCTGATGATTCAGTTAAAAAGCCGACTGATAGTGAAATAAATGCTGAACTTACAAAATTAGAAACTGAATATAAAAACAAAAAATATCAAAGAGATCGAGTAGCCGAATATCCAACATTACAAGATCAATTAGATATGCAATATTGGGATAAAAAAAATGGTACAACAACATGGGTCGATGCCATTGCTAAAGTAAAGTCAGACAATCCTAAACCATGAGTACATTAAAAGTAGACGGAATCCGTTCCAATTCCGCATCAAGCGATGCCATAACGTTGGCAAGCGATGGAACGTGTACAGCGAATATAACTAACAGAAGTAATAGAAATTTAATAATTAACGGAGCTATGCAAGTGGCTCAACGTGGTACGTCAAATACAAGTGGAGGTTATTATACAGTAGACAGGATGCCACTCTATTATGATGGAACAGATGAAGCACCAACTCAAGCACAGGTTGATGTTGCAAGTGGTACTACCCCCTATACTTTAGGATTTAGGAAAGCATTTAAAATTACTAACGGCAATCAAACTAGTGGTGCAGGTGCTGATGATTACATTTGGTTTCAACATAAACTGGAAGCACAAGATATAGCAACAAGTGGTTGGAATTATAATTCAGCTTCTAGTTATATAACTGTTTCATTTTGGATAAAATCTAGTGTTGCTCAAAATTTCAAATGTT
>FUFK010017005.1_pt1 | contig 11942 bp, 13 predicted proteins | sample 1021851 | NCBI WGS metagenome assembly FUFK01 (sample SAMEA51879418, study PRJEB19060) | metagenome
GCTTTTCAAAGGTTAAGAAGAATAAAACAATTAGGGGCAGCATCATTAGTATTTCATGGTGCAGAATCGAGTAGATTTACCCATTCAATTGGCGTTTTTTGTATCGCAAGAAAAATATATCAAAGATTAATTGAAATTAAATCTTCTTTTTATGAAAATAAATTTGTTCTATATGGAGCAGCTCTTCTTCATGATTTAGGTCATGGACCTTTGAGCCATACTAGTGAAGTTATATTTGATCATAATCACGAAAAATGGTCTCAAAACTTAGTTAAAAATTATTCTCCAATAAATTCAATACTCAAAAAGTATGACAACGAATTACCGAAACAAATATGTGAATTATTTGAATCAAAACAACTATTTTCAAATCCTTTAAAAACATTGATTAGCAGTGAAATAGATTGTGATCGTCTTGATTATCTTTTACGCGATAGTTACAATACAGGCACCAAATATGGCTTAGTAGATTTAGAAAGAATTATTTCAGGTCTTACTTTTTCACCTGATGGAAATATTGCAATCAAACCAAAAGGAATTATAGCTATTGAGCATTTCTTAGTACTAAGAAACCTAATGTACAGAACCATTTATAATCACAGAATAAACGAAATATCGACATGGATTCTTGAAAAAATAATATTCACAATAAAAGATAATTTTGAAAAAAAAATATGGATTGATAATTCACTTCATAAATGGATATTTTCATCCCAAAATCTAGACTTTGATGATTTCATAAAAAATGATGATATAACTTTCTATTATCATTTAATTAAATGGAAAGATGAATCTTTCGAGCCACTTTCTAAGCTATGCAAAATGTTTATTGACAGAGATCTGTTAAGGGCATCAGACATAAGTTTTCTAAATAAAGTGGATAGACTTAATATCCTTGCATTTGCAAAAAAATTATGTGAAAAAAATAATTATGATTCAGAAATATTTTGTGGTATTAAAGAAAGATCATTTAAAGGTTTTGAATCAAACAATGCTTTTAAAATATGGGATGGGACTTATCAAAACTCACTAGAATGTAGTTCTGAATTAATTAAAACCCTAGTAAAGTCTAGGGAAATTTCTCTAATAATCTATCCAAATCTAATCAAAAGTGAAATTACGAATCAAATTTCAGTTTTAAAAAATAATTCCTAAATTAAATTCAATGAACATCGTTTTAAGTAGTACTGTAAGTAATTATTTTGAAATTTTTTCTTTGGAAGATTTGGATAATATCCATGAAACTTTGAGAAAATTTTTTTCCAAAAAAGAACCTATAGAAGCAAAAATTTTATCAATCAATGAGTCAATAAGTATTCATCAATTATCAAAATTAAAAAATCATTTGGACAATCTTAATGTTTTTTCTCTATGCATTTACTCAAATGACAGAAATACAATTTTAACTGGGAAGTCTTTAAGGATAAATTCAACCTTTCTTAAAGAACAAGAGGTTAAAAAAAAGTTACTTTTATTCAATTCAAAAAAGAAGGACGATATTCTTCATGAAGGGACAGTTAGATCAGGCGACAGAATATCTTCAAATGGAAACCTATGCATTATTGGAGACGTTAATCCAGGAGCTATAGTTTCTGCTAAAAATAATATTTACGTTTGGGGCAAACTTTTAGGGATTGCATTCGCAGGGAATACTGGAAATAATAATGCCTCTATAGCATCGCTTTATTTAAAGCCTTTACAGTTAAGAATTGCAGATGTGATAGCTATTGGCCCAAAAGACAAGCCCCAGAATTATTATCCAGAAATTGCCTTAATTGATAATCGGACAATAATTATCAAACCTCACATAATAGAAACTAAAAATTAATCAATCATTTGAAATAAATTAATTAATACTGGATAAATTTAAGGATTACTTAATCTTTAAAATATTTAACTTTCTCAAAGGTAGTCTTATCATTTGAAAAATCCTTAAACTTCGTGGCGGAAAATACTCGCACAATATTAATTTGTTCAGGAAAAGGTGGGGTTGGTAAAACCACTTTAACTGCAAACCTAGGCATTGCACTTGCCAATAGCGGAGCAACCACTGCTGTACTAGATGCTGATTTTGGATTAAGAAATTTAGACCTTCTTCTGGGATTAGAAAATCGCATTGTATATACTGCTCAAGATGTTCTAGACAAAAATTGTCGTCTTGACCAAGCATTGGTCAGACATAAAAAGGAACCTAATCTAGCTCTTCTACCTGCTGGAGATCCAAGGATGCTTGATTGGATGAAGCCAGAAGATATGAAAAAAATTAGTGAGTTACTAAGCGAAAAATTTGATTTTGTTTTAGTAGATTGCCCTGCTGGAGTAGAGGACGGCTTTAAAAATGCACTTGCAGCTTGTAAAGAAGCTATAGTTGTCACCAATCCGGAATTATCTGCAGTACGAGATGCTGATAGGGTTATAGGTATTCTAAATACATCCGATATAAAACCTATTCAACTTGTAATCAATAGAGTTCGCCCTAACATGATGGCTAGTCAAGAAATGCTATCAATTGAAGATGTTCAAGGGATCCTATCCTTGCCTTTATTAGGTATTGTTTTAGAAGATGAACAAGTAATAATAAGTACAAATAGAGGAGAGCCACTAACACTTACAGATAGTAGATCTCCTGCAAAAAAATGCTATCTGAATGTTTCTCAAAGACTTACAGGTAAAGATGTACCAATTATTGACCCCAAAAATGAAGGTAAAAGCCTTAAAGATAAATTCATGAGATTAATGCAAACAAAGGTTTTTTAAAATGATGACTCTCAGAGATCTGATAAACAAATTACTAGGCAGAGAGACTGCTAGTGCAAATACGGCTAGAGAAAGATTGCAGCTTGTGTTGGCTCATGACAGAGTTGATATGAGTTCTTTGACGACTGATCTTTTGGATAAAATGAGGAAAGAAATTCTTGATGTTGTTGCTAAATATGTTGAGATTGATTTTGAAGAGGTCGCAGTTAGTTTAGAAACTGAAGATAGAATGACTGCACTAGTTGCTAATTTACCAATCAAAAGAACTATTTCAGGAGAAATAAAATTTAAAAAAACTGATAAATCTGAAAAAACTGATAAAGATATCAAAAAGTAATAAATTTAAAAAAAACAAAAAAAACTGATAATTGATCCTTCGTAAATGTAAGATAGTAAGATTGCCGGCTTAGCTCAGCGGTAGAGCAGCGCTTTTGTAAAGCGAAGGTCATCAGTTCAAATCTGTTAGCCGGCATTTAGTTTTATTTAATTCTTATCAATATTTTTTGTAGAAAACAATATAATCAAGCCTGTTAAGGCAAGAACAGGAAATAATCTTATTTCAAGTACATACTCTAAAAAATACGCAAGTGGTTCAAATATCCAATAAGTAAAAAATTGAATTAATAAAACAAAAAACAATAATAAAAACATTAATACAATTCCTTCACGAATACTTCACCTTCTCTAATTAGCTTCCAATCGCCAATCCTCTTCCAAGATATTATGGTACTAGCTTTTCCACTACTTTTTCCCCATGGAATAGGTCCTAGAATTTCTACAGAAGGAAAATCTAAAGCAATACCTTCAGCTGTTATTGATCCTGTGAAGCCTGAAATATTTGCACTTGAAGTTAACAATGGTCCTGTTTCTTGTATTAGAGCTTGAGCAATAGATGAATCCGGGATTCTTAAACCAAGAGTATGATCTTTGCTTGTGAGCAATTCATTCTGCTGTTCTGAAGCAGGGATGATCATTGTCAGAGCTCCAGGCCAATATTTTGAAGCTATTATTTCGAAATCTTCTCTAGCCGATTCGTGAACATAATCTATTAGTTGTTTATATTTTGATCCCATAAGAATTAGAGGTTTATTTCTATCTCTTTTTTTATATTCATAAATAATTTTTGAAAATTTTGGCAAGCATCCAATTGCTGGTAATGTGTCTGTCGGGAAAATTACAGGTAAACCACTTCTAAGCGTCTTCAAAGCTGATTTGCAGTTTATAAAATTCATTTAGATTATTAACCAATAATTTATTTATATCTTCCAATGGTAAACCTACCAATACCCGAAAGATCATTCACAATCTCTACAGACTTAAATTTATTTTTAATAAGTAGTTGTTTTACTTTTTCGCCTTGATCAAAATGATTCTCTAAAATTAGCCATCCCTTTTCTTTTAAAAATAACGGTGCTTTTTGAATTATTTCCCTAATGTGTTTTAAGCCATCTTCCCCTCCTAATAGGGCGATTTCTGGCTCGAAATTTTTAACTTCTTTTGGTAATTTTTCATAAGTATTTTTAGGAATATAAGGCGGATTTGAGATAGCGAGATCTATTTTTCCTTTAAAACTCTCAAAAGGGTTCCACCAATATCCACAATAAAATTTCAGATTTGTTTGTTTAGAACAATTTATATAATTTTTAATTGCTATATCTAATGCATCTTGATCAATATCAGTTGCTATTCCATCCCACAATGGATAAGCCAATGCCAAAGCAATACTAATAGCACCTGATCCAGTTCCTAATTCAGCAAAAGTTAATTTTTGAGATTTTTTACCAAATATCTTGTAGACAATATCAATTATAAATTCTGTCTCCGGTCTTGGAATGAGTACTTTATCAGTTACTTTTAGTCTTAAATCCCTCCAAAATGCAATGCCGCAAAGATATTGTATAGGAATGGAATTCGACGAATGATCATGCCAAATAGATTCTAAATGTTCTAAATTTTTTTTTAAATATAAAGTTCCCTCAGGGTTTATGCTCAATAAATTGAGATCACTTGCAGAGATACCTCCTATACAGTCTAGTAAAACTGCAAAAGATTGATAATCGCCTCCTTTAGATAGTTGCTTTTTTTTCCAACATAAAAATTCTTTTACAGAAATGCTGAGCATCTATAAAAGTTTTAGCGTTTTGGACCAAGCCTACCTTTACTAGAGTCTGAATAGAAGCTTGATTTTTCGCCGTCTTGAGTAGAAATAAATAAACCTATAAGGAATATTGTTGGGACCCCTACAAATAAAAGGCTAGCTACGAATCCAAAATTAGTTGTTTCCATTTAGTTGGCAATTCAATTAGGTATTAAGACTATAGACATATAACTTTAAATAAAGTGGAAAAATAAACAATTTTTATTAACTGATTAACAGTCTTAAACAATTAGCGAGGTAATTTTTTATTATCACTAATTCTCTTTAGTTCTTCTAAATTTGACGGAGGTGATTGTGGTTTTGTCAAGATTACTGCAGAAGATTTAATTAATGTTTGGCAGGCAAGTCGCCAATTTTCAGGTCTATTTTTAAGTTTTTCTTCTTCAGCAGAGCTAAGAGGGCTGAGAGAATTTTTGTTTCCTCCTTCAACTGAAATAAAACAAGTACTACATTGGCCTGCTCCTCCACAATTTCCTAAAATACCTTTTAACCCATAAAGTTGTAAGTTCTCTTTCATTACTAATTCCCTTAAGTTTTCACCAGGATTGCATTGAACGTCTAAACCTTCTCGAATGAATCTAATAGTTGCCATTTTTTTTGTTATTTTTCTTATTTTGGCGTTTTACTTTGAGAATTGTGACCAAAATATTAACAATTTTTAGTTAAAAATTGCTCGTAACTTCAGTGATACAAATTGATCTAACCGATTTTTACAGGAAAATAAATTTATTTACAAAAATCCCTCAAAGCCTAAAAAACCCTTACTATCGTGATGTTTAGCTGTTTATTCAGCATAGTTACTAGAATTAACCGATGGGATTGCCTTGGTATCGAGTTCACACAGTAGTTATTAATGACCCAGGTCGACTACTTGCTGTGCATCTTATGCATACTGCATTATTAGCCGGCTGGGCCGGTTCTATGGCTTTATATGAATTAGCCATTTTTGATCCTTCTGATGCTGTTCTCAATCCAATGTGGAGACAGGGAATGTACGTTATGCCATTTATGGCAAGACTAGGTATCACAAGTAGTTGGAACGGATGGGATATAACTGGTGCGACTGGAGTTGATCCAGGATTTTGGAGTTTTGAAGGAGTTGCAGCAGCACACATAGTATTTAGTGGACTATTGATGCTTGCCTCTATCTGGCACTGGACATACTGGGACTTAGATTTATGGGAAGATTCTAGAACAGGTGAGCCTGCTCTAGATCTTCCAAGAATCTTTGGAATCCATCTTCTTCTAGCCGGACTTACATGTTTTGGCTTCGGAGCATTTCATTGCGCAAACGTTGGAATTTGGGTTTCTGATCCTTATGGTTTAACTGGCCATGTAGAACCAGTAGCTCCATCATGGGGAGTAGATGGATTTAATCCATTTAACCCCGGAGGAATAGTTGCTAACCATATTGCAGCTGGCCTAATGGGTATTATTGGAGGCATTTTTCATATCACTAATAGACCTGGAGAAAGACTTTATAGAGCCTTAAAACTTGGAAGTCTTGAAGGAGTTCTTGCAAGCGCTCTAGCTGCAGTTCTTTTTGTTTCTTTTGTCGTTGCAGGAACAATGTGGTATGGATCTGCGACAACACCGGTAGAATTATTTGGTCCTACCAGATATCAATGGGACTCAGGCTATTTCAAAACTGAAATTAATAGAAGGGTTCAAGCGGCTATTGATGATGGTGCTACTAAAGAAGAGGCATATGCATCGATTCCAGAGAAATTAGCTTTCTACGATTATGTTGGCAACAGTCCTGCTAAAGGAGGATTATTCAGGGTAGGAGCTCTGGTTAATGGAGATGGCTTGCCAACTGGTTGGCAAGGTCACATTACTTTCCAAGACAAAGAAGGTAACGATTTAGAAGTTAGAAGAATACCTAATTTCTTTGAGAACTTCCCAGTCATACTTGAAGATAAAGAAGGTAATGTAAGAGCTGATATTCCATTTAGAAGAGCCGAAGCCAAGTATTCGTTTGAGCAAACTGGCATAACCGCAACTATCTATGGTGGAGATTTAAATGGACAAACATTTACTGATCCTGCAGTAGTAAAAAGATTAGCCAGAAAAGCGCAGCTTGGAGAAGCATTCAAGTTCGACAGAGAAACGTATAAGTCTGATGGTGTATTCCGAAGCTCCCCAAGAGCATGGTTTACATATGCACATTTATGTTTCGGATTACTATTCTTGTTTGGCCATTGGTGGCATGCTTCAAGAACCCTATACAGAAATTCCTTTGCTGGTATTGATGCTGAAATTGGGGATCAAGTTGAATTTGGTTTATTCAAGAAACTTGGTGATGAAACCACCAGAAGAATCCCAGGAAGGGTTTAAACTAAACTTTATTTTTTAATCTTATGGAAGCTTTCGCTTACGTTCTCATTTTAACTCTCGCAGTTGTCACTTTATTCTTTGCTGTCGCCTTTAGAGATCCCCCTAAATTCGATAGAAAATGATCTTTTTAAAAAAACCTCTTTAACAAGAGGTTTTTTTTTACTTTTCATAATCAAAATATTACTCTACTATTAGAGTTAAAGTTCCCCTTAATTCACTATATGCAGTGTCCAACCTGTCAAAATACAGATAGCAGAGTTTTGGAATCAAGATCTGCTGATAGTGGTAAGAGTGTCAGAAGAAGAAGAGAATGTTTAAATTGCAGTTTTAGATTTACTACTTATGAAAGAGTTGAGACAATGCCAATATCAGTTATTAAAAAAGACGGCAGTAGAGAATTATTTGATAAACAAAAATTATTCACTGGTATATCTAGAGCTTGCGAAAAGACTACCTTCACTAGTGATGCGATTATGAATTTTGTAGATGGAATTGAATCACTAATCATACAAGATTCTAATAAAGATATTAAATCTTCACAAATTGGAGAATTAATACTTAAAAGCCTTAGAAAAGAAAACGAGGTCGCTTACATAAGATACGCCTCAGTGTACCGAAAATTTAATGGAGTTAAAGATTTTATATCAACTCTTGAATCTCTCAAAGGAAGTTCAAAAAACCAATTAGCTTCAATTTTATAAAATTCAGCATCCTAAAGTGTAGAATAAATAACACAAATGTTTTTGCTACTAGTTTGCAGGCTGGTAGCATTCCTTTCTAACTACCTTAGGTAGTCTGCGATGCACAAAATGAACGAAAATTCTTCCCAAACAATAAAAGAACTTTCCGAAGATAAAGAAATTAAAAATTTGTCTGAATTAGATGATGATTCAGTATCCCAAAATGAAGAAGATTTATCTTTCGAAAAGAATGATATTCCTTCGGCTGATTCTTCCTCTAGCAGAACAAATGCGGACTTTGATAATGCAGGGTTTACACAAGAAGAATTTGCATCACTTTTAGGAAAATATGATTATAATTTTAAGCCTGGTGATCTAGTAAAAGGGACTGTTTTTGCTCTAGAACCCAAAGGGGCCATGATAGATATAGGTGCAAAAACCGCAGCTTTTATGCCTGTTCAGGAAGTTTCAATAAATAGAGTTGAAGGGCTTAATGAAGTTTTACGACCTTCGGAAAGTAGAGAATTTTTCATAATGAGTGAAGAAAATGAAGATGGTCAATTAGCACTTTCGATTAGAAGAATTGAATACCAAAGAGCATGGGAAAGAGTTAGACAACTACAAAAAGAAGATGCGACTATTTATTCTGAAGTTTTTGCAACAAACAGAGGTGGGGCTCTTGTGAGGGTTGAAGGCTTGAGAGGTTTTATTCCAGGGTCTCACATAAGTGCTCGAAAAATTAAAGATGACCTAGAAGGTGAGTACCTACCTTTAAAATTTCTTGAAGTTGATGAGGAAAGAAACAGATTAGTGCTAAGTCATAGAAGGGCTTTGGTTGAGAAAAAAATGAATAGACTTGAAGTAGGCGAAGTTGTTGTTGGTTCTGTTAAGGGCATTAAACCTTATGGAGCTTTCATTGATATCGGAGGTGTTAGTGGTCTATTGCATATTTCTGAGATCAGTCATGAACATATAGAGACCCCTCATAATGTTTTAAATGTTAATGACCAAATGAAAGTTATGATTATTGACCTTGATTCGGAAAGAGGAAGAATTTCATTATCTACAAAAGCACTTGAACCAGAACCAGGGGATATGCTAACTGATCCTCAAAAAGTTTTTAGTAAAGCTGAAGAAATGGCTGCGAAATATAAGCAAATGTTATTTGAGCAAACCGACGAAAATGAAGAAATACCTGTAGCTTCTGAAACAGTCTAAATTTACTTTTTTGTTGAGCAGGGATATCCCAAAATCAGGGCTATTTATCTTATTGAATATTTTTAATTTACAATCATTGATTAGTAATCACAATCTAATTTAGGATAATAATTAATCTTACGAAATTATATTTAAATGAGTGATTTCATATTCACTTCTGAATCTGTAACTGAAGGTCATCCTGACAAAATATGTGATCAAATAAGTGATGCTGTTTTAGATGCTTTATTGACAGAAGATCCAGAAAGCAGAGTTGCTTGTGAAACTGTAGTAAATACTGGTCTTTGTTTACTTACTGGAGAAATAACTTCAAAAGCAAAAGTTGATTATATAAAATTAGTTAGAAATGTTATTAAAGAAATTGGATATGAAGATCATAAAGCGGGGGGCTTTGACGCAAATAGCTGCGCTGTATTAGTAGCCCTTGACGAGCAATCACCAGATATTTCTCAAGGAGTTAACGAAGCTGATGATATTAATAATGATTTGGAAAACAATACCGGGGCTGGTGATCAAGGAATAATGTTTGGATATGCATGCGATGAAACTCCTGAATTGATGCCTTTACCAATTAGCTTGGCTCATAGATTAGCCATTCAACTTGCCAAAGTAAGACATGAAAAAGTCCTTAATTATCTCCTCCCTGATGGTAAAACTCAAGTAAGCATTGATTACAAAAAAGGGGAGCCAGTTTCAATTAACACCATTTTAATTTCTACTCAACATAATCCTGAGATTGATGGCATAAAAGATGAAGAAGAAATTCGTCAAAGAATAAAAGAGGATTTATGGACAAATGTTGTTATACCTGCGACTGAAGATTTAGAAATCAAGCCAGACATTCACAAAACAAGATTTCTAGTAAATCCCACAGGTAAATTTGTCATAGGAGGTCCTCAAGGAGATGCAGGCCTTACTGGCAGAAAAATAATTGTAGATACTTATGGAGGGTATGCAAGACACGGAGGTGGCGCATTTTCGGGCAAAGATCCCACAAAAGTGGATAGATCAGCTGCTTATGCAGCACGTTACGTAGCTAAAAGTATTGTTAAGGCAAAATTAGCAAAAAAGGCTGAAGTACAATTAAGTTATGCAATTGGAGTTGCAAAGCCTATTTCCATTCTCGTTGAAACTTTTGATACTGGTGTGATTTCACAAGCTAATTTGACTGAAATTATTAAAGAGCACTTTGATTTAAGACCTGCAGCAATAATAAATGAATTTAACTTAAGAAATCTACCAAAAAAAAGGGGTGGGAAATTTTTTATAAAGACTGCATCCTACGGACATTTTGGCAGAAGAGATCTTGAGCTCCCTTGGGAAAATGTTGAAGAAAAAGCAGCCCAATTAGTAAAGGCATCTAAAATATTTTTGAAATAAATTTACTCTATGCCTGATAATTTTTATGGAGGGTTAGATTTTGGAACCAGTGGTGTAAGAATATCTATAATTGATCTTCATAAGGAATTGGTATATTCAAATTCAGTTCCTTATCTATACAGTTTTAAAAATCCAAATTCTTGGATCAACTCTTGTGAAAAAATCTTAGATAGTATACCTGTTGAGGTAAAAAGTAACCTTAATAAATTGGCTATATCTGGCACCTCAGGAACTTTGATGGCATCAAATTTAAAAGGGGAGCCGATGGGAGAAGCAATACCATATCACCAAGCATGTAATGAAAGTAAGATCCTTGTTGAATCCTTAACTTTTGGAGAAGATCATTTACAAACCCCATACAGTAGTCTTGCAAAAGCACTGAATCTAATAGATAAATATGGGACAAATATACTTTTAAGACATCAATCTGATTGGATAACTGGCTGGTTTTTAAAAGATTGGACTTATGGAGAAGAAGGCAATAATCTCAAACTTGGTTGGGATATAAAAAAAGGATCTTGGCCAATAAGTTTTCTGAATACTTCATGGCAAAAATGCTTGCCTGAAATAATAAAAAGTGGAAAAATTATTGGAAAAGTTAATTCTGATTTAGCAAAAAAACTTAACTTGAATAATCAATTAATATTGATCTCAGGCACCACTGATTCTAATGCAAGTTTAATAGCGGCAAGTTTAGGGAAAGAAGATGGTCTGACAGTTTTAGGGACAACTATTGTAGTTAAAAAAATTATTGATAAGCCAGTAAAAGAACTAGGAATCACAACACATAGAGTCAGTGGCAATTGGATCTGTGGAGGCGCATCAAACGCAGGATGCGGTATCCTATCTAAATTCTTTTCTGATTTAGAAATCAAAGAACTAAGTCGACAAATAAATCCATCGAAAAATACTTCTTTAAATCTTTTACCTCTTAATAGTAAGGGAGAGAGATTTCCTGTAAATAATTCTAATTTAGAACCGATTCTTGGTCCTAGACCAGTAAGCGACTCACTTTATTTACATGCACTATTCGAAGGTCTAGCTAACATTGAATTGAAAGGATGGGAAAAACTACGCGAACTTACGGGTTCGCTTCCAAAAAAAATTATTACTATTGGTGGAGGTTCAAAAAACCCTCAGTGGAGAAAAATAAGAGAAAAAATTATAAATATACCAATAGTTTCATGTAATAAAACTACTTCATTTGGTACTGCATTATTAGCCATTAATTCAAAATAATAATTTTTGATATTTGATGAAGATATAAAATTTTTAGCGAAAAGGGTTTCACAAACTACACATCTTAATTTAAAGTATATAGGTTGGAGCCGGGATAGCTCAGTTGGTAGAGCAGGCGACTGAAAATCGCCGTGTCCCCAGTTCAAATCTGGGTCCTGGCACCTTTAAAACCC
>FUFK010754165.1_pt1 | contig 11939 bp, 9 predicted proteins | sample 1021851 | NCBI WGS metagenome assembly FUFK01 (sample SAMEA51879418, study PRJEB19060) | metagenome
GAAATGCTGGGATCTCCTCAGCACTCTATCAATCTCCAAGGATGGAAATGCGATGCAGAAAAAAATCAACAACGAAGAAGAGTGTGTCACTGAGTATGAAGTCAGTGAAATGACAAAATTGTCGCTTGCTACTCTCCGGAANAACCGCTGGTTAGGAGTNGGTATACCTTACATCAAGATTGGACGTAGTGTGCGTTATATGAAATCGGATGTATTGGCATATCTGGAAAGTCTCCGAGTAGAAACCAAACCCCATAAACCTCAAAATGCTGAAAGGGAATCATGAAAGAATCCAAATTAGCAGAATTAGCATTAGCAGACGATGCTATATGGGAAGAACCGGTTNCACTCACTTCAGNAACTGTTTATGGGTATGACTATCCTANATCTTGTTTAAGTCAAACCATTCAAAATGCTGTCAATGAGTTCCTTGAATTCACTCAGGTACCGGAAGCTCTCGCAGGGAGCGTGGGGNTGGCAGCAGCAACTTTGTCTTGTCAGCACACCGCAGATGTTATTTTAGACTCACAGAAACAATTTCCAATAAGTCTTTATTTTCTTATTCAGCAAAATACCGGTGAAAGAAAATCTACGGTTTCAAGGTATTTTCTGAAAGCTCTTGAGCAATGGGAAGACGATCAACATCACGAATCACATGGTGATGAAGATGGTTTCGATCACCATCGATTAAAATATGAAGATTCAACGCATGAAAGTCTAATCATGGACATCGCTTCAGGAAGAAAAAGTGTAGCGCTATGGTCAGATGAAGCCGCACTGATATTAGGCGGGACCAGTTTAAAGGAAAATTCAGCCTTGGCATATCTGGGCANTCTCAATAAGGCTTTCCATNGTGATAAAATTGTTCATAGAAGAAAGCAGGCAGAATCAGCGGAACTATCTGGTTACAGACTCAGCTGCTGTTTAATGATGCAAGAACAGGTGATGGGACACTTATTAAATCTCGGATCAAAAAATGGAGGTACAGGTCTGGCTGAAGGTACAGGATTTTTAACAAGATTCCTATTTGCAGCTCCAAAAAGCATTATAGGTACAAGGAATTATCGAGAAGCTCCTGATCAGGTTCCAATGATGGAGGAATTCAATAAAAAAATTCTGCATCATTTGAACAAGCCTGTTCCTAAAAATTGGAGTGAAATCAAAAAAATAAGATTGACTCCAGATGCTAAAAAATTGTGGATAGCGGAGCATGATCGAATTGAACAGCTTTGTGCTCCTGGAAATGAATTAGAAGGGTATGAGGGCCTTGCTTCAAAGTATGGAGAGCAAATAGCACGTATTTCCGGTGTCTTTTGTGCTTTTGAAGACAAGGAAGATCAAATTACACCATCAATAATGAATTCAGCAATAGATTTAGCACGATGGCATTTCTCTGAAGCAAGAAGAATTACTGGAGCAGGAATCATCAATANGGAGCTAAGAAATGCCATACAATTGAAAGACTGGCTGATTGATCATTTTCTGGAAAATAAATCTGACCATGTCACTGCATCCCACATTCTTAATTTTGGACCAACTAATCTAAGAAATGCGAAAGCTAGAGATGAAGCGTTGGTAATCCTCAAAAAGCATGGTCATNTCAATCTNAAAGANGATTTCAGGACTGTACTAATTAAGTTGAATCCAAAACTTATACCCTCCGTTGCTAATGCTAATCTTGCTAATCTCGATTAATCAAAAACCTTTAAAGTGTGTGTGTGGAGCAAGGGAAGACGTCTTTTTTGTTATCTTCTGTAACTCAATTTACAACAGAATCCTTNTCNTGCTGCGCCACCTTTTCCTGGACTAGATCATCAATTGATTTATTCCCCAGAAGCAGTTCCGCTTTTTCAGTTCCAACNAAGCNTTTAATCTCTGCCTCNAGTTCTGCAGGAGTGCGTTGAGGTCGAATCTCTTCTCTCCGGTCAATTGGACGGAAACCGGCACGGTCCAGAAGATCTTTAGAAGCCTGAAATTTTACACTGTCTGATGCGGAGTTTTCAGCAAGATCCATAAGTATTGACAATGCTTTGGGTGCTGCATTCATGAATGATGACCTTAACTCCTCCGAGATCTCTGCAGAAAGTTCCCGTTTAAGTTTACTGGCCTGATTTACCAAACTTGGTGAGTCTTTGTATCCTGCTTCTTTAGCTGCCAAAGCTCCATTGCCGAGTCTGCAATAGGCTTCTACAAAGTGCTTTCTCTGTTCTGTCAAGTGTCCGTGTTTCATGATTTATCTCTGTTAAATTTCATAACACCTAAATCACCCCCGAATAGAGGGACGGGATGTTCTCAGTATATTAAAAGAGGGCTTTTGTGCCCTCCCCCCTCTTTGCCGAAATAATGTAATATCATAACAATTAATCTTTTGATTGAGAAATATGGTTGAAGAGGAGTTAGTCTTCACAGGTCTAATCGAGATGCAGAAGCTGGATGCTCCGGGATAGGTCCCCCAGGGGCGTAACCTACACCCCGAATTTACATATATTTTTTAAGTCTCGATATTTTAAGTACTGCCCTTCAATCAGACGGCGAAAGATAACTTCGTTAGACCTCATAATTCGAATTAGTGGAATTGGGTCAGCTTCCAACATCACATTAGTGTGTTGGCCAGAGATAAAAGACTCGAACGCTTATTGGAGAGCCTGAAGAATTCTGCACTAAGAACTGAAAACTGAGGGCGTAGAACGTTTCCAACCCTACCCTCAGGGAGAAAAAAACCTACTTGAAAATGTTCCCTCTGGAGAAGTCATTTCCAAGCGACGAGTGTTTTTTAGATGGGAAAAAATCAAAAAAATCCAGACCACCGCTGGCTGGGCAACAAAATTTACGTTTTGTCCACAGGATTGGCCCTATGGAAAAAAAGAAAGTGTAGATTAAATCGATTATATTTTTATCAATTAAAAAAATAAAAAGCAGCTTTCAAGTATTGAAGAATAAATTCTTTATCAAATCCTTCTTTCTGAAGTTGAAGAGCACTAGTGATTTGAGTTTGAATATATTTTGATAAAAATATTGTTTCATATTCATTACTCACCGAACCATTTGATTTTGCTTTCTCAATCCAACATTGATATCCATTGGCTATCTTTTTTGATAAATCTTCTACCTTCAGTCTAGTTAATAAGCCTAATCGATTGCCAGCATTGCACATCTGTTCATGTAAACAACCATAAGGTAATCCTTCCTTAGAGCGATCTATTGTAGATAAATCAATCAATTTTTTTAAAGAATGATTGAAGGTTATAGTCTCGTCAAATATTTTAAATAATTGTGATAATATTTTTTCATGATAATTGTGTAAGGCTGCAGCTTGAAGCTCATCCTCACTGCCAAATTCATTATATAAGCTAGGCTTTGATATTCCTGCTTTTTTACAAATATCATTTATAGATACATTGGTTGGGCCATCATTCCAATACGATATCATTACAAAGTCTAAAACCTGATTTCGATNTAATTTTTTAGGACGACCTCTTCCACGTTTTAATCTACTATCCATTGAATTTTATACTGGTCAGTATATTAATATTTACTTTTTTCATACCAGTCGGTATAATAATATATAATCTTGAATTGAATTGCACCTTATATCAACTTTTTAAAGGAATACAATGACAAAAAAAGTACTTGTGACTGGAGTGTCAGGATTTTTAGGACACCATTGCGCCACTGAGTTGATAAAGAGCGGTTATTTCGTAAAGGGTACTGTTCGAGATCTTAGAAGAAAAAATGAAGTATTAAATGGTATAAAAAAGGAAGTAGATCCTAATGAAAAAATAGAATTTATTGAGCTTGACCTTCTTAAGGATGATGGTTGGGAAGACGCAGTCAAAGGCTGTGAATATATTTTACATGTAGCATCACCTTCTTCCGTTGATGAACCAAGTCATGAAGATGAATACATCAAACCTACAGTCGAGGGAACCAAACGAGTTTTAAAGTTTGCTCAAAAGGCAAAAATAAAACGATTTGTTTTAACTTCTAGTATAGTCTCATTGATGGGTGTAGTTTACGACAGTGAAAGTAACACTGGAATCGTTGATGCGAAAGATTGGACGGATCCTTATTCAAAAAATATAAATACCTACATGAAAGCCAAAACTCTTGGTGAAAAAGAAGCTTGGGATTTTTACGAAAAGCAACCTGATGATTCTTCAATGGAAATGGCAGTTATTTGTCCTGGAGGAATCTTCGGACCGACACTGACTGGAAATATAGAGGGTTTTTCATTAAAGGGTGTGCATAGGATGCTTACTGGACATTTTAAAATGTCAATGATACCTCCTGTGGGACTCCCGATGTCTGATGTTAGAGATCTTGCGAAAATTCATGTACTCGCCATGACAGAAAAAAAAGCAAATGGTAAGCGACTAATACCTACTACTCCAACAGCACATTCATTCATGGAAATAGCAGAAATTCTCAAGGAAAATGGTTATAGTAAGGTCAGCACGAAAAAAGGTCCAATATTCATGATAAAATTAATGAGTTTATTTGATAAAGAAGTAAAGGGAATGTTGCCATTAGTTGGTAATACCATTAGTGCAGATAATACAGAAACAAAAAAAATATTTAATTGGGAGCCAATAACTTTTAAAAAAACGATTTTAGATTGTGCCAGATCAATTGAAAATCAAATATGATTTCTTAAAAAATACAATATAACAATAACTTGTTCGGGCTGGGCATCCTTAAGAAGCAACTCTGCCCACCTCCCTTTTTGATACCATAACACTCTTTACTAAATTCTCCTCCGAGTGGAGGGACTGGATGTCTTAGATAGTCGATAGGACCTTTTTTGTTCCCCGCTTTTGATTCAGAAAGTAGAGTTTATAATAACTTATGATTCAAGCTACACGATTACTGAAATTCTGATTTGTATCATATGCTTAATCATGGTCTATATTTTGCTCATCGCTAACAGGCGCGTTAACCTGATAAAGGTAATAAAATGAATTTTCAAAAATTATTATTTCTGTTTTTGTTAGTTTTATTTTTTAAATTAGGCAATGCATTTGCGAATCATCAAGGTGGTCCACTCTATGGAGTAACTATTCCAGTTGGATTTAATGCAACAGGAGAAAATGTCAAAAATCCAAATTCTTTCAGTGGATATAGAATAGTAGCATCACCCCCATTACCATTTGGCATTACCTATTCTAATTTTGTATCTACCTATAATGAAACGACTAATACCCATCTGAAAGGAACCTACACTCACCAAATCCTTGAGCTTATTCTTTTAAGACTTCCAATAGGCAGTTGGGGCTTTGGACTTTCTCTTGGAGGAGGAAATGTAACTTCTTCACCAGAAAATTCAAATTATGTTATTGAAAAAACATCATCCACTTCTTATTCGGCTAATATTGCTTCTGGGGCAATTGGTCCATTTGTTTTAGCAGCAAGTTACCAAGTTATTCAGGCTAAAAAATCAAATGTTCAACTCAGTGGCACTACTGTTGGAAGTCTGGACTCATCAATGGCAATTCAATCTATCGGGGTACTATTCATTTTTTAAACCTGTTGAAACGACCATCATTTTAAGGCCTAAGCAATTTAAAATCCTGATATTTTTGGTATAGGCTATTGTCTTGGTTGAAAGGCCAGTCAGATTGACTTCATTGGGATCGGTTTAAGCCAGAGGGGTGATCATGCCCATAGATTCGTTCTTATCGACACGTTGCCTTGTATGGCTTTATTTTAATAGTAGCCTGGGCATCCCGTAGAACATTCCAACAAATAAAAATATGGGGGATCTGTCGTCTCTTTTTATCGAAATGGGTGCTGTAAATCATGACTAAAACAATTTCAGGATCAACCTGAAGGAACAGTCTCATATATAAATTATTGTAACAATAGGTTGGGATCCCTCATTGGTTCAACTTGAAATATTTGACTTGGCATAATGTTACATACATTGCATTCGGTACCAAACAATTTAATATAAGCAGATAAATCTTCTTTCCAACGTTTGAGTCCCTCTCTTGGGGAAGTGACTTCTAAAGATATTTTTTCAAGTCCAATGTAATCAATGACTTCATCATATACAGCTTTAGCTCGATTTTCTTGCAATTCAAATTCTTCATGATCTAAAACAACAAAGTGTGCACCATCATTTAAAAAAGGTTCAGCTGTATTTAAAATTTCTTCAACTGTTGAAGGAATATCTGGACTTCCTTTTTTCCAATTCCGAAGTGGATGATGCTCATACATGAATTTCATAGAAAGTTCATTCGCGCAATTTCTCCAAATTTTCCACTGTTTTTTACTAACATCTTCACCAGTATTCATAAACTCCATTGATTCAAAACCCAAATTCTTTCCATATTCAATTGCTTTTTCTACAATATTATTTTTATATGCATATTTAAAATATGTGTGGTCCAAAAAGGGAATAACATTTTTTTGTTTATAAGCTTTTATTTTTTTCTTTATCCATTCATCTGGCGAATAGATTACTTGTGGCGTTGTAAATTTTACATAGTCAATTCTATCTGAAGTAGCTTCTAAAAAATCGATAAGTTCTATTAACCCCATTCTTTCAAGATAATGCGGAGCTTCATGAAAACCAACATCTTTAATCCAGGTTTGTCGCAAGGATCTGGGTTTATCAGGTAATTTTAATTGTGGGAAAATATTGCTNTTTATATCAAGATTTTCATTTTTCATATTTTAGTATTTAAATAGTTATTTGTTTGATTGATGACAAAGAATATAATTTAAAAATAAATAATTATTAGCAGATTTGATGGAAGATGATTCTCATCTAATTGACTCAAGAATATGTGTTCATATATATTATATTGATATTAGCTATAGTTTTAAATATTACAGCTAAAAAAATTTAAACTTAAATTAAAGATAACATCATTAATATAATATTCATAATTTCAGCATCAAGTCAGTTACTGCAAATTAAAAATTTCTTAGTAACAAAGCAGCTAGATATTTCATATATGTAGTGCCGTATGATTACATTTACTGACAATTTTTAAAGTTTTAGTTCAAGGTGTTATTCCCATAATTAACACTTTCTACAATCACTATCCAACGATTGAGAACCTTTCATTAATTCTCTAGAGAAATACAGAGGCAGATCATAACGTGTCGGACATTGGGAACACGCTATTCTCGAAACAAGAAACTGCCTAAACCATACTGAGTGAATAAAAAGTAAGGTTAAATAAATATAATGTTGACATTATAATGTTGTCAAGATATATATTGAGCCAATCTGAAATTTCAAGAATTGAATTAATCTCAAATGACTAATATTATTGATAAATATGATGATTTAGAAATTCTGAACATCATCAGTGAGGCGAGAAATTTCACTTTAAGCGAACTTGTTTTCAGAAAAATAAGATCAATGATCCTCAATGGTGAAATCTTGTCCGGTGAGAAAATTCATGAAAATAATATTTCAGATGAATTAAATGTAAGTAGAGGACCCGTTCGTGAAGCAACAAGGAGATTGTCTCAAATTGGCTTATTGGAATATACAGCCCAAAAAGGTTTAAAGGTTAAAGAATTTAATATTAATGAAATTGAAGAACTATATGAAATAAGCATGTCTTTATGTAAATTATCAGGAAAATTAATTTGTAAAAATATAAACACTAAAATAATTAATGAACTTGAGATATTATTTAATTCATTCAATCAGATAAGTAAAAATAATTACAAAAATAATCATTATCTATTAAGTTTAAAATTTAGTGAAAATATATGGAAATTAACAAAGAATAATGAGTTATATGATATCTATTCGCATCATTGGCAAAAACGAAGAATTTGCAGACTTTTTTTAATCTCAAAAAGTAACCAATTTAAAAACATGTACGAATTTAACAAATCATTATTTTATTCTAGTATTAAAAATAGATCATTACTCATGGACGCTATAAAAAATCCTGATCAAAATTTGATTTCAGAAATTCTAGAAAAACAATTACACAATTCTAAAATTAAAACATTAAATTTATTTAAAGGAGGGAATATGGAATAAGCTGCATTATCAAATAACATAAATCATTTAATTAATTATTTATCTAATTTTTTTAAGGAGTTAATATGTATAAATTAACAATTATGTTTTTTTCATTTATATTGGTTTCAGTTTTTTCAAGCCTTAATGCAGGAGTTGATTTTACTGGAAAGACAGTAACAATTGTTGTGCCCTTCAAAGAGGGGGGTGGGACAAGTAGGTTCACAAGATTTATGCAACCATTCTTAACAAAATATGTACCTGGAAAACCAATAATCAAGATAATGCACATACCAGGGGGCGGTGCTATCAAAGGATCAAATTATTTTCAAAAAAATCAAAAACCTGATGGTACATACCTTTTTGGATGTTCTACATCAGTGATTGTAAACGTTGCTGTCGGAAATCCTTTAGTTGAATATAATTTAAGTTCATATAAACCAGTAATTTTATTGCCTCAAAACACACATTGGTTTACCAGAAGTGATTTGGCAGATCAACCGCATGATATTTCAAAACTTCAACAAATGAAACTGGTTCTATACGCTTTAAAAACGCCTTCATCAGCCGATCTGTTTCATATTTGGATTTATGATAAATTGGGAATAAAAGGCGCAAAACCAATTCCTGGCTTATCTTCCTCAGGAGGTTATCAGGCTTTTTTGAGAGGGGAGATACATATAAGTTCACATGGTGCTGCAAACTATATTAAACGGGTTAAGCCAGAGATTGAAAAAGGCAAGGTGGTCGATCTTATGACACTTGGAATTGTTGGAAGTGATGGTTCAGTTACAAGGAATCCACTTGCACCCAATACCCCTACATTTCCAGAAATGTATCAGAAAGTGAATAATAAAAAACTTTCTGGAGAGGATTTAGAATCTTTTTATTCTATCGCTGCTGCCTGGTCTCAGGCATCTAAATCATTATTACTTCCAGAAGGAACTCCAGACGAAATTGTAAATGTTTGGAGGAATGCTGCTACCAAAATGGTTAATGATCCGGATTTCAAGTCAAAAGCCAAAAAGGCACTGGGGCCATTTCCATTAATTATTGGTGAAGAGGCAGGCCCAATAATTAAGAAAGCATCAGTTTTTTCTCAAAGTACAAAAAAACAACTAAATAATGTTTTAAAGAAAAATAAATTCACATTCAGGCTTCAATAAGATTTCTTGCTAAAGAGCTGTTTTTTAACTAAGCAGCTCTTTATTTATTAGAATATGGAACAATTTATTTCATCATTACTGCAATTATTTGAATTCACTCATCTGCTTTATTTATTTGGAGGAACATTACTTGGACTAACAGTAGGCATTCTACCTGGTCTAGGTGGCACTTCAGGTTTAGCGCTTGTACTACCATTCGTTTTTAATTTACAGCCTTCTTATGCCCTTGCAATGATGATTGGCGTTTTAGCGCCAACAACAACATCTGACACTTTTCCAGCTATTTTGATGGGAATACCTGGTACTGCAGGTTCTCAAGCAACAGTAATGGATGGATTTCCATTGTCCAAGGCTGGCGAAGCAGCTAGAGCTTTGAGTGCAGCTTTTTTTTCTTCATTATTAGGCGGTATATTTGGGGCATTTGTTTTATCCATATCTATATATTATGCAATACCAATAATCATGTCTTTTGGTTTTGGCGAACAATTTCTTCTTATAATTTTAGCACTTCTCATGGTGGGTGCTCTTGCAGGTGATAATTTCATTAAAGGCATCACTGCATGTTTTTTAGGATTAATTATTGGATCAATTGGCACTGCACCGATCACAGGAGACCCAAGGTTTACATTCAACACACTATATTTAATTGAAGGTGTTCCACTCATTGTTGTTGGAATGGGATTATTTGCTATTCCAGAAATAGTAGGTCTTCTTGACACAAAAGGTGCTATAGCAAAATCATTAAATATAGAAAAAGGTTGGTTTCAAGGTATTAAAGATGTATTGAACAATTGGTTTATTGTAATTCGTTGCTCTACGATTGGATGTATTGTTGGAGCTTTACCAGGTCTTGGCGGGACAGTTGTTGATTGGATCGCATACAGTCATTTAAGACAAACTTCAAAGGATACATCTATGTATGGTAAAGGAGATATTAGAGGTGTAATTGCTCCTGAATCTGCAAATAATGCTAAAGAGGGGGGTGCTTTAATTCCAACATTGCTATTTGGGATTCCTGGTTCTGGTAATAAAGTTTTACTTCTCGGTGGTTTTGTCCTTATTGGAATAGAACCAGGATTAGATATGGTAACTACTAATCTGGATCTCACTTATTTGATGATTTGGTCTCTGGCTATTGCAAACATTTTAGGTGCTGGAATATGTATTCTATTTGCGAATCATATATCAAAATTAACACTTGTAAGGTATTACATACTGGCTCCTGTAATGATTGTATTAATTTTTTTTGCAACTTTTAATTTTAATCGAGATTGGATCGATTTTATAGGCTTACTAACTTTTGGCATGATTGGAATAACATTTAAGGCATATGGATGGTCAAGACCAGCATTATTGATTGGATTCTTTCTATCAACAAAGGTTGAACTATTGAGCTATCAAACATACGCAGTTTATGGCTTAACTTTTATCCATCGCCCTGTATCAATTATCCTTATTATTTTATGTTTTACAACTATTTTTTTGTTGTTACGTCAAAAATTTGGAGAGTCGAAAAATTCTAACTCGATAAAGAATAAAAATCATCAGATTTATTTTACATTCTTATTATTAGTCCTGCCTATTATGATGTCTGTAATAATTTATGATTTAGATTATAGGGCAAATATATACCCAATTACTTTGTGCTTTGTTACAATTATTCTACTTTCAATTATATTTTTATTGAAATATTTTGAATCAAATAACTCTTTGTTCATGAAAAATATTATACTCAGATATGTAGGTCTTAATATATTCGAAGAATCAAGTGGTTTTAAAAATCAATTTGTATATTTTTCAGGACTGATTATATATTTATTTATGAATTATATCTTTGGATTTCCTATTGCTTCTGTAATGTTTATAAATATATTTATTGTTTTGCATAATAAAAAAGATTTTAAATTATCTATTATGATTTCAATTATTTTATTGTCAATATTATGGTTATTATCTTCCTTATTAACTTTACAATTCCCTAATGGACTCATAGGTGAAATCATTGATATGCCATGGTGGTTGGGTGGTGAATTAAACTAATAAAATAAATCAATTTAATATGATAAAAACAGCTTTCCCAAATTTACCTCTTTTGAAAAGAGACGAAAAACCAAGGGATACCGGAATTAATTATGTAAGATCACCTGTGATATTAGGGAAATACATTGAAGACTATTTAGAGGCATACCATGAGTATGTGGATATATTCAAAATTTCAGGTAAACAGGCTGCTTTAATGTCTGAAAAATCATTAATCGATTATGTTTCAACATGTAAAAAGCATAATGTTTTAGTAGGTATAGGTAATCCTGTTATGGACGCAGCATTATCAGGAGGCAAAAAAGTTGTCAATGAATATATTGATAAGTCTGTAGATTTAGGAATTGATATTATTGAAATATCTAGCATCGCCAGGTCTATAGATGATATTGAAATGTGTCATTTAATTGAAAGAATATCCAGTAAGGGTATTAGAGTATTGAACGAAATAGGTGTCGCTTTTGCGCATTCTGAAATTGACGATAATGCTATTTTTATTAATCGGCTAATAAAACAATCAACTAAATACCTAAAAGCTGGTTGCTGGAAAATTGTTATTGAGTCTGAAGGTTTGACTGAAAATCTTGATAAAATTGATTATAGATGGAGTGTTATTGATTCGATTATAAGCCCATTAGAATTATCACAATTTATTGTTGAAGCAGACAATCAAGATATATTAAGTAAATATATTGAAATTTATGGTCCTAAGATCAACATGATGATAGATCATAATCGTCTAT
>FUFK010075726.1_pt1 | contig 11936 bp, 15 predicted proteins | sample 1021851 | NCBI WGS metagenome assembly FUFK01 (sample SAMEA51879418, study PRJEB19060) | metagenome
ATTTTAAGTGCAATTAGCGTAGGATACCGCATTTTAGAAATGGAAGAACGTGAGATAGATGGAGGTAACGCATTTTTAGCCACAAGATGGGAACCACATGAAGTATCTGTAGTTGCATCACCTGCTGCACCAGATGTAGGCATATCTAGAGGATTAATTGATGAGAACACTATGCCTAGTGTAGAAAAACAAGATATGATAGACAGTAAGCGTGTATACGCAGCGTCTACTGACGCACAACAGCCCAATTCTAAAAAACAATCAACTATGGAAAAAGAGCAACTTGATCTAGAAGTTGTGCGTAGTGAAGCTACAAAAAAAGCAGCTTCAGCAGAGCGTACAAGAATTAGAGAGATCAACGCAATGTGTTCTAAGCGTGGTTTTGATGACCTAGCAGAACAGTTAATTAACAATGGTTCTTCTGTGGATTCATGTAGAGCAGCTATCTTAGAAAGAATAGATGCAAAACCTGTAGAAACTGCAAAACCTATTGAAGAGCAGTTGTCGCCAAAAGAAAAAGAGCAGTATGCAAGAGACTACAAAATTACATCTGGTATTAGAGGTCTTTTAACAGGTGATTGGTCAAATAAAGCATCTGGTTTTGCTAGAGAAATCTCACAGCAAATAGCTAAAGATTCTCAAAGATCAAACAACAGCCAATCTTTGTTTATACCATATAGTGCATTAGCAAAAAGNGCNACNTANGTNACNACNGGTGCNACAACNGGTGGNAANATNGTNGCNACAGATTTACTNGCTGATGACTTTATNGANGCACTAAGAAACAGCACAGTAATGGTTGGTTTAGGTGTACAAACANTNTCNGGTTTAGTNGGTGATGTTGCNATNCCTAGAAGATCAGGTGTNGCTTCTACTGGCTANCTNNCNANTGAAACTNCNGCNCTCANCTCANGCAGAAAGNACNTTNGANCAGATTTCAATGACNCCNAANACNTTAGGNACNTTNTCNAANTTTTCTAGNAATATGCTTATNCANNCAACACCNGGTATTGANGATNTAGTNAGAACTGANATTCTTAGATGGTATNAATGTTGGTNTTGATCTAGGTATNTTAAATGGTTCTGGTTCATCAGGTCAGCCTACAGGTATCATGCAAACTTCTGGTATTGGTTCTGTTGCAATGGGTACTAATGGTGGTGCTATTACAGTAGATGCTTTAGTAGACCTAGAAACAGCAATGATGGAAGATAATGCTGCTGTTAACGCTGATTCTATTTCTTATGTAACTAACGCTAAGGTATTAGGTGCTATTAAGAAACTAAAAACATCTGGTGGTGAATACTTAGTAAATAACAACCTACAGGCTATAGGTAGAGGTGGTACACCATTAGTAGTTAATGGTTATCCTTTAGCTATGACAAACCAAGTACCAAGCAACCTTACAAAAGGTTCTACATCAGGTAGTTGTTCTGCTGTTGTTATGGGTGACTTCTCACAGGCAATATTAGGATTATTTGGTTCTGGTATTGAAATAACCGCAGGTGAAGATTCTGATGATTTCGCCAAGAATCTCGTAAGTATTAAGGGTGTAGTTGCATTTGATGTTGCTGTTCGTCATGCACAATCATTTGCTGCAATCTTAGACGTAACCACATAAGTGGTTTAATATAAGGGGTGTAACAACCCCTTTTTTTTATGAAAATAAAGTGCTTAAAAAATGTATGTGCTAGTGGCAACAGCCTAGAAGCAGGTCAAACTTATGATGTGTCAGAAACAGACGCAGAATTATTAATTACAATGGGTAGGGCAGAAGTATATACACCAAAAACAAAAACAAAAAAAACAGTAGCATCTAAAGCTAATGGAAATAAGTGAAGATCAAACAGTATATCTAGCTGATTTTGGTGTTAGCTGTACATCTGGTGGAACTACTGCAAAGGCAATACTAGAGCAACCAGATCAAATATTGGCAGGTGATATGATTATTAGTACTGAATATGAACTTATTGCTAGAACATCTGATTTCGGTTCTTTAGTTGCAGGTAATAGTATTACTGTTGATAGTGTGGCATATACAGTAAGAGATTTAAGAAAAGAAAATGATGGTGCTTTTTGTCGTATCAGCCTACAGAAAACCTAATGACTACTAAAAGAGAAACAATATTAGCAAGAATAGCAACAGTACTTGCAGGTACTACAGGTGTATCTGATCGTATTTTTAGAAGTCGTACAACAGCATTAACAAGGGCAGAAACACCTAGTATTATTATTGAGCCTCAAAATGATGTAGTAGAACAAACAACCTCATTACCAACTTTAGACCATACATTAACTGTAAGACTTAGCGTAGTTGTAAGAAGTGGTACACCACATCAAACAGCAGATCCTACTGTAGAAAATATGCACAGTAGATTAATGGCAGATCTAACACTAAATGCCAATGCTATTGATATACAACCTGCTGATACTTCATTCGAATTTATAGATGCGGATCAATCAGGCGGTATAATTGGCTGCGAATATGACATAAGATATAGAACAAATGTAGACGATTTAAGTACTTGATAGTTACATTATCCTTATAAAGGTTTATGATATGTACATAGTGTTTATTAGGTAAATGCCAAAACTTCATAGAAAAAGATCTTTACTAGCAAAGATAGAAAGCAGTTATTCAAGTGACCCTACTGCTACAGGTTCAGCTAACTATGTAGAAGTTGTTGATTTAGAAATAGAACCAGTAGCAAGTGATGAAGTAGAACAAGAAACTATAAGACCTTACCCTGGTAATTATCCTGTTTTATTAGCTAATACAAGAGTTAATGTAAGTTTTGGTGTTTTTATGGTGGGTAGTGGTGCTGCTGGAACTGCACCTAAATATGATCCTATTCTAAAAGCGTGTGGTTTAAGTGCTGCTACAGTTTCATCTACATCTGTTACATATACACCTTCTACATTAGCAACCCAAGATAGTGTAACTCTTTATGTTAACTATGATGGTGTAAGACATAAGGTAACAGGTGCAAGGGGTACATTTTCTATTGTTTGTGCAGTAAATGAAATACCTAGGATAAACTTTGAAATGCAGGGCATATTTAATACACCTACTGATACTGCATTACCTACTGTTACAAAGTCACTTCAACCTGATCCTGTACTATTTAAAAATGGTAATACATCTAGTTTTTCTGTATTTGGTTTTTCTGGGGCTTTACAATCTTGGGAATTAGATTTTGCAAATGAAGTTATTTATAGAGAATTAGTAGGCGGTACAAAAGAAGCACTAATTACAGATAGAAGGCCATCTGGAAGTATGGTTATTGAAGCTGTTGCATTATCTGATAAAAACTTTTTTACAACGGCTACAGGCACATCTACAGGTACTAATACATGGAGTCACTCAGGCGGTGCTGGTAATATTGTTACTGTTTCATGTCCACAGACTGATCTAGGACAGCCTACCTATGAAGATTCTGATGGTATAACAATGCTTAACCTTCCATTTTATGCGACACCTACAGACGCAGGGCAAGATGAGTTTTCGTTAGCTTTTACTTAGTTGCATAGTAATAGAAAAGGGTATACCCTAGAAGAGATTATATAAAATTTATGTTTATTTTAAAAAAAGAAGCAACCTTTACGCATCCTATTGTCTTTTATACACCTGCTGATGGTGGCACACAAAATAAAGAAACATTTGATGCCGTATTTAAAATTATTCCACAATCTAGAATAAATGAAATAGGTATACAGGCACAGAAAAAACAGAAAGAATTAGACCAGGGCATATTTGATGGTGAAAAAATATCTGACTACATGATTGCAGAAGAAGTACTAGTAGGATGGGATGGTATTACTGATGGAGATAAAGAAGTACCATATACAGCAGCTACAAAAAAACAATTACTAGATATACCATTACTGGCTAATACATTAGTTACTGAATATCTAAATGTTGTTGCACAACAGAAAACAAAAAACTAGAAGGGGCTGCATTGTTTTGGTGCGGTGATCGTATTATTGACGATACAGATAAAGATGATGCTGTACTATTCGATCAGCCCATAGAAGAAAAAAAAGAAATACAAATGTTTGAAGTATTAGAGGAAAATTGGCAAGCAATTACATTATTTTTAGATATCCAAACTCAATGGCGTATGGATCAAGGTGTTATTTATGGACTAGATTACAATGCAGTTAAATGGATTTTTGAACTGAAAAAAGACGAAATAAAAAAACCTTTAGAAATACTTGCTGACTTACAGGTATTAGAGGCTAAAATAGTAGAAACATTTAATAAAGAAAATAAATAATGGATTTATCCACCTCTTATACAATTAAGGCACAGGTAACAGGCCAGAATGAAATAGGTGGACTTACAAAAGGTTTAGGAAAATTACAAAAAAGTACTAACAGTACATCAGCAGCAATGAATAAACTTAAAACTGCTGCTGGTAATGCATTTGGTGCATTAAAGGCTTTAGCACCTGCTATAGGTGTTGCTGGTTTAGGTAAGTTAGTAAATGATACTTTGCAACTAGGCGATCAGTTAGAAAAGATGAGCCAGAAAACAGGTTTAGCTGTACCAGTGTTAGATAAGTTAAGACAGGCCGCAGATTTAGGAGGTACAGAATTTAAAACATTAAGTAGAGCTTTACCAACACTTGCTAAAAATATGCAAGATGCATCAGATGGTATAGGAACTGCTAAGGATGCATTTGATAGATTAGGTTTAGGTGTTACTAATGCTGATGGTTCACTAAAGTCATTAGACCAGATGTTTTTTGAGATAGGTGACAAGATAAAAGCAATGGATGATAGAACATTAGCGGCTGCAAATGCTGCTGAAATATTTGGTACTGGTATGGGTGCAAAATTGATACCAATAATGAACCAAGGTAGTGAAGCTATACAAAACCTTAGTACTGGTTTTACACAACTTAGTGCGGAAAGAATGGCAAAACTTAATGATGATGTTGCACAGATGGGTGAAAAATTTAATGTATTAAAAGTACAACTTACTGAAGCTGTATTGCCTACACTTACAAAATTAGTAGAAATTGTTGGAAAAGGTGCAACTGCTTTTGCTAAATTACCTGCACCTGTAAAAGGTTTAGTAACTGTTTTAGCTTTATTAGCACCTGCTGTAATTGCTATTGCACCTATATTTGCAAGTTTAGTAATATCATTTAAAGCATTAGCTGCTATAAAATTAGGTGCTATGTTTGCTGCTGCTGTACCTGCTATAGCTGGTTTAATGCCTGTATTAGCACCTTTTTTAATTGGTGGTGCTGTTATTGCAGGTCTTATTGCATTAGGTAAACTAATAGGTACAGTTGTAGGGCATATTTTTGCAGCAAGAGACCAAATAGGCAGTGCTATGGCTGCTATAGGTCAAGCTTTACTAGCCCCTTTTAAGGCTTATGCACAATTTGTAGGTAATGTATTCAGAGCTGTTGTAGATAATATAAGAAGTGCATTTATGGCTATTCCTAATGTTGTTAAGAGTGCTATTAGTGCTGCTACAGCACCATTAAGATCTTTTCTTAATTTTATAAATAGAATATTATCAAGGCTTGCAAGATTAAGAAGGCAAAGAAAGAATAATCCTAGTAATAGCAATAATGGTACACCGCCTGGTATGGCTGCGGGTGGTGTTGTATCAAGTCCACAATTAATCTATGCAGGTGAAGCTGGCAGTGAATATGTTGTACCAGCTAGAAAGGCGGCACAATTTTCAAAAAACTATTTATCAGGTCTTAGAGGTTCAGCAGCAATACCAAGATTTGCAGAAGGTGGTTATATAACAAGACCTAACGTAAATATTACAACAGGTGCTGTCACACAAATGGATGGTACTAATTTTATTACCACAAATGATTTAGCAAGTGCTGTACAAAGTGGTATAGATCAAACTTTAACAATGCTTCAATCAGATTTAAGAACTAGACAATCTTTAGGGCTTTCATAAATGGCTAATTTTGACATATTAACCTTTTTAGAATATTACGCAGATAAATCAAGCGTTTTAGATAGTAATGGCAAAAGATCACCTACTAATGCTTACCAAAATTTTTATCAATCAGCACAAAATCTTACAGCAGATTCAGCAATAGATCAAACATTTAATTTTACATATTTAGCGTTTGATGCATCTGGTTTTGCATCTACAGAGGCTTCTAGCATTAGTGATTTAACTATAAATCTAGCTGCTACTGCTTCTATTGTTGACCTTACAGACACAGCTATTGGCGGTGATCGTCTTGTAATTGCATCTTTATATATTCAATCTATAGGTCAAGATACATTTAGTAATTCTGCAAGTCTTGTTTGTAGATTTACAGGTACTATTGATAATGCATCAGTTGATGATACTACTGTTACCTGGACTGTAAGCCCTGCAATATCTAAACAAAAAGCACAGGTACCATCAAGGCGTATAAGCAGTGATTTAATGGGTAGGTTTATTGCAACATGAATAATTTAATTTTTGCTGTTGATATTAAGGCTGTATTAGAAGATGGTACAGAAGTTACAGATGTAATAGGAATGCTTATAAATAATAAAAGAGTATATAAATTATCTGATAATACAGTTTTAACAGGTACAAAAAAAATTAAAACAATTAAGTTTGCTACATTTACAGTATTAGCAGAAATACTACCTTTTATTATGTCTAAGGTAAATGAATAATGGCTAGAAAATATTCTTTTATTGCAGGTGGTGGCAAAATAAAGCCACTTTATACAGGTATTGCACAAAAAAAATCAGAAGTAGGACAGGATGCACAAATATTAGATGAAAGTTTAGATAATTTTAAAAAACCTAATAGTGATCTTGATGTATCACAAAAAATAGCATCAACAGGTGAAACTGTACCTATTGTTTTTGGGAAAAGAGCTAATAATGTAGGTGGTGTATGGATGCAACCAAGTTTAATAAAAGCAGGTACATCTAGTTTTGTACAGAAATTATTATTTGTAATATCACAAGGTGAAATAGTGAGTAGTCCTACAAAATCTAGAGCATTTACAGGGTTAAAAAAACTAAGTTTTTTAGATGATACATCTGTATCATTAACTCATGTTTATAGTACAGCAGCATCTTTAGCATCTTCACCTAATTCATGTCCAATATCTAATACTGGTCTTTTTTGCGGTAATGATATTTACACATATTTAACAGAATTATTTAAACCATCTTCGGGCAGTTATCTAGAAAACGAACCTGATTTGGGTGCTGATTTTCAAAATGTAAGAGTAAAAACTTTTGGATCAGGTGACACATCTAATACTACTTTTATTATGTCTGCACAGGTATTTGATGCCGAAACAGGTGATAATGTAACAACTGCTTATCAAACATTTATAGGTGCTAGTGATATGCAATTTGGTTTTAATCAAAGATTTTCTAGTACTGGAACTTTTTTAGGTGGTAAAACTGTTGGTACAATTCAAGATTTAGCAGTAGATTTTAATAATGGTAATTTAATACCACCAATAAATTCTACAACTGTCGCAGCAGGTGACTATACACAATCAACTCTAAATGCTCTTAATGCAGTTAGTAGTGGTAGAACTAAATTTATTTTTAAATATACTTTTGTATCTACTACAAATCAAGCAATACCAAGTAACCCTGCAAGTACTGGAACATTAGATGGTGTACAAAATGAGCAAATAGTGGGTACAAGTGCAGTTATACAAAATACATCAAATAATAATTCTAGTTTCGCTGATATTACATTTTTAGCAGTATCAGGCAATTTATTTAATATTCCTTCTGCTGGTACTTTTCCTACACAAACAAAACAACTTTATATTTTTTATGAACAAGGTGTAAAAGTAGATTTATTTAGTGCAGGTTTAAGCGGTTCTAGCTACACGCAGGGTGCAAGCAATCAATTTATAGATTTAGCAATGCACTTATTTAAGTTATATAAAAAAATTGATGGTAATAATACGGCTACTATTGTTGCACCTGTTGAACTTTCTAACCTACAAAGCCTATCTACATTTTGCAGTAATAACAGTATGTTTTTCAATGGCATAATATCTAAATCTGTTAATATTGTAGATTTTATAACAAAAACATCACCATTCTATTTTTTATCTTTTTTATCAGTAGGCGGTAAATATCAATTTGCCCCAATACTACCTATCAATGGGAGTAATCAAATAGATACAACTGCATTAACACCAACATTGACATTTACAGAAGCAAACATAATACAAGGATCATTTAAGAAAAATTATCTTAGCGTAGAGGAAAGAAGAGAATTTATTGCTAATTGTATATATACAGAATGTATACCTACAGCAGTAGCAAGAAGAAAAACAGTTAGTGTTAGATTTACTAGTAGTGCATTAGATTCACCTACTGAGCAGTTTGATATGTCAGATTTTTGTGCTGATGTGAATCATGCAATACTCTATGCAAAATATGAATTAGCAAGACGGAAACATAGTACACATAATATAAGTTTTTCTACACCGTTATTAACTACAACTCTTATGCCTACAAACATTATAAAACTTCAAACACAAAGAAAAAACAGCGTAGGGGATGACAGACAAGAGGTAGAATATTATCAAGTTAGTAGCATTACTTATGATAATGATGGTGTTAGTAATATAGAAGCTGCACATTTTCCTTTAGATACAAATGATAAATCAGAAATATCTTTAGAGTTAACAACTGGTACTTTTACTGTTTTACAATGACAACTTTTCCAGCATTAGAACCAGAAACAAGGGCATTAGTATATGGAGACTACCCTCAAAATACACATGAGGGTTTAAGTGGTGGAAATGTAAGATTTTTATTAGGTACAAAAAGAGTAGTACAACGATTAACTATTACATACGAGTATTTAACAGAAACAGAAGCACAAAGTTTATTAACACATTACAACGGTCAAAACGGATCTATTGTACCTTTTGATTTATCTAGTCAAGTATGGGCAGGTTATTCTACACCACCTGTTAGCAGTAGTAATTATCAGTGGAGGTATGCACAATCTTTTCAAATTAGTATATCTTCACCAAATAGGTATAGTACATCTATAGAACTTATAAGCGTACCTACATAATGGCTACATTCCCTGCAATAATCCCTACAACAAGACTATATACACAGGGTGATTTTCCTAGTGCTATTCAACAATCATCTACTGGTACAACAACTGGTTTTAGGCGTGGTAATAGGCGTATAAATCAGACATTACAACTTACATTCGATAACCTTACAGAAACACAGGTAAACCTTATAAGAACACATTATGATGGCCAGAATGGTAGTTTTGAAATATTCTTTTTATCATCTAGTACATGGAGTGGATATACAACACCACCTGTAGCTTTAGTAACTGATTTTGCCTGGTTATATGCAACACCACCTACTATTTCTGATGGCATAGTAAGCAAATGGAATGTAGAAGTAGAACTTGTTTCAGTACCTATTGATATTGGAGATTTAATATTTGATGCAGGGGATTCTTCAACAACTGCAAGGACATATATATTAGATGCCTTAACAAGTAGCTCTACACCTGCTAGAACTAATATAATAGATGCAGGTAGTTCTGTTTAAGTATGACAATTACATTAAATGCTTTACAAAAGCAAAGAAGAGATACGGCAAGTAATTGGACATCTAATAATACTGTTTTACTTGCAGGGGAATGGGGTATAGAATCTGATACTAAAAAATTTAAAATAGGTGATGGATCAACAGCATGGCAATCCTTAGATTATGTACCTATCCCAGATACAAATAGGTTACTAACAGGAAATTTAACAGTTGGCGGTAATTTTACTGTAAACGGTACAACTACAACTATAGATACAACAACATTAAGCGTAGAAGACAAAAACATAGAAATAGGCAAGGTTTCTAGTCCTTCGGATACTACAGCAGACGGTGGTGGTATAACATTAAAAGGTGCAACAGATAAGACTTTTAATTGGGTAGATTCTACAGATTCATGGACATCTTCAGAACATATAAATTTATTATCATCAAAAGTATTAAAAATAGCAGGTACACAGATAATAAGTGCTACAGCATTAGGTAGTTCTGTTGTTAGTAGCTCACTAACATCATTAGGCACTATTTCTAGTGGCGTTTGGCAAGGAACACCAATAGGTTCTGCATATATGACTGCTGGTACTACATCTGTTGCAGGGGCTGTACAATTAACTGATTCAACTACTAGCACATCAACAACAACAGCAGCAACACCTAATTCTGTTAAAACAACTAAAGATGTAGCAGATGCAGCTTTACCAAAGGCTGGAGGGCAAATTACTGGAAATATAACTTGTGCTGGTACTGAAACTGTTGATGGTAGGGATTTATCTGTAGATGGTGCAAAATTAGATGGAATAGAAGCTAGTGCTGATGTTACTGATGCAACAAATGTAGATGCGGCAGGTGCAATAATGGAAAGTGATGTAGATGCAAAAGGTGATTTATTAGCAGGTACCGCAGATAATACAGTAGCAAGACTGCCAGTAGGTACAAATGGTTATGTTTTAAAAGCAGATAGTAGTACAACAACTGGTTTAGCCTGGGCTGTTGATGCAGGTGGTATACCAACAACAGGCGGTAGTTTTACAGGTGATGTTACATTAGCAAATCAATCTGATTTAAAATTTGCAGAAGCAACAGCAAATGGTTCTAATACTGTAGGATTTCAAGCACCTGCAAGTGTTGCAAGTAATATTTTATGGACTTTACCAGCTACAGATGCTGCTGTAAGTGGTTATGCTTTGGTTTCTGATGCATCAGGTACATTATCATGGGCTGCTGCTGGAGGTGCTGGAGCTACGGGAGGAGGTAATGATGAAGTATTCTTTGAATCGGATACTAATGTAACGACAGATTATACGATAACATCAGGAAAAAATGCACACACAGTTAGCCCTGTTATAGATAGTGGTGTCACTGTGACCGTGCCATCTGGCAGTTTACTTGTTATTCTTTAATTATGGCATTAAACATTAACGGCACTACTGGTATTTCTGGAGTTGATGGATCAGCTTCCGCACCAGCAGTAACAGGAACAGATAGCAATACAGGAATAAATTTTGCATCTGATACTGTCAATATAAATACAGGTGGATCGACAAGGGTAACTGTTGATAGTGCTGGTTCAGTTGGAATAGGAACTTCAACCCCAACTAGCTCATTTTCCAACGCTGATGATTTAGTGGTAGGAGATGGTTCTGGAAATAGAGGAATGACAATATTAGCTGGAACATCAGGTATAAGTAGTATTGAATTTTCAGATGGAACAGGAAGTGATGCTACTAAAACTGCTGGCGGAATAAGGTATTATCATAGCGATAATTATATGAGATTTAATACTAATGGTGGAAATGAACGTATGAGATTAGATACGCTTGGAAGATTGCTTATTTCAACAACTTCAATATCTGCTGTTACAGGTGGAAGTGCAGAAGGTAAATTTTTTGATGGTAATGATGGTTGTAGGCTCATGTCCTCAAGAGCAAGTACAAGTGTAAGGGAACATTCGGTTTTTCATAATCCTAATGGAATTGTTGGTTCAATAACTACCTCTGGTTCTGCAACAGCTTTTAATACATCATCAGATTACAGACTAAAAGAAAACATAGTCGCAATATCTGATGGTATTACAAGATTAAAAACTCTAAAACCATCTAAATTTAATTTTATTGCTGATAAAGAAACAACAGTTGATGGATTTTTAGCACATGAAGTTACAGCAGTGCCAGAGGCTATAACAGGAACAAAAGATGCAGTAGATGAAAATAATAAACCTATTTATCAAGGCATAGATCAAAGTAAACTTGTTCCTTTACTTACTGCTGCATTACAGGAAGCTGTTGCTAAAATTGAAGTATTGGAAACAAAAGTAGCTGCATTGGAGGCTGCATAAATGACCGCAAAGATTAAACTAAACGCAGCATCAGGTGGTGGGTCAGTAAGC
>FUFK010043083.1_pt1 | contig 11935 bp, 13 predicted proteins | sample 1021851 | NCBI WGS metagenome assembly FUFK01 (sample SAMEA51879418, study PRJEB19060) | metagenome
GCTACGTCACGGCCATCTACGTTACCATTAACAGTTAAATTACCAGCTATGTGTGCACCAGTACTGTTAATATTAAATTTTGAAGTACCATTTAATTGTAAATGTAGATTGCCTGTACCATTATCATTAAGAATGGAGTGACTACCATTATGAAATATTTCTAGACCATCAGCACTTGTACCAAACTGAGCTTTGATGTTGTCTGGGAAGGTTGTACCGTTAGCATCTAGNTATGCTTCTATNTCATCGGTTATGGCAACGCCTGTTTGGGAGAAAAGACCAAGGATCCCAGCAGTTAATCTGAGTTGAGCTTCATCCCCTGTAGAAAAGGATCTAGCTGTTGTACTTTCCTGGGCTCTGACAACAGTAAGAGTNTTACCGCTTCTAGCAGTAACCTTTACTATTTCATTGTTAGTACCATCATCAAAGGTAACAAAGAATATATCCGAACCAGTAAGACTAGGAAAGACACTACCATCGGATACAGTTATGGATGTCGCAGACGAGTTGATCCCTGATGCAAGCGTAGTTTTTGCATTGTTCTTAAAAACAACTGCCACAGATTCCTCCTATGTGATTAAGAAACTGTTACAGTCCAGGTTATTGTCATTGAGTCAGATGCACCNTTGTTTACAACTGAAAACACAGTTCTGCANAGCATAGTTCCTGATGAAGAGGCATTTAAGATACCAGCTTCAGTAATTGCAGCTGTTCCTGTNCCAGCACCAAAAGTAGCAACATANACAACCTCATTATTNTTNACTGTTGTTGATGTTAANCNAACNCTAGCAGATTCACTNCCAAGAGTTGTATTNCCTGCTGCGGCTGCGGTAGANCTTGTACCTATAGCCATNTGNGACATAGCNGTTGCAGTAGCATCNTTCATNCTACTGGCTACATAGCCTTTACCAGCTGTTACAACGATATTATCAACTTCTTTTACAGTCTCACCGTTAAGAGCTATATTGAGGTGCCCTTTAAGTTTTAAGTTATCGTTAATCATTTATTTCTCCTAGTTTAACGCATTTGAGTTTAAAGCAGCCGTGTTGAGAACACTTGAGCCACCTACAGTCAACAGAATACTTATGGATTCTGCAACTGNAAATGAGTCTGCTTCAACCTTGCTTAAAGATATCACATCTGCTTCAGATAATGAAACAGTATCAGTGGCAGCTAAAGAGTTTGAAAGTGCTGGTGTATCGGTAAATGCAAATGTATCTGAAGCTGTTTTACTAAAAGCAAACTGGTGCTCTTCACTTAAGGTAGCTATGTTGCTTTTATTGAGTCCAGAGTCTGTCTGTAAAGGGTCTGCAAAGGATGCTAAATCATCTAAAGTAAAAGCATCTGTAAAAGATCTATTGTAGCTAACAGTTCTTGCAAGACTTTCTGTCATAGGAATACTATCTGATTTGCCTAAATTTGGTGATCTTGTAAGGTTTTCTGACATACTTACAGAGTCAGACTTCCCTAGCCCAGTGCCTCTGTTTGAGCTTTCAGACACTCCAAAAGAATCTGAAGCTGGTTTAGCTACTCCTAGGGAGTGTTGTTCTGCTACGCTAAACTGGTCAGCTTTTGCTACACTTACTGCAAGCCTTGGATCAGACAATAAGCTTACAGAGTCTGTTTTACCTAAACCAAAACTAAATGCAGTTATTTGCTCACCCATACCAAAAGCGTCTGCAAGGGTTTTACCAAAGCCTAAAGCTGCTTGTTCAGATAAGTTGATTATCTCAGCATTTGGGTGTCCAGCATAGAAATAAAGATTCTTAGTGTCTGAATCTATAAATATTTGTGCTTGTAAATTTACAAAGGTGGTTTCTAAGTTGAGACTTAAAAAGCTGACAAGTTCATCACGGATTGGTGCTATAACTTGATTTTGTACTTCAAGACCAACATCCGTAGTGCTGGTAACTAATGAAGGTGCTGAGTTTTGTGCTAGTTCAACTGATGCTGATACTTCTTGACTCTGTATAGATACTTGTAGATCTATAAATTCTACAACTAATCTTATAGCCATTAGTCAAAGTCATCTCTCACATTAAACTTAATTAGGTCGTTTACTGTTTGTATGTTGCCATCTGATTTGGTGATTTCTATTTCTCCCTCGTAAAACCCTGCCTCAGTAAAAGTTGTATTAGTAAATGCCATAGCACATTTACCAGCAGAAGCATCAGTGTTTGATGCCGTAATAGTTGCTAGGATAGCTGTAGTACCAATCTTTCTTATTCTTACTCTTGTTGTGGCTCCAGTTAAATTAATAGGAGCAAAGGTTGTTGGGTCCTCTGGGTCTAAAGTTTTTCCTGATGCAGCAGTATTAGAGTCTCTGAGAGTAAAATTTAACTCTGGGTGCGTATCACCAACTACTACTTTAATTGTTGTTGAATATGCCATTATGCAAACTCCTGATATTTAATAGTTAAAGGAGCACCAACTAGACCATACTTAGTCTTTCTTACAGCTTGTGCTTCACCTTTATCATACATTCTTTTGTTTAGATCAGCTGCCTGGACATCACTCCAAGGGCTATCTTTCATCATTTGTAGTCTATATAAAGCACCATGCACTATAGTTTCTTGATACTCATTCACTATTATGTTGGGTATCGTTGTTGCTGTAGCTGTTGGCTTAAGACTATACAAAGCATAAAGAGAATAATTTTGGTTGGGTGTGGGTGCGATTAAAATCGTCTCTTGGTCTTTTTGTGAATAATATTTTGGCTTACCGCTACCATATAAATCAAATAAAGATGGCTTTCCTATCAATGATTTTGGCTCAAGCCTGGTNAAGTTTTTTTCTGACAACTGCACTGTGGACTCACCNACCTCACAAAAGAAGTCTAATATATGATTNAGCTCNGAACCAACTGGGATATCTAAGTCAGCTGACTCATACTCATTGATACCAGTTACTGTTTGAAATAAAGATAAATCAGCTAGATAAATGTCAGTGTTAATACAGAAATCAATGATGGTGTTGCGTAGCTCTTCAATAGCAATAAAAGATGGACAACTAGGTGCTTCTCTTTTAACCTTCGGTACTAATGATTCTATCTTTTTTGCTACTGCCATTATTCATTACTGTGCTGGTGTTGATGGTCTTGGGGTAGACCCAGCATCAACTTGATTTTTTACTCCTAGTGAGTTTTGNAATGATTGTAAATACATAGCAGATCTTTGCATATCGCCAGCATACTCAGTGTCTTTTTGATAAGCCCTATAGAGCATATAGTCTAAGATTGCATTAGCGTAGACATCATCTAGAGATATTACTGTAGTATCAGAGGTAAAATTACTGATAGTTATATCACCAGGGGCTGAACTATAAACAATACTTATAGTAGCACTTGAGGATGTCGTATGAGGATACACATAAAATATCTTAGGATCCATTGGATCATAGACATAGTGCTCTACATTAGTCCCTGTAGTGCCATACCAGTCTTCTATCTGATCGTCTAACACTCTTCTTTCTATATTTGTTATAGGTTTGGTAGTAGGTGATGCGTTCTTATAGATAGACAATAAGCGTAGAGCTGCACTAGGTANTGTTTGCTTTGCCGANTTAGCAGCTANGGTAAATGATGCATTTACTGGATTGGCATCTGGTCTAAATAAGACTACCTCCCTTTGCCCATCATTAAGATAATTTAATAATGTTTGCTGAGACCACCTGACATTAGTGTTGTCTTGGAGAATCTCTTCAGCTCTATTAATTAAATCTACTGCCTTTACGGTTGCCATTTACAGTCCTAGTTGTTCTTTCTGCTCTTTGCTTAAAGATTTTTTGTCGTAAATAAAGTTCCAAAAGTCAGCTCTGTGCATAGGGTTCCATTCAACGATTTTGCCGTGTTCACTAACTGAATATAGTGGATCTTTACTTGGTTTTTCTTCTACTACTTCCTCGACAGGTGCAGAGGAATCTAATGATGCAAGCTGTGCCTTAAGATCTGCAAGCTTGTCTTTTGGGTTAAGAGCTACATTATGTTTCTCTTTTGCTAGTTGTACTATTTGATCTTTTGTCATTTGTTACTCCTTCAGGGTGTATGCTCTAAAGATATCACAATTATGTGATGGTTGTGAACTAAAAAAAGGGGAGCCGAAGCTCCCCACAAAAGTCAATATTAAGCAAATTGAAGCTTAAATTCGCCTATAGCTGTTGGAAGTACAACTTTGTACCCGTAGACAGCTAAACCTCTAACGCCATCACCGAATGAAGACTCAAGTCTTACTGATTCAGTGTTAGTCATTTGAGAAGCATAAGCAATAGCTTTTGGATGTCCATATANACCTGATGTTACACCAGATGNTGTAGCTAGGTTATTTGAAACATACATATTGAATCTATCAACAGTACCAATAAAGCCATTTCTTAATGGTGAAACATTATCACCTGTTAAGTATGCTTGTCTTAGTTCTGACTGTTTCAATAGAGAAGCTGCTGCTGGACTTATAATCATATACCTATTGTCTTCAGGAATATTATTCTCATCCAATGTTTGACCAGCTTCTAAAATAAAACCAAGAATGTTTGATGAAGTTACATTTGCTGGGGTTGCGTTAACATCTGTTAAAGATGATCCAGCTGCCACATTTGCAAAAACATCTTGCTCGATAGCGATTTTCATGTTTTGAGCTGCATCATTTGCTGCTTCATTCATGAAATCAATATCAGCTTGTTCTCTTANAATGTCGTCAACTTTAAAAGCATAGCTTTTAGCCTTGTCGATATTAAGTTCAATAGTACCAGAAGTAACATCAGCATAGGATAGAGATCCTGTGTAGTCTGCAACTGTAACAGCTGGGACTGATCTAATGTTAACTTTGTTACCTAACCCTGAAATTTCTCCTTCGTACTCGTTAGTTGTTACCTCGGACAACATGGTCTGAGCATAAAACTTAGCTTGTAACTTTTTAGAGAAAACTTCAGGTATAAAGTGTTGCTCACCGCTTGCGAAACTAAAACTTCCGCTTGAAGATGAATATGCCATTTTAAATACCTCTTAAAATAATATAAAAAAGTTTATCTTAAGTAGTAAAAATTATGGTTTGACTCTTCCTTCGGTATAAGCCAGATCAATTTCTTTTTCTAGCTTTGCATACTCTTTGTCAGTAAGCTTGCCGATTTCCCGAGCAGTCCATTGTTTTTTACTACCACTCACATTTTGTTTCCTGGCTTTGGAGAGTGAAGGTTCAACATTTTGTTTTGCCTTTTCTACCAAGTCCTTTTTAGAAACTTTTTTGGAATCTAAGCCTAGGTCTTCCTTATATCTAGATAAAAGTTCTATGACATCTTTTGCATCTCCTTCGCTAGCTGCTGTTTGCCACATATTAGATTGTCTACCTAACCAGAGTGAAAAATCTTCACTTCCTGATACAGCCTTCCAATCTGGATGGGCTTTAGCAATAGCATCGAAATGCTTTTTATCTGCCTCTTCTCTTTGAGCCTTCAAGACCTCATCTGTAGCCTGTGATACTTTTTGNTCAACAGTTGCGATGCGAGCATCAACATAAGATTGCAGGGGTTTCACTAACTCTGGATAGTCTTTAACTATCTCAGACAGATCCACATCTACTGCTTCTTTCTGTCTTTCAACTTGAGCATCAGTCTTCATTACCTCCATAGCTGTGATTTTATTATTCATCTCAGCTAANNNGGCTTCGAGTTCTTTCTCTCTCTGGGTAGATTTGGTCATCTTCGCCTGAGCGTTTTTGTACCTTTCTTCCCACTGTTCGGCAGATAAGTTTAAACCTTTATCTTCGGATTTAGTCTTTTCTTCCTGAACCTCTTCTATATCCTGATCAGATGTGTCTTCAGTATCCTGAGATTCATCGGGTGAATTTTCATCAACTTCTTCGACCTCTTCGGGTGTGTCCTCTGCTTCCGCCTCTTCGATAGCTAATCCTTTGGCTTCTGGTTCGGATTCCTCCTGAGNATCTTGAACTTGTTTCAACATCTCATCAGCTTCTTTTTCAAGCCTTTCAGCGATTATCTCGCCTTTAGTTTTTTCTCTTTCCATTTTCTCGGTCCTTAATCGGGGTATCGATCAAATTAATTATAAATGTTAGGTGTATCCTTTCGGGTGCCTAACGAGTTGATTACCTTATCAGCAATCTGGTCTAAAGATACTATAAACTTGAGTATCTCGCAACGACCTTGACTATGTTGGTAGTTGTCCGTTATTTCCAACTGGTCCCGCTCCGCCTGGCGTAGGGACTCCATTTCTTGCATTAGGACCGACCACTCCTTCCCCATTTGGGACTTGATTAGCTTCACCGCCTTGCTGGCTGGCAAGGATAGCTTGTTGTAGTGCTTGCTCATCCATCATCTCCTTTTGTGTTTTNATTACCTCGTCTGGATCAATATCTAAGGANTTNGCAATATCAGTCAATAGTTTTTCTCTATCAACCATTTGTGCATCCAATGGATTATTAATCAAGGACAAGAACTGTAGCAGTCTTTGAGACTGTACTTCTTTTTGTATCAGGGCTGTGGATCCTTTTGCAACAATACGCATATCAGATTTAACATTTTCATTTTCATTCCATGTCATATTCCAATCATAAAGTGAGCGTATCATTGGTTTTGTTAGAAAGTCATCAATGTTTTTGATAACTGATTTGAGAACAATATTGGCATTACTCATTAAGATTGAGATACCAGTTGCTGTTCTATTAAGTGAACTTTGTGTTTGTCCGTGGGTATAAGAAGGCAACGCAGTCGTTTCATCGGCAAACCTTCTAAACAACTCTATAACAGAAACAAGTGCTGGAGAGTTTGACTGAGGTTGATAGAAACGCACCATAGGCTGATTACCGTCTCCACCCTCTCGCAAGAATACACGCCATGGATACAACTCAGTTGGATCTTCTCCAGATGCCATGATATCAGTATTCACCTCAACCATAGGACCAGAAGATAATGCAACATTATCGAGATAGATTCTTGTCGCAGCGTTCATGGTAGCTTGAGAATCACGCATCATTCTTGGAACACCTGTGCCCCAAAATGCGTGTGGGTTTTTCTCATAGGGGAATATGAAATATGGTATTACGCCACCAGGCAACGGGTTCAACTGAGCCTTAATTACCTTGCCAGATACCATCCATATATTTGCGTCATACTCCATAGAGAGGTCATCATCCTCACCAAACTCTACTCCAGCGTCTTCTAAATCGTGTCCATTAAGTGATCCCCAATACTCTAATACTTCAAACTTTTCTGTATTAGTATTGCTGTCATTCACATTTGCTATGTTTCTTCTATCAACTTCATGTTGTGCCTCATCGTGATTACCCTCTGGATTCATCTCAATGCACTCATTAATTAAGTCAACATTGAATCCTGGATAATCTTTCAAAGCATTAAACTCTGCTCTTGAAATAATGTGTCTTCTAAAAATATCACGCATATCATCAACTGATGTAGCGTGTGGGTCTGGGTAAAGATCAAAGATAGAAACAGCTTCCATCTCTGGCATAGCGTTTTCTTCATAAATTAAATTAAAACCTTCATCGCCTTTTATCCACTTATGATCTTTNTCAATGCGTAATGTGCCAGCCTTCATAGCACCTGTGCCAAAGATAACCTGTTCCATTATGGCATCTTTCATTTTGCCTTCTAGGTTGTTTTCTAGAGCTTGGTCTAATATAGCTTCTTCCATATTCTCAACTCTCTGCTCAGTTTCNGCTTCAATCTCTTCAGTCAANTCACTAAGTCTTGCCATAACAAGTTCTTCAATACCTGCGGTGCCAACTTGTTCTGCTGCTTGTTGTATCTCCAAAGCAGCTCTTTCGGCAAGCTCNTGTTCAACTAAGGGTTGTTTAGATAGTGGTGTCTTCTCAATAGAAAAGAACTTTTGTCCTGGTTGAAATAAAAGATCTGTGATTCTTGAGTAAGCTGCTAATACTTTGGTTCTGGTAAGTCCTACATAGACTTGTGATCTATCGCCTTTAGATTGTATTTTAGATAACACATCAGGATCATACTGACCCATAAATGCTCTGAGGTCTTCAATCCAGTCATCCTCTATGTCATCCCGAGCATCTTTATACTCAGTATATTTTGATTTAAGTATTGATCCCAGCGAGGCAAGTTCTTCAAGTTCTTCTTCTGAAGCGTCAGCTGCTGCGGATATTCCCTCTGGTCCTAGTTCTTTGTCCATAGTCTAAAAAAATTGTTTCTTCACCCTTTTGAAGTTTTGCCTATGTTTTCTTGGCATACTATTTAATCCAAATAGGGCAATAGCATATGCCATTATTCTATCATCAAAACAACCTGGTTGGGCGTTTGTTATGCCTCTAGCGTCTACGACATAAGTTCGCAGCTCATCTATAAGCTCTTTGTCTACTATACCACTTTCTCCTTGGCGTAGTAAATGTACTAAGTTATCAATAATTAAAGGCTTTGTCTTGCTTGTTGTTAAAAAACCTGCACGCCTTGTTAGTCTATCTACATACGCATCATCTACACTTTGTTCAACATAGAGGTTTGGATAGTTAAGTTCTTGTATTTTTCTAATTGTTGTTAGACCGTGGTTGTTTCTTTCAATCAATGTCCAAGCTTTGTTGTAAAAGTGTCCAATCTTAGCAATGATTGCAGCGAGGTCAAACGGGTCAACATGACCTGACCAAGTGGCGACTTGATTACCCATGTGGTCTAATACCTGAATACAGGAGTAATCGCCATGCTCTAAACCTTCCGCAACATCAACTCCAATACAATATCTTAGAGAATCCTTCGGATTCTCGAAAATTTTTAATAGCCCTCTTTCATGTTCTATAAACTCATGCTCACGCACATCATACCTACCCACTGGCGTATAGCACTCTACGGCTGCTTGATCTATAAACTTTGGCTCAACAAACAGTCTTCCTGTTGTTAAAAACGCCTCTTGGGGGGTAGAAGGATATTCCTGTCTAAACAAATCCTCACCGCCTAGTTCTTGAATTTTCAGTCTACGAAACATAATTTGTTCGTCATCAAGGTTAAACATATCCTTCAGGTCCTGCTCTTCGGGTTCTATTTCAAAGTATGGATCTACTTTTCTACGATACTCTGTCATCATATGCCAAGGAATAAAACAAATGTCCCACTCTCCTTCTCCCCGCAGTGCCCTCATGCAAGCTTCATAAAACCAACCACCTGCTCCATTAGCGGTAGATTCTAATAATATTTCTGACTCAGCTTCTGGCACGGTTTGAAGTAACCCAGGGATAATATCCGCATTGGGATAGAAAGCTACCTCAGAACCGTGTAAGTAGTTTGTGGTCCAACCACGACCAACCTCCCCTGTTCGGGCTGTAGCGATTCTCCATCGGGACCCGTGGGTAAATGCCATTGAGTTGCTGGTTGATTCTTTGAGCTCTGGGGTAACTAAAGGATGAGGTAAGTTCTCATAAAAATTACGCACCATACCAAAAATAGCCTTAGTAGATTCGTTCAGGTGAGATACTACTACCGCATTTTGGTTTTGTGCTGATACTGTTTTCCAAAAACCTCGTGCCTGGCAATAGGTTGATATGCCTGTTTGTCTTGATTTAAGTATAAGTATTCTAACTCTGCCGTGTTTTTTATACTGTTCGTTGATTTGTTTGTCTAACTGTTGCTGTGCAGCGTTTAGATTTAATGCAATCAGCTTACCTTGTTTATCTATGATCTTGAGACAATGTTTAGCGTATTGTATGAGATCCGTTTTAAAGGTATTTATAATTTTTTGGATTTTATTTTTTTCAGTTTGGACTTCCAAAATCACATACCCCCCTTAAGGTCATGGGGGGATATAGGTATATATGTATATAGGGTACCCTGTCCAGCACCCCCCTGCCCTTTATTTATGCGGTTCTTGTTGATAGTGTGNCCTTACTATATNGAGAGGATCACCTAGTTNAGGTTNTTCTCTTTCTTCTCTAAATCAATACTTTCAAACCAAGAATCTGCCATAGAAACTTCAAGCTTTTGGCTTTCATCTACCATGCCGTAGAACTTCATGAGGAGCTCTAGAGCCTTTACACGAGAGCCTGATGTGTGTCCGTGGACTTTGCCAAGGGCTTCGTCTTTAAGTTGCTCTATGATGCTGTCATGATCCTGTAGGTTGCGTTCTTTTGACTCCGCTAGCTCTTTTGTAAGCAATTCCTGAACCTCATCATCGTTCATCAATCTGTGCCCTTGATTATAAGCAGATTTCTTTGAGTATCCGCAACGGATCGCAGACTCAGTAGCGTTTCTTGTTATCAAATAATGCTGTACAAATTCTTCTTTGCGTTGTCGTAAAGCCTTGTTCTTTATAGCCATTTTAATACCTCACTATGTTTGTACCTCTATTGTATATATATATGAGGATTATTAGAAGTTTCTTTGCTTGTTGTGTTTCTTTTCTTTTCCCCCGAATGAGCCAGCTCAGAGCTAGAAAGTAATAAATGATGAACCAGTGATGAGAAAATAATTAGATTAAATACTTGAAATATTCATAAAGATCATTAAGATGTAATACATGAAGACATTAATTACACACAAAAAGGAGGGAATAATGGACTCATATAACGAAAAAAGAAAACTTCACCAATCAATTTTGCTTGGTGATTATCAGCCACCTAAGATAGTTGATAGGGTTCGCAAGGTTAATGATCTTGTTGTTAGCTATAAGGGATTTTATTTCAAGGTTGATAGAACAACATACTTCAACGGAGGCACTAAGGATATTTCATATCATGGTCTTTGTTCAGGTATGCATATTCATGCTAATACTAAGGCTGAGATAGTGCGTAAGGTCGACAGAAGGCTTGCAGAAATGATTAGACTTTACAAATTAGAGACAGGCTTTGGCAAAAGAGATAATCCAAACCTAAAAGGTCTCTTGGAATATAACACTACTGATGAGCATCACTGAAAGGTGGCGAAACTTTTCTTCTCCCCGCAAAAGCGGGGGCTGAAAAGTCTAGTGCGAGCAATGAAGCTCAAAAAATATTTCTTAGGAGGGAATATGAATAAAGATGAAATTCGTAAAGAATTAAAAAAGGAGTTCACTGATCCTAAAAGAATGGAGTTCCGTTGGAATTTTATAAATAGGGAAAGCGGTGATATTGATAGCATTGATGGCAATAAAAGGGAGCATGGTTTTGTTTCCTATATTAAGCCTGAAGCATGGGGCGGTGAGAAAGGTCTTAGAATTGGTGGCTGGGAAACAATTACCAAGAGAGACAAAAACGGCAAGGAGTATTATAGAGATTACCTGTATATTCCTAGCATTGACCTTGATACTGCTAAAAAGCTGATATTGGTTCTAGAAACTTTTGTAGAAGTTCAGGAGGCAAAATAATTATGGATATTAGAAAAAGACTTAACTTTTGGATCGGTTTTTATGGTTCGATTGTAATGCTTATGGCACTTGCTTTAGGCTTGGGGGTTTCATCATGAAGAAGATTGATTTTAATTTAGACGGTATGCATAGAGATACTTACGGAGAAGGGAACAGAGCTTACCAGCTTCGTAAGGCTCACTGTGATATATATAGTAAAGATGGCGTAGAGCTATACTTTTCTTATAAGACTTTAGTAGCTTTCAAGGTTCCAGGCTTTCAGCTTGTTTCAGTTGAAAACTGCTGGGGTCCTACAACAGGCAAGCACCTTAATTGGATTGGTGAGCCTAAAGATGCCAGGTTATCTTTTGATGACTTTGAAGCAGTAGCTAAAGAACATCTAGAGCCTACAGGGGTTCTAGGTGGTTCTTCTGCTAGTGATCCATTAAAGACTGTGGGCACGGTGTCAGCTTTGTTTGATCTTATGTGTGCAGATGATAAAGAAGCTTCTGTTAAGTATAGGAAGAANTTTTATAAGAATGTTGACGGTCTCTTTTTTCCCCCCGATTGGGATGAGCTGACTACNCAGGAAAAAGATGAAAGACTGTCAAAAGTGGATAGCTTTGCTATCAAGGGGGATAA
>FUFK010038193.1_pt1 | contig 11932 bp, 13 predicted proteins | sample 1021851 | NCBI WGS metagenome assembly FUFK01 (sample SAMEA51879418, study PRJEB19060) | metagenome
TTATTTGGCAGGAGCCAAATGATGAATTTCTTCATCACGATTTAATTCTGCTACCGAATGGTAATTATCTTGGCATTGTGGAAACAACCTCATTGGGCCCAATTCCAATAGGGTCTTGGACCTCATCCTTTCAAACCTTTGGATTTCAAGCTAATGGTATTACTGATGAATTTCCATGGGTTGGAGATAAAATTGTAGAGTGGGACAGAGATACCAAAGAGGTAGTATGGAGCTGGAATGTATTTGATTATTTTAGCATGGAAGATTACGATAGAATAGGAGGAACCTGGAATGAGGCACTACAAAGTCTTCGCTATGATTGGACACATATAAATGCTGTCATTTTTGATAATGAAGAGAGTTCTATCTATATGTCTGTTAGGCACCTATCAAGGATAACCAAGATTGCATATCCCTCTGGCGATGTTATATGGAATCTTGGACACGATATGCCATCAGGAGACGTACATTTAGGGACCGATATAGGATTTAGCTTTCAACATGGACTACAAAAATTAGAAAATGGAAATATTCTAACTCTGGATAATGGAAACTTGTCTCCAGAGTTTAGGGGGACATCCCAACCAATAACGAGAGCTATTGAAATACAAATTGATGGATTAGAGGCATCTACAATTTGGTCACACGAATTAGAACCCGATTTATTTGGCTTTGCATCTGGAAACGCTCAAAAATTACCAAATGGCAATGTTTTGATAACTACAGTTGGTGGTGGAGGTCGTTCAGTTGAGGTAAACACCAGTGGAGATATTGTCTGGGAGGGACTATATAACCTCAGCATTCCTGATGGTGCAGTTTACAGAGCACATAGAATACCGGGATTGTTCCCTGCTGCATTTACCTTTATTGTTAATGAACTTGTCGACAATAATGGACAGCCAGAGGTGCGCCTGCCAGTTGGAGATTCAGAGATTTCATTTCAGGTTGTAAATGAAGGCAAATATGATCTAGAGCTGGTTTGCACTATTAATGATGAGGCTGGCTGGTTTGGAAATCAGGAAATAGAAATTCAAATCTCACCGTTTGCTGAGAACGTTATAACTTTTTTGGGGTCCACCTTTGATTCTCCAAGCATAAATAACATCAGTCTAACAGCAACACCTTCCCACCATAACGATGCAGCGAAGACTGTTTCTTTTTATGGCGTGCTTGAAAGTTTAAATAGTGCATCAGAAACCCCACCATCAAGTTTTGAGCTTAATCAAGTGTATCCAAACCCATTTAATTCTCAAGTTAAAATTGATTTTTCGTTGCATCATTCACGGAATATGCGTATTGATATTTTGAATTTGACTGGACAGTTACTAGATACTATTCTGAACGACAGGCTTGGCACTGGTGAGCATAGTATAATATGGAAAGCAGCTGATATTGCGGCAGGTGTCTATTTTATAAGACTGTCTTCCATAGATATTTCCGAAATAAAAAAAGTTGTATTATTGAAGTAGAATGAAAAAAATAATTCTCACTTACTTAATATATTTTGCAACCAACTGGTTAATAGCCCAGTGCGAAGACTCGTTTACCAACTATGAAGAGCTACCGAATAATATAACGATATTGTCTGGTGGTAATTGTTTGTCGGATAACGATATTGATGTATTAGACAGAATTATAAACCTAAATGGTTTAAACTACAATTCCCCGCTTGAACTTGGAACTCAAACATGGCTAAATGGAAGACTTAGATTTTTTGTAGCTGGAAACTATGGTAACAGTGCTGGAATTAATGATACAATATATACACTACCCGATAACATCGGAGATCTAGATAATCTTGCCCTCCTTTATTTGGAGTGGCACCGCCTATCTGAGCTTCCAAGCTCATTTAGCCAGATGCAGAGTTTGATATCTGTATATCTTAATAATAATATATTGTCATCACTAGTAGATGACATAGGTAATCTTACGAACCTAAACCTATTAGATCTTGGATATAATGAGCTTGCAATTATACCTATCAGCCTATGCAACTTACAAAACATCTCATACTTATGGCTCTTCAACAATAAAATTGAAGAGCTGCCTGATTGTTTTTGTGAGATGAATCTCAATTGGAGTGGAGATGATGATTCTGGATATCCATATTTTGCTATAGGGGCAAACGAACTATGTAATGACATACCCGACTGTATATCTGAAAGCGATAATTTTGAATTGAGTCTTGACCAGTTCTATTATTCATTCCCCGTATACTCACCACAAATATGTACGAGCGTCAAAACTACTGATGAAGACTCACCCTTGCCCTACAAATACAGAGTCTCTGAGCCATACCCAAACCCTTTTAACCCATCTGTAAGTATTGATCTATTTATTCCTTACGAACGTAGGATGAAAATTGAGGTATTTAATAACGCTGGTAATATTGTTAACATTCTGTCAAATGATAAAGTACTTAAAAGTGGTGAACATACCCTATCTTGGCAGGGCAAGGGTTATCCATCTGGTATATATTTCATAAGAGTGTCAGACATGACGGACCAAATTATTAAAAAAGTAATGTTACTAAAGTGATGCTAAACAACCATACAGTTTATACCGCATATGATTATAAAAAAATATTATTAGCACTTTTATTATCGACATCATTTGCTGAAAAATCCATTTGGGATTATTCCGGATATATTAATTACACATACCTCGAAAGCTTTTCGAACGGTAAACTAATCAATATTCCTTATAGAATGGCATCAGTCAAAATTGAGAATCGTGAAAACAATATATACTTAAATACTAATATAGTTGTTGAATATCATCATCGAGATGATAGCTATTTTTTAAGCTCGAGTAACCCCCAGGATTTCATTATAGACCTCAGAGAGTTATTTTTGACGTATAATAAGAGTAATTATGAACTAAGACTAGGTAAACAAATTCACTCTTGGGGCAGTGTCGATGAGAATAGCCCTTTAGATATTGTAAGTGGTCTCGATTATTATTATTTGTTTTTTGGTGGCACTGAGAAGAAGCTTGCTTCGTTATCTATTGCGCTTGATTACTATATAAAAAATATAAAAATGCAGTTAGTATTTTCACCTCTACACTCAACCAATCGCATCCCATTAGGTAATGATGATTTCCCTATAAAACTTCCTGTGTATCCTAATCCAAAATCAATATACCCTCTGTCCGGCAAACCTTATGAAATTGGTTTGCAAAGCACCCTATCTACAGATTTCGGTGATATTTCAATATCATATTTCTCAGCCTATGATAGAATATTTAATTTATCCGGTGTGAATGTATACGGCCGTGGTGCTGATATATCATTTCCTTTTGTGGATATTGTCTATGGTTATAGAAAAACCAATGTCTTTGGCCTTGGGGGTGTATTTTTAAATGATTTTTTTACATTTCGATATGACATTGGATATTTCAAGACTCGAGATCAGAATAGTTCTATTGAAAGAACAAGTACGTTTAATCCAAGCTACTATGATTCTCTCCATTTTTCATATCCTCTAAAAGAAAAATCGTCCTACTTACAAGCTACCCTGCAGATTGATACTGATTTACCATTTGGTATTAATTTTAGTGCACAATATTTTTCTCATGATACTCTGGACTATTCTTCAGGCAGTCTGCCTGTTGATCAAGAAATAAATATTCCAAACCTAACTATAGACCCTGAAGATTTAACACCATCTAATTTTTTCAACCCCGGGTTTGGTGTTCCAATTGCCATTTTAACAAGCAAAGCGATTTTTTTCACATTAACAAAAAATACGATACAAAATCAATTTGACATTCAACTCACCTCAATGCTGGACATTGCTGAACACCACCAAATTAAAGGTATCGCTGGCTCACTATTTGAATTAAAGTTGACATATGCTCTTAAACAAAACATACAGTTAGTTTCGGCAATCACTGAAATTAATGGAAATAAAAATCATCCTGATGGTTTGAATTATCAGTTCAATTCAATGGAGAATTTTTCCCACCTTAGATTTGAGCTGAAATATTTTTTTTAAAAGAGCCTGATTTGAAAATTAGAATAGCAGGAACTGGATTGTACCTACCGCCGAAAATTCAAAAATCTGAAGAGCTGGCGAAAATGATTGATAAATCTGCAGAATGGATAAAGAAAAAATCTGGTGTGAAAGAGAGAAGAGTCTCTAATATAGATGTAGATAAGATGGGAGCAATTGCCGGTCGTTTAGCTCTAGAAGCTGGTAACTGTGAAGTACCTGACTTAATCATCAATGCCTCGGGAGTGCCAAAACAAACCTTACCTGACACCTCTATCTTCATGCAAAAGGAGATGGGCTTCAAAGGTATTCCATCATTCAGTATTCATTCCACCTGTCTTTCATTCATAACAGCTTTTCATAATGCAAGCTGCCTGTTAAACAGTGGTGTATATAAACTCATGTTTCTTAAAAAACTTACACTGCGACAAAAAAAAGCTCTGAATAAAATAATAATTGCTTTTGTATTTGTCATTCAGCAGCTTTCCAATCAGGATCTGCTGCAGGCCAATATATAGCTCCATGAGCCATGGCTGCTCCTGTTTGTCCATGCGGCCAAACCTCTCTATCTAGCCTAAAGCCTGGTTCCTTGTCGTCTGAAATTCCGAATGATTCATCTACCGAAATCTCGCCAGTAGTCTTATTGAAGTCTAATACCATGACTCTACGTTCTAGTTCTTGAAAAAAACCAGTTAGTACGATTTTATCTCCGCTTCTATTTGGGCTTAACCAGTGAGTGCCATAATCTTCTCCGGTATCAAGACGATCAACCTCTACTGGGTTAGCCGGATCTGTGATATCGAGCACAACCACACCATTGAAACCTCCTGTATCGCTTGCAACAGTCTGAATCCAGTAATTTTCTAGCCTTACAGGTAGCGAGCAAAAAGGACCCTCAGCAAAATGATGCACATACGAAATTTTAGGTATGTTTTGATCTAAAGAGTTAAGCATGTACAAACCACATGAAAAAGTTTGGAACAAAACAGTCTTTCCGTCAGAAAGCAATCTGCCCTCAAAAGGGTTTTGATCAATAATCATATTTTCTGTTTTTGGCAGCCTGATGGTATGTAGTCGTTCAAGTGTTTTCATGTCCCAAATTTGGATGTGGTAGGAATTGTCGGTTTCGTGCATATCGTAGTTTGTTGTAATGATACGATTAAGTTTTGGCACCAATACAATTCCATACGGTCTTAAAAAGACTGGGTCTTCTTGTATTTCAGCATCAGAAGATCTTAAATATTTTCCTTCAGGACTAAATTCAACAAGACCGCCAACAGTATTGATTCCACCTTTTGTTTGAAAGGTAGAAATGATGTTGCCGTTAGGCAACTCAGAATAACTGTGAGGAAAACTGTATTCTTTTATTTTTCCGAAACTTTTGGACAATTTAGGTTTTAATGGATTGCTGGTTTCATATATGTAGGTATGACTATTATGAAAATCGTTCGCGTATATTAGGCCTGAGCTTGGCAAGAATATTGGTGTATGGTGAGCCATGCCAACTGTTTCAAAAACAGGAATAGTGTCGACAAGTTCACCGTAGTTTTCTGATTCTGAGTCAGCATTAATAACTGCTAGAAAGTTAGGGCCCTCGAAACCCACGTCATGCAACCAAACATAAAGCAATTCTTTAGGTTGATTCTTGACAACGTCTTGTTGTGTGCAGGATGTGAGTAAAAATAGAAAAAATATTGAAATTATTAAAGTTTTTTTCATAAATTAAAGCTTATCAGCCTCTATGGTCTGGGAGCCAACTTCNGCCGCAATTGCATTTGGCACAAGCATGGTTAAAGCATAATGGGCTATCTTCCATTCTCCTTNAACCCATTCTACAACTCCAGTACCTCGGCAATGNCCTAANTTTTCATTAAACAAAATTTCATCAAACCAACGNGTTTGNCNNNCACCTTCCCANTTNCGCTCAACTACTTCATANGTCCANCCATGGCCGTCAGCNAANGCTGGTTCAGCATAAGCTTTAAACTCTTCTATNGACCAACGCTCAGTTTTATCNGTTCCTAAAAAAACTGCATCTGANGTGTAGCGCTCGAAGTAAGTTTGGAAATTNCCCTCATGAGCGTCTTGATGAAGCCCATCTAAAAGAGCATCTGGAGAAGTTTGTGCCCAAGAGNTCATAGAAAANAGCCATAAAACTATGAGCAATATTTTTTTCATGACTGACGTTTTTTAAAGGGATTCCAGAGCACTAAATTTTTAGTCTTGAGCCTATTCGTCACGATCTTNTACCTGGACTGCTCTTCTTTCCACTCTTGCAACCATTTTGCACCATCTCTTTCGGCATCNACGAANATTGCATTAGTGAAGGCTAAAGGCATCAACACCAGAACATGAACGATGATGCTTACAATGATGTCNTAGTCAAAAAANCCAAGATAATTCACNGCNAAAACACCAAAGAAAAGACTCCATGCAATAAATAAAACGAGCATAAAGTACGCCTGTAGGCTGGGATCGGGCACATATTTAAGTGGGTTGTATTTCACATCCATTACTCTCCTCCAGGCCCACACGATTTTCATCACAACCGTTCGAAATAAACTAGGTTTTTTCACTTTTGGCTCACTCATCTCTCCTCCATTTAAACCTTACAAACTCTTTAACAACATGCATACCAACCGCTAGCCAAGTCACTATGATAAGGCTCCAAAAAAACGTATTAGTTAGCTCGTTTATTTCCATTCTACATTTTTATGGGCTCATTAGAGCAATTAAAGAGTTGTTTTAAGTCTACAAAATGATTTTCCATTAGTTTTTATAATTTTACTTAAATATTAAATTAATCTTTTGTATTATTAGTATGTGAAAAAAATTTACATTGCTCTAATAATAATCTTTAATGCTTACATCATTTCAGACGATAAGTCTGTCGACGAAATGATAGACTTTATTGTTCAAGAGCAGTTCATCGCACAACAAGAAAAATCAATGATAAATTCTATGTTTTCCGTAATGGAGCCAATGGGGTTAGATATAAATAGCGAAGCATTTGCTGATTTTTTCTATCCTATTTTGAGTGAATACTTGAGCGACATTGCGAAAAAAATGCCAGCTGTGTACAAAGAAATTTATTCTGAAGATGAGATATTAGCGCTTTATAATTTTATGAGTAGCAAAGAGGGAACCTCTATTACAAACAAACAGTCTCTTGCGATGGAAAAGGGCATGTTAGTAATTAGTGAAGATCTTGTAAAACTACAAGAAAATCTAGCAATTGCCCTTCAAGATCCTAAAGTGATTCAGTCTTTAAAGAAAAAAAATTAGGTAGTAGTATCTGCTCCACTAAAGCAAAGTTGCTTATTTTCTATAAACCCAAACAGAAATAAAAAAGATTGTTACGATCCCAAAAAGCAGTATCCACTTAATTCCTCCTCCATCGGTCGGTGTTAGGTTTGTTTCAGCATTTTTGAAAGCTTTTTCAACCCATGGGATTCTGTCTTCCTCACCACCAAATAAATCTGGGTCTTTTAAAACTTCTGAAATTGGTAAAGATCTATTGTCACCAAACTGCCATTGAGACAATATGTTTTTAAGCTCAGAAACTATTGCTAGATTTTCTTGTGCAATATTTGTGCTTTCAGATTGATCATTAAGAATATTAAAGAGCTGGTCGCCTTCTTTAGATGTAATCAGTTTATAGGGCATATCTATAACAGCATATTTATCATTAATTATATTAGTTACAACATATTTAGATGATTCTGAGCTTGTCACATTACTTAAAGAATTNACCCTTGATTCTCCATCAATATCTAATTGGTTTTCATAGTTAATTAGATCAAGAATAGTAGGCAAGATGTCCATCATTGAAATAAAGTTTTCACTCTTTAAATCTTCTAATTTTCCAGGCCACCAGATTGCTGCAGGAACTCTTATACCTCCTTCCGACACAGACATTTTTCCTTCTGGCAGAGGTTTGTTACTGCTGCCTCCAGAATAGTTCTCACATACCCATTGAAAAAGACTAATACCAAATCTATTTTCAGTATTACAAATGCCAATTGTTTTAGGTATAGCCAAAAATGATGGATTAAGTTTTACATCTGGGGTTAAACCACCGTTATCACTAGCAAAAACTACTATGGTGTTCTCAAGTTCATTTTTATTTTCTAAGGCAACAACAATTTCACCAATAGCATTATCCATTTCATGCACCATGGCAGCATGAAGTCTCCTTGTTTCATCCTCAATATATGAGTATTTAAGCACTGACTCCTCGGGTGCTTCATTGGGTATGTGCGGCGCACCAAAGTTTATATTTAAAAAAATGGGGTTGGAGAAATCGTGCTCATTAATAATCCTCAATGTGTCGTTTTTGATTAATTGTGTTGTGTATCCATCTTCTCTTAGACCAACCTCATTTCGCTGCCAATCGTGACCACCACCATGAACATGATCCCAGTAACCAATTCCTCCTGAAAGATAACCATAAAAGTAATCAAAACCTCTTCTTGTTGGAAAATATTCAGGTGTATAAGAACCAAGATGCCATTTACCTAAAAGATAGGTGTTGTAATTTAATTCTTTTAAATACTCAGGTAAGATTTTTTCTTCAAGACCTAAGCCTAATCTTTGGTTCTTTGATATTGGTCTTGTTATGCCTAACCTCAGTGCGGATTTGCCTGTCATAAGTTCAGCCCTTGTTGGGCTGCAGGTAGGCTGAACATAGAACCTGTCCAGTTCGACACCTGACGAAATTAACTTATCAATATTAGGAGTTTCTATTTCACTACCATGATAACTCACATCATTCCACCCCAAATCATCAGCAAGAATAATTACGATATTAGGAGAGGAAAATCCGTAACCAGTAAAAAAAACAAGCAAAAATATCAAAAGGTTGTTTTTAATCATAGTTTTTTATCGATTTGTTCCAGGATTGCTTTGAGAACCGAGGAATCATCGTTTTTATAAAATTCACTTAATAGTTTTTTTTCTTTATCGGTGTAGTAATTAAGAATTCCCTTTTGATAACTGTTTCTTGATTTAAGCTTTTCCCAATATTCATGAATGAAGGGTGTTTTGTGTGATACAGTTTCTTCTAGACCAAGATCAACCAGTCTGTTGAAAACACACATAAGGTTTATATCAACATGAGAAAAAGTGTCGTAAAAAAAATTTCTGCCATCCGAAAACAGCTTTTCTAGTTTTATGATTTCATCAACATAGTTATTTACTCCCATAAATGGAATTTTTTTTGATGGATTACCAAAGTACATCGCAACAAAGATCATCTTTCTATCATTTCTAGGATGCCTCAAAAGTATTTTCATTATTGAGCTAAAGGGCAGTGCTTTAATCATGTATTGCAGAAGTGGCGATGAAAAAACTGGCATTATCGTTCCCAGTGTCGATGCAAATTTTACCCCATCAGTTATTGTGGTATCTGAGGCCCATTTTCTAATGTCAGTTTCATCTACATTGTCTGGATAGAGTGAACAGTTATTATTAGAGTCAATCTTATCTATTTGATAAATTATTTCTTCACTACCACATATTACGTTCCCATCTATTTCAATTGCAGGAACGGTCCCAAGCGGATTAATTGCAAGATAGTCTTTATCAATATTTTCGCCTTCTGGATATTGATCACAAAGTTTTATATGGCGCTCATCAAATGAAAAGCCTTTTTCAAGCAAAGCCACTCTCACCATTTGACTGCAAAATGACCAATTTGCATGATAAAGAATTATGTTTGGATTAGACATCGAGAAGATTAATCTTTAAATTTCTTTTTCATATTAACTACAGCATCAACACCTGAAACTGGTTTCTTGCCTTCAGGAACAGTGTTGCCTTTAGTTATTAATTCTGAAAAATCACTTCCAGCTTTATACATTTCATATAAAACCTCTATGTCCATATTTGTGCCTATTGGTTCATCTTCAAAATCTGGCGAAATATTATTTTTAAATTCTTCTGCTGAGGAGAAATGTTCAAAAAATATCTCAACCAAGTTACCATCCGGATCTTTATAATATATGCCGCTAATCCAGCCATGATTTATTGTCCAAAGCGGATCAAGGCCTCGTTCTTTTGCTTCAAAATAAAATTTGAACCATCTGTCTATTGGGTTAATCCTGTATGAGATATGATCAAGGCCCACAATTGATGGTGTTTTTTTATTGAGGAATAGTTTCAAGTTCATGATTAGTTTTGGAATAAAGCCTAAGTCTTTCAGAGCATCTGATGTGTTAGCAATCGCTACCCTATGATGCTCGTCATCAAATGCTAAGAATGTTATTTGATCGCTTTGATAAAGAGGCTCACAACCAAAAAGTTTTTTATAAAACTCTACCATTTCATCATAGTTGGTAGTTTTGAATGCCACATGATGAAAATCATCAGGCGAAAATTCGGATTTAAAATTCAAATAGAGATCTTTATTAAAAATTTTTTCCATGTAATTTATTATACTTATCGACTTAACTATTTATACTTTGACATATTCATTTATATGAAACTATTAACATTCAAACTAAAAAAAGAACAAAACTTAAGAGTAGGAGCTCTTAAGAATGAAAATATTGTTGATTTGTCTGAGGCATCACTGCCGTTCGATATGGTTGAGTTCATCAACCTAGGCGATATTGGAATTGAAAAAGCCACTGATTACCTTGAGTCAAATATAACTGGCATATCGCCAGAGGATATAACAATCAAAGCGCCTATAAAGACTCCCAAAAAGATTCTTGCGGTTGGTTTAAATTATAAGAAACATGTTGAAGAGGCCAAAGATCTTAAAGATCACCACAGCAATAAGGTTGAGCTTCAAGAACAATTTCCAAATATTTTCAACAAACAAAACTCTGCAGTAAATGATCCTTATGGTGAAGTACATAGACCCAATGCTTCAGACTGGCTAGATTATGAGGGCGAGCTTGGAATGATTATTGGTAAGACATGTAGGCATGTGCCTTATGATGAAGCTCACAAAGCTATATATGGCTATACAGTTGTTAACGATTTTACGGTAAGAGATTGGCAGTTTAGAGGGCCTCCTCACACAATGACAATGGGAAAGTCTTGGGATACGCATTGTCCTTTTGGCCCATATATTGTTACTTCAGACGAAATAAATGATCCCCACAATCTGAATTTACGCACATATGTTAATGATGAAGAGCGCCAAAATACCAATACAAGTCTAATGATTTATGATTGTTTTACTTTAATAGAATATTTATCAACTGCTTTTACCTTAAATCCTGGAGATTTAATTCCCACTGGAACACCTGAAGGTTCTGCATTGGCAACACAAAATTGGTTAGTTCCCGGTGACAGAGTAAAAGTAGAAATTGATGGCATTGGTTTTATTGAAAATGAAATAGTTCAAGAACCTAACACTACAAAAACACTTTTTTAAGTTATCAGTTTGGGTATTATTTCAAGTTGAGCAAGAATACCAAAGACAATCAACAATACAATACTGGCGACTATATTAAGATTTTTCTTTTCAATCCAATCAAATAGGTTATCTGTAAGCTTTCTTATCCGTTCATCTACCTTAACCATGAATTCGAGAGCTTTTTTTGTCCATGTATCAGTCATATTGATTAAGGAAAGAAAAATTATCGCGATAACAAGCCACACAAAACCATTGAGCACCATGTCGATCAACCAGCCTAAAATAACCCAATCTATTTCCATCAATTAACCCGACCCTTTTTCATTTTTTTTAAAAAAATAACCAAAAATAAATACTGTTATTGCAAATACTGCAATAGATAACCACTTATAGTCTCCTCCCTTTAAGAGTATAAGAACTGTCCCGAAAGCGACAGTACCAGATATTGCTTGTACTAAATTTATTTTCATCTATTCCACAGTAACGGATTGTTCTTACCCCACCCAAATTCTTTCATTAAACTTCTATGTTGTTCTGCTGAACTTCTTGTGAGTCAATGTAAACAAAC